>OLRQ01001250.1_pt1 | contig 20704 bp, 22 predicted proteins | sample 1671971 | NCBI WGS metagenome assembly OLRQ01 (sample SAMEA3136631, study PRJEB25190) | human gut metagenome | biome: human gut; feature: human-associated habitat; material: faeces | place: Austria | collected 2013
CCATCCGTGCAGGGTACACCTGGAAGCGTGCAGCCTGGGGCGTAGCGGCCTTTACGGTCCTGTCTCAGGCAGTCCCCGTGATTAATCTTTTAATGAAAATATGCCTGGTTGCCGCAGCCTTCTTTTTGGCACGAAAATACGATATTGACAACCCGCAGAATTAAGGAACAAATTAAGAGCCCTGAATCATTCAGGACTCTTTTTTTTGCGCTTTTTCCGCCGTTTCTTTTTTCTTTTTCGTTTCTTATTGCTTGAAATCTGTCTCCATACTATCAGGATAACCAGTAAAGTTATAAAGGCAATAGCCGCAATGATTATTGATTTAGTATACTCTTCCATCCATTGCGAATGTGTGTTACTTGTTTCTTCTTTGGCAACTATTTCTTTTTGTTCAGTGTACGGTATTCTTATGCCCCGGACGAGCAATCGATGCGTATTAACACCGTAAGGTGTGCAGGTTACAAGAGTACAGTAATCCTTTCCCTTTTCTATCGTAAGTTTTGACATTTCTTCCGGTAGTACAACAGATATGTCATCTACCTTATATGCCAATCGCCTTCCTGCCACATGTATAAAAAACAAATCCCCCTCTTTTATAGCAGTCAAATCCGTGAATAGTTTTGCCCTGCTCAATCCTGAATGTCCTGTTAGGACTGAATGTGTACTTTTACCTCCAATTGGCAGCGATGTTCCCTGCAAATGCCCTACGCCCTTTTCAAGAGTATCTGAGCTTGTTCCGTGATAAATAGGCAGCGATACGTCAATGCATGGTATTTTTATGATACCCATGACCCCGTCATCTGTCATATTGAGCTGGGATTCGTACTCCTGTTCATCTTTCTCTATGTTCTCTTCGTTGAAAGGGTCCTTGAGCTGGATTGCTCCATTTACCAAATCTTCGTTGTATTTTTTGGCATTTTCTATTGTTTTTTTATATTTCTCTTTATCTCCCGTTTGTACTTTCTCTTCTACGGTTTCAACGATTCCGTCTTTCTGATGCTCGTAGACAAAGTTTGCTATATATGGATATAGTATAAGGCCAAGAGAAATACATATAGTTAAGAAAATAAATATCATTTTGCGTATATCAAACTTGTTTTTCTTGGTCTTTTTTGTAGAATGTTTCTTTTCTGTCATATCTGTCATAGGCAAAAATCCCTTCACAATTTGATTGATAATTCGCCGTTCCGGCTCGTGATAACTCAGGCTTACGCCTTCGTTACCAGAATAAATATAACCAAGCCTCGCAGAGGCTGACAAGCGAAGCCGTGATACCGCGAGCTATGCTCGCGTGTACCAGACGAGGGCGGGTTTCCCGCCCGTCGATAAGGCTGAGTGCAGTGCACGAACGGGGATTCAGACCCGCGTGCGAAGTTAAAACCGGAACGTTTGACCCGCGGACGACTTTTGGTCGGCCGGGAATTCCCCGCTCTCCGTTGAATGGCAGAAAGACCGGGCGGGCGCTTATAAGGCTCCCGCCCGGTCTTTCTTACCAGCTTAAAATACTGTTTATTTTCGTTTGCCGAAGCAAGCTCTCTCTTTTAAGCGTGGAGAAGCTGACATCTCACGAAAATTATTTTTCGTCATTATCGTGCTTTTTGGATTTCTTTGTTGCAACTGCGATTCCCGCGAATGCTACTGTACATCCTGCAACTGTAAATGCAATTGTACCTGCACCACCAGTCATAGGAAGTTTGAAGCCAGGTGTATTGGTTACTGCCATCTCAACTCTTGCATTTGTAGATGTGCCATCTGCCTTCATGTTAGTCTTGTTTCCATCAACTGTTGCGGATGCTTTGTTGACATTTGTCTCAATAACATCTGTATGTCCTGCAGCCTGGTTTGCAGCCTTATCTTTTGTATCGTACAGTGTTGTGTTTGAAGGTACGAAATCATCTTTTGTAGAGTTAATCTTGATTGTGATTGGCTCTTTCAGGAGAGTATATCCTGGAGATGTCTCTAACTCTGTCATAACATACTCATCGGCCTCAAGTCCATTGATGATAAGTGTTCCATCCGCTGCTGGTGAAAACTGTGTACCGTTCGCCTCGTCGGTTTTCTTATTATCGCTTCCTGTTACATAGTAGATACCAGAACCAGGTGTCTTCTGGATGGCATTTACATAGTAGTCATCTGTCTTGTTGCGGAGTGAGAACTTAACTTTTGTTGCGTCTCCGGCCTGGGCATTTGCTCCTGATTTAAATGTTTTCTTCAGGTCAATTCCGTAAGTGTAAATTCTTGCTCTTGCCTTCAGAGTGTCAAAATCGGCCATGTTTGTTCTCTTCCACTCAAGAGTAACATTGTTTGTGTTACCTGAATCTCCAAGGATTGCGTTGTCGGAATTCAGAAGCTTTGCATCATAAGAAATTACCATATAGAGGTTGGAATACTCAGAATACTGAACACCTGCTTTCTGTTTATTGAGCGCTGCAAGTCCTTTTTCTGTCATTGAGAAGACAGCTGTGGAAGTTCCTTTAGCTGCGGCAGCAGTCGTGTAGTCCTGCTTGAAGTTTCCGGAAGCGGCATCCCATGTAAATACTGCATTTTCTTTATTGTTTGCTTTTGCATCAGCCTCGTTGTCGTAAAAATACATTGTTGCATTTTTCTGGTACTCTACGCCACAATCAATCTTATCGGTGAATGTATACTGTGTCAGATATGTTGCTTTACTTGTCATCTGTGGGAGCTTTGAGATGATGATATAGTTTGCAATCTCCTCCTCTGATACAGTTGTGGAATCAAGGTATTCCGGCTTGTTGTGGTCAACAGCATCATCCTGCTGGCGAACGAGTTTGTCAAGTGTAGGGATGTTTGTCTGGTTCTTCGGATATACATCAACATCGTAGAACCAGTGTGTTCCCTGCAGGTCTGTCATTGGCAGAGATACGAAGAACGGGTCAACAGTTGTATGTACGTTTGCCGGTACTTCTGTCTCTACGATTAAATAGAGTCCAAGTGGCAGGTTTGTTGCCTGGGATACTCCATCCTCATCAGTAAGCGGCATAGAAGTTGTTCCGTGCCCGCCTCTGATGTAATCTTCAAGTTTGTTTTTTGTTACTGTATTGTCTGCCAGAGCGGTCTTCAGAGCGTCGTTAATTTCATCGGATGTGTATTTATTATCATCCCTTGTTGTTGTCAGTCCCAGGATAGTCTGCAGTTCAGGTGGAATCACATACATTACCTGAATTTTTCCAGCTACAGTCTCTGTACAGATGTCTCCGACTTTCTGATAGCTAAACTGCACGCCTTTGATTTTGTAATCTTCCAGTTTTTTCTCCGCGTCAGCATCTTTTGTTCCATCTGTCTTAAATGCCTTTTCCGGATTATCTTTCGGAATAACACCGTCTGCCTGCGCTGCGGTAATATCATACTTATGGATAGTAAGGGTTGCCTTCTTTGATGTGTCAATAATATCTTCTGGTGCTGCAAACACGTTGATTGCTGGTGCAGCCACCATTGCTGCTGAGAGTGCAGCCATGCTTAATTTCTGGTAAATCTTATTCATATTGATTTTCTCCTTTTATTTTTGTTTTTAGATTGTTTATTTATGTTTCTTTTATGCCTCCTGCTTTTTTGCTTTTTGCTATGTTTTGATTTCGGCTTTCGCAGTAATACGATAAGTGCTGATATCATTATAACTATAATTGGAAGCATGTATCTCAGTGTTTGTTCTAATGCAAGAAGGTCAAGTCCTTCTTGGTTTTGAACAATTGCTGGTGAGGATTCAGTTTGGTTTGTATGATTTACAGAGTTACTTGCGCTAGCAGTGTTTTTCTCTGCTGAATCCGTATTACCAATCTCCTCGCTTGTAGATGACGGGTTGCTTGACTTTGGGTTCATGACTCCATCAGTCTCCTTCCGTTCCTGCGTATCCACTCTTTCGCAGAAAACTACGTACCTGTAGGGTCCTCCTCCTAAAACGTACGGATGACATGATAACAAAGTAACCATATCTTTTCCTTTTTGAATCATAATGGAATCAACGTTATTTGGATTTATTACTTCAATATCCACGCACTCGTAAACCAAGGTTTCCCACGGATTTGTTACGTAAACTCTTGAACCTTTTTTCATATTCTCTATATATTGAAAATATGCGCTGCCTTCCCATCCTCTATGTCCTGCTATCACGCAGTTTGTGTCAGTACCACCAATCGGCATGCTGGTATTTGACATTACGGCTGCACCTTTCTCAAGATTTTCGGTAGAAGCCCCTAGAAGCAGTGGAAGCCGTATTTTCATATCGGGTATCTCTATGTACCCGATTGCCGGATTATCAGAATCTATACCAAGTCCAGTCAAATCGAACGGTTGCTGTTCGTAGCTCCACGCATCCGCTATGTACTGTCCATTATCAATCAGGTCTTTGTTATAAGATTCCATTTTGTCGTATAGAGCCTGATAAGGTCTGGCTGTTTGAGCTGATTTATCTTTATCCCCGTTTGTCTGGCCGTTTTGTGTAGTTCCGTCGGTGCTTTTGTCCTGGCCTTCAGCCGGAGTAGCTGTCGCTGTTGTCACTTTTGCGTGTTCATCTTTTTTGTTGTCTGCTTTTTTAGTGGTTTTGGAATCATTTTCATGTGTTACGCTGTCTGATTCGTTAAGTCCCCTGTCGTATGTTTTATCAAATGTCTCTATGATTTGTTCTACTTCACGTTGAGTATTCCATTCCCTGAAGTTCGGGTATAGAAAAAAACCACATCCGCAAGCAACAAGGGCTCCCCCTATAAGGACTCTTGCTGTATTTTTCATTTAGTCTCCTTCCTTATATAGTGTTGCTTCATGACTCAAAGCAGTCATGATTGTGAATATACACGCTGTGATATTGTGTGTAAGGCGGTTTTTCTACCTGACTTAAAGTCGGTTTCTTGTCTTACATATACAATATGACAAATAAAATAAAAAAAAGAAATTTTTTGTTACGACTGTGTGAAGCCGCTATTTTTTCTCTTCCTTTCGCCTCCATATTTAAAATGAAAAATAAAATTAAAATGGTACGCGTTTTGTGAAAACTTTTTAAACTTTTTTTATCGTTGGATACAGAGCTTTTCATCCGAACTTTTTTGTTTTGTTTTTTCATATTGTAAAAGGTGATATTCGTATTGCCAGAAAAATCAGTGTAGAGTACAGAAAGGAGAAAAAATGCATTTAAAAAAAATATTAAATCTGTGTCTGTTTGGTCTCACGACCGAACTTTCAATTGTTCCGTTGGCATTCGCCAATGATGTATATACAGAAGGTCCATTACCGACCGTTGTTGGCATCGTATCTCTTGACGACGGCAAGCGTCCAGATATTCCTAAGGTTTCAGGCTTTGCTGTCGTGAAATTAAAAATCCATGAAAGCAAAGATAAAAGCAGCCCTGCAATCGGATATTACGAGAAAGGAGAGACTGTAAATATCCTGGATGACGACGGAACATGGGCTCATACGGATAGGGGATACGTCTGGGGCGGCTACTTGTCAAGCACTTACCAAACTCCATTAAATTTACATAGCGATACAGAACTCTCATCCAGATATGTTGGATATACTTATGACATCATCAACCAAATGGAAGAAAAATACAAAAATATCCTAAAGAATTACAATATTACATTATGTGATAACCCAATTAAATCTTCTGGACTAGTACCAGATAATGGTAATGAAAATTCATTTATGAATGGCTTAACACACTATTATAGTGGGCCAGATGGACAGAAGCGGCTTATGTATATCAGAGACAGCCTGGATTCCATAAAAGGAGCAATGTATCATGAATTAGGGCATGCCATTGATATAGAAAATTTTGGTAATGACGGTTATGTGTCAGATGCAGCAGAGGTCGAGCAGTCATATAATACTGAAATGCCTGCTTTGAAAGAAAAATATTCTCTGGCTGACGCGAACACGGTAAATAAAATGGAATACTTTGCTGAAGCGTTCCGTCTTAACCACGAAGGACCCGGAGGGCTTAAAAGCGACTGCTCCGATAATTTATGATTATGTAAACCAGATTATTGCAAGAATTTAAAAAACCTTTTTTGGTTTTTTATCACATATTTTTTTCTGCATATTATAAGTGTTCATTAAAGAATAATAAAATAAAGAAAAGGAGAATCTATTATGAACAAAACAATTTTAATGGGAAGACTTACAAGAGACCCGGAGATTAGAACAGCAGCTGGAGGAAGCGGAACTACTATCGCAAGATTCACTCTCGCAGTGAACAGAAGATTTCGCCGTGACAGTGAAGAAAGTGCTGACTTTATCAACTGCGTAGCATTCGGCAAGACCGCCGAGTTTATTGAGAAATACATCACAAAAGGACGTCAGATTTGTGTCTGCGGCCGTATTCAGACCGGCTCCTATACAAATCAGGAGGGACGTACTATCTACACTACAGAGGTCGTTGTAGAAGAAGCAGATTTTGCTGACAGCCGTCCGAATGCTGATGTTCCGCAGAATCCTCAGCCAGCACAGCAGGCCGCACCGTCATCTGCCCAGAATCCAGTACCAGATGCAGCAATGCCCGCACCGGAAGCGCCTGGCTTTGATGGAGATGAAGATATCCCATTCAATTAAAGTAAAGTTCAAGCAAAAAAAATGCACTCACGATTTGTGAGTGTATTTTTTTTGTGTCTTCTTCGGCATCTTACATGTCCTGCTTGTACCATTCACCAATTCAGGTTTAACCTATCGCAATCCTTACCCGGCCTTTTCTCGCCAGGGCAATAGTAATGCTGCACAACTCAGCCGTAGCACAGATTTTGTCGGCCAGCGTGATAATCCATGCCTCCTTATTCTTTGGAATTGGACCAAGCGGAAACATATGCGTTAATATTGCACTTCTTTCACGCTCTGAGACATGGAAGTATTCAATGCTGTTCTCTGCTGCCGCCTTTGGATGAAAAAAGGCCTGATGCTCACCTGTTGGTGGCTTTTCATGAAAATCGAACAAACAAAAATCATGCAATAAACCTGCTCTTGCCGCCACCTTTTTGTTACAATGCCATTTCTTGGCTAGATACCATGACATATATGACACATTGATACTATGCATCAAACGGTTTGACCAATTGTGCTGACGGTACAGCCGCAGTTTTAAAAAATCTTCGTTTTGCAGGATATCAGAGACTAAATCCCGGTATTCCTGCGGGATATCTTCTGACAACTCGCAGGCAAAGCCTGACTCGTTACCAGATTCCATGGAAAGTTCAATCATATTTATATTTTTTATATTTTTACTCATTTTCGTTTTGCCTCCTGCCGGCATTTCCGGCCAAGACCAATATGCAGAAACTCTGAAAAAATGAACGCGAGTTGACAAAAAAACACCTGAACAGCACTTACAGGCTTTCAGGTGTCTTTTTTCTCATTATTTCACCAGCGGGCACTTTCCGGCTTTGCAATAAAGATTCGTCATAAGCTCGCATTCCGCCGGACCTCCATCTGCTGACGGTCTAAAATACGCGCATTCACAGTCAGCGGCTGTATCGTCAATATCCATAAGTTCTTCATTGATTTTTTTGATACGGCCCATTGCAGCATCGATTTCTGATTTCACACCAATGCTATTGAGGCCTATCATTTCACCTACCTTCATTATTTTTCCTCCTCTGTTTTAGTTGTTTTAGTGTCTTTTGTGTCTGTACTGTTATTATTTGAATCCTTTTTCTGTGTGTTGCCAGAATCGCCGGAATTGGACTTATTGGGGTCTTCACTGTCAGTGTCTGAGGATGATACGCTTACAGACGTGTCAGAATCATTGCTATTGGCAACAGTCGTTCCGGTGCTGTCATCGCTATCGCTGCTATTCTCTTCGGTCTCCATCCGCTGGAATACTTCGTTCTTATCCGTCTTAATGGAATTCCAGGCATCCTTGTTTATTGTAACTTTCTTTTTGTCCTTCCATTCATCCAGTTTGTCTTCATAAGCCTTATCTTTCCTGTCGCTGATGATATCGTCTTTTTTTGTCTCAGTGGCGGACTGGTCATTCACGCTCTGCATATAAAGAATGATAGTGTTGCCTTTTGCGTCTTTATAACTGTCACACTCTCCGTCTTTCATTTTTGACACTTTTTTCAGCATTTCTTTTCCATACTCATCATACTCCGGGTCTGCTGTTGTGAATGTAACGCTCTGTGCTGTAAACCCGGCATCACTTGCTGCTGTACTGATGTCTGTACCTGCTTCAACTTTTTTGATAAGTGATTTGATTTTCTTTTCTTTCTTTTTTGCATCCTTCTTTTTGATTTCTACATAACTGAATGTTGACTGGCCGGCCTCGTCATCGCTGACTTTGGTATCCACGTCTGACTCAATCGCATTTTTTACTCTCGTTTCATAAGTCATCAGCTCAAGCACGTTCATCATTGTCTTTTTGCTTGCGTGCATTGCTTTCAGGTCATCTTTTGACATTTTTTCGATAAACTCATCAGCAACAGATTCACACTCTTTCTTGTCATCGTCGGTGAAGGTGACTTCATATTCTTTGCTGCCGTAAAGTTTATCCAGAAGCAGTGACTTCAGTGAATCAAGAGTATTTCCCTTAAACTGTTCTCCGTATGTTTTGTATTTTTTGCTGTCTTCATCCGTGTCTTCCAGAGACTGTGACCACATATCCACATCTACAGCAGATGAATTAAATCGCCGCAGCATGGACTGCATGTAACTATAAGTTTCTGCCTGCATCATACGTGTATATGTACAGGCTGTTGCGTAATCAATTTTATTATCCTTGTCAATAAACATGACCGTATCTGTGTCTTTATAATCTTTTGCCTTGTCTGTTCCGCATCCGATAAACGTTGAAGCGGCGATTGCTGTGGAGAGCAAGATAGCCATTACTTTCTTTTTCTGCATTTTTTTTATTTCCTTTCTACTTTTTTTAATTGACATTAACAAAGTCTTCTGCAACATAGTCTTCAACTCCGTTTTTGCTTACCTTCAGCCAGCCGGCATGTGTAGAGTCGTCCTCTGTTACATTTAAAGTTTCTCCGGCCTGGTAATTAGCAACGACTTGTGCTTTCTCGTCTGGTGTACGGCGGATATTTAAAGCCTCTTTGGCAATGTAGGAAGTTGGTGTTGGAGTAGTTTCTGCTGGCGCTGCCGCGGTTGTGTCAGCATCCTCTGCTGCCTGGCTTGGTGTGGCTGCAGTCTCTGCCTGACTCTTCGCTGCTTCATCTGCTGCCTTCTGCATATCTGCAGCGGTTGTTGTTTCTGTCTTCTCCTTTTCTTTTTCGCTGTCAGTTTCATCGTCTTTTTCTTCTTTTTTATCTGAATCAGCGTCTTTTATATTTGTATCGGAACTGTCTGTGTCAGTCGCGCTTGTACTTTCCGCATCCGTGCTGTCTGAATCAGATGTAAGTCCGGCAATATAATTGGAAACACCATCCGTGTATACCTCACGGGATGGAATGACCGGGTCCGGGGTGAAGGAATCCACAATTGACCAGCTGGACCACCCAATCAATACCACTGCTGCAATCGTGATTCCTCCGATTTCAATTTTATCAATCAATGATAATTTTTCTTTTCTTCTTTTTCTCCTTGGTCTGTATAGTTTGTTGCTCATTTTTTTTACTCGTCCTTTCTATATATTTTTGTTATTGTGCGTGAGCCGTAGCACTACAGCCCGCTTTCTCCAGTCTCCAAATCTGGCCGGCCGATTATCCGCATCATGTCATCATGCATTGCCCTGACTATTGGCTCATTTAACGTCTGCCCTGCATTTTTAAACACCTCTTCCAGATTTCTGATGAATTCATCAGTTACAACCGATGGCATTTTTATATTTGCCATATTTACACTTCTGTTCTCACGATAAATCTTCACGTGATATTTATGGGTATTGATTTCTTGCAGGATTTCTTTGTTGATTCGGCCTCTTTTCATATTATAAAACGCAAAACCGGTGTCTTCCGCATCATTCAACGCTGAATGGGCCCTGCCGTTTGCTTCATGGTCTATGTAACATATTCTGCAGATATCTGATAGAGAGAAAGCGTAATGTAAAGACAGGGTCTTCGCAAATATTGGATATACATTGCTGATTCTTTTTATCGTATCCAGGACATCCGCATCTGAACCGTTGAGTTTAGCCGTTGAGCGCATTTCAAACGCATCGGCCGGTCCAAATGTATAAACCTTTGATATCTCGTGCTTATCAAGGAATTCTTTAAGATTTTTCATAGCCTGGTTGAATGGGATACCCTCTTTTGATAAAACATCCGGTTTTATTCCGGTTATCTTTTTGCATCTTTTCGTGAGCTTATGCCCTTTTTTTATCTTGCAATACTGTGTGAACCGGTCAACTGGCCTTCCGTTCTGAAAGATTACTGCGCCTATTTCTGTTATCTCCTGAAATCCATCATTCTGGTTGTTATAATCAGTAGCATTAAATTCTGTATCCAAAAAGCAGACCTTTAAGTCCGCCGGCTTATTTTTTGTATTTTTTAGCGGCATATTCCGCGTTATCTCCTTTCTGTTTTTTTTGTCATATGTAATATGCTGAATATTTTTCATACATGAACGGTTTTTGCGGATTTTTTTAAAAAAAAGAAGCAGCCTGTTTCTCAGGCTGCTCGTTCCTTCAGATGCTTCATCCTGCAAAGCAGGTTGATTCCGTTTTTGTTTGGTTTATATATATTATCTTCAACCCAGTCAAACTCCAGCATGGAATTTTCCCTTGCCCGGACGGTTGTACCGTCCTTTTCATAATTTATTGAAACCGGATAGATTCCAAGGCTCATAAAGACCTTGTCGTTTGCCATACCAACGCTCCGGATATCACCGCATTCGTTAAGCAGTTCGTCTTCCCAAATCTGCGAATCCATATCGCACAGATAGGAGACCTGCACAAGCTCATCATTCTCTGGCTCTATCATACATATATTCCTTAACTCTAAATATTTCGCCATCTCTCTACACCCCTTTCAATATGTTTTGTCAGGATGCAGGATTTCTTGTGGTGTTTGGACCAAGCGCCGCGTTTCGGTTTGCTCTTTCTGCATTTGTTGCGTCACGATATGCTTTCGGCGCATAGATGTTTTCAAAAGTCCTCATCTGCGCTTCAAGGATATGTTCCATCCAGAACCATTCATCCATTGTCAGTGAAAAGCTATTTTTAGTTTCATCTTCTCTCTCTCTGGCTTTTACGTTTAGAAGTCCTTTTTCATCCTGTACTACCGGTGCATAATAGTTTCTAATCTCTATCTCAACCGGTTTTGGCAGGTTCTCATGCCATATGATTTTTATCTCATAAACGAAACAGTTCCCGTTCCGATTCTTTCTTCTGACCAACGGCCTGAATCCCGTGTGATAAATCACATTTGGGTCAGTCTTGTTGTTTGTTGTGGCTGTAGCGGAAGAAACTGTTGCCGAAACGTTCTTATTCAGCAGTCCCTTTTCATAAAGGTCAAGGGCCTCTTTAATTGCCTTAATCTGGTCCTTGTTTCTTGGATATTTATTAACATTTGGCTCCAGCCATGCAATTTGATTAAGCAGAAGTTTTTTATTAACTTCCGCATTTTCAAGAAGTGCAGCAACAGGTGTTTTCCCTTTCAGTTGTCCTGCACTGATAGCAAGTGTAAATGCTGGTGAGTTCGTATCAACCTTTGTCGCAGCCGAAGATGCGCCAGAGGGCTGGCCTACAAGTTTATACACCAGTTTTTGGGTCATCTTTCCGATGGAGTTTATCATCCCAAATGTTTTATTTTCACTGCTGTTCATCTTTTTAAGGATGTTCTTATTCCTTACCTCTTCGAATATTCCAGGAAGTTCCGACACAGGGATATTTGCAGTGGTTGCTTTTTTGTCAGAATTGATGATTACGAACTTGAATCGGCTGAACGTCTCATGATGAAATGTCAGCGGTTCGCTTCCATCATCTCCGGTTGCCATTGTTAACTCATTTAATACAAAAAATGTCTGATTCTGTCGCAGGCAGAAGCATTCTTTTGGATTTTTCATGATTTTTAAAGTCTCCTTTCTTTGCTCTATTTATGGTTTACAAATTCAATATGCCTGTTTTTTTGCGAAACAAAAAAGCACCAAGACAAATCTTGGTGCTGCTTCTGACGAGTTGACTAGATGTGCGCTTTTTTCTTTTTGGTATAAGCATTGCAAAAAGAAACCTGTGCCTTATCCTCTCTATCCTGCTCTTCTTTTGTTTTTCCGCGTCCTGAGGCAATTGCTATGCCTGCTGAAACTCCAATTAGGAAAGCAAATATTGCTACGCTAAGAATGATTACTGTTACTGTCATGATAAAATCTCCTCTCTTTGTAATATGATTCTTCAGTATTATGCTGAAAAAATGAATTACAAAAAATTATTCAGCATTTGTTTGTCTTATTGGCACTTTTGTATATGTGTCTGCCACATTCTCGGGAAATTTGTAAGTGTAATAAGGTAATTCCTCTCCTTTGCTATTTTTCCATGTGTATGCAACGTCAAGCAGCAGATAGCAATCACTATTCTGCTTAAATGTACTTCCAACTTTTAATTCGGCCAGGCTATCGCATGATTCAAACATATCACTATCATCAGTTACTTTCTGGAAATCTATATTTGATAAATCCAACTTTTTTAATTTTTCACATCCGGAGAACATACTGTACATATCCGCTACATTTTTTGTGTTAAATGAAGAGATATCTATAGTTTCAAGATTTTTGCATCCCTCAAACAGGCTTTCCATTGTTTCCACTTTTTCCGTGTTAAACCCAGAAAGATTGATATTTTTTAATGCTGAACAGTATCCGACCAATTCGTTCATATCCGTTACATTTGAAGTATCAAATGATGATAAGTCCAATTCTGATATTGATTCGCAGAACGAAAACATACCCATCATGTCTTCTACTTTTGAAGTGTCGAAATTAGATACGTCTAAACTTTTTAATCCCTCACATCCTGAAAACATCATAGTCATATCTGTTACTTTGGATGTATTCAGGCATGAAATATCTAATGCAGTCAGGGATTTGCATTTTTCGAACATGCTGCTCATGTTCTCTACGTTATCTGTATTTAGCGGTGCCAAATCTATGGTTTTTAGATTTTCACATCCTTCAAACATACCATCCATTTCCGTTGCATCCTTTGTATCCAGCATAGTCAAATCAATGCTTTCAATATTTTCCTTCTCTGCAAATAAATAACTGCAGCTATCTGCTTCTACTTTCTGTCCTTTCTTTTGCGTAGATACTTTCATTGTTTTTCCGTTATCTTCTATCCAAGCGACTACTCCGCCGTCTCCATCATCATCAACATCAAGAATATCTGTGTTATCCGGCTTTATCTCGTCAGTAAAAATAATGGATGTTACATTGTCCGGGATTAAGTCAGTAAAATCTTTACTTCCTGGGCCGGCGTATGTTTTTAATTTATAAGTCGTATTTTTTTCTTTTATTTCCTGTGCTTTTCTTTTGATTTTTCTTTCCCGTTCTTGAAATTCCTTCGTATATGCCGGATTCTTTATCACAATTTGGTCATCTTTTTTGTATGTTTTTGCATGAGCTGATATCGGAAAAATGAATCCGATGCTTAACGTCAGTATTATTGGTAGATATAATATTTTTTTATTTTTAACCATTTTTTTTACTCCTCCCATTCAGGAAATTCCCCTTCTTCTTTCTCAGCTTGACAAGTTGAATCTGTGACACCATTGCCTTCCGTATCTTCGCTTGGTGTAATCGTTTCAGGATTACCGTTATCCCCCGTTAGTTCTATTTTTTTAGGTTCTTTTTCTTCTTTTTCTTTTAGCCCTGGTGTCTTCTCCTCCGCTGCAGGAATATTTTTCTTTTCTTTTTCTGCCTTCTTTTTCTTTTCTTTCGATTCCCCGCTATCAGCAATCATCTGACAAACTTTCCGGATGTCAGGCATCAGGTATTTCACTGCGGCAACCGCAATGATAATCATGCAGCCTGTCTGCACTATTACATAGAACATCTTTATCACCTCTTTTTTTATTTTCTTACAATATGCAAAATAGGCAAAAAAAAGAGAAAAGCCTTAACCGGCCTTTCTCTCTCAAGAATGGAAATTTGTGTCATACAGAAATAATGTTGTCAGCATGGTCGTATACATCATCTGAAAGTACCGCATCATTTCGCATTGCAACGTTGTAAAGACGTTCTGCAAATGTTTCTACACTTGTATTGTACTTATCCTGAAGTACTTCGTATTTCTTGCGAAGGGATGCATATTGTTCTGACATGGTTTCCAGCTGATTTCTGAGACTCTGGATTTCAGCCTCTGTGGATTCAGGCTCAAATGCTTTGAAAGGCTCCTTTTCGCCCGCTGTAATATCAGTGATATTTGCAGATGTATCTGCCTGTACTTTTCCGGTTTTCTGAGTTTCGGTTACCTTGTTTCCAAGAATAGCGCTGTATTTCAGACAAAACTTTTTGTATTTTGCCTTATTCAGAATCTTGCTTGGCCACACCGGATGCTCATTCATGGATTCGACAATCCGCTCGGCTAGGAACTCATCAAAATACAGAGGCAGCTCATCTTTGAACCGGTAGACATGTTCCGGATATTCACTCCTCAGTTTGGTGAGTCTGTGCGAGATAGAGCCTACGGCAATGCCGTTCACCTCAGCAAACTTTCTTGAGGTTACAACTTTCACGCCTTTTACCTGATGCTGTCCTTTTCCTGTTCTTCCGTTAACTTTTTTCATGATTTTTTACTTCCTTTCTTGTTTGGTACTTATTTGAATGCATTTTTAATATGATTTTTTCGTGAAAAAATAAAAAAAGAGGCCCGATTTTCTCGGGCCTCCATGACATTATTTTTTCAGCAACCTGATTCTTTCACTAATGATTTCCTGTGCATATGTATCTGTTTTTGCCTTTTCGTTCAGATACTCTATCTCTCCTGACACAGAAATCTTTGCAATGACTGTGCTATCTTCAGGATTATCATATCCTCTTTTCCATGCGTTCACACACCAGGTTTGCTCCTCCTGGTCGAAATGGTCACACATGATTTCCACCCATTCGCTTGATTTTCCAGTCTTTGCGTTCAGAATAGTTCTGATATTTCCAACCATATTTTGAATTTCATATGCTTCGCGATTTTTGTATTCCTCGTATTCGTCCTTATTGTCTTTCGGGTCGTTCATATTAGCGAAATTAATCCATTCAGAAGGATTTTTGTAATAGCAGTCCAGAACACTCTGGCAGAAATCAACAGGGGTAAATTCTTTGGTTGCCCGCAGCGGCATTTCAGAATTTTCGTCAATGATGTATACAGTATTACCACTGAGAACCACAGTGATATCGCCGTTGCCTTCCCGGTTGTAAATAACGGCGGATGCGCCTCTTGTTAAGTAATCAAAGCATGCCAGCATTGTGTCATACATTATATCTGTCAAATAGCTTAAAGATGCCCAGTAACAAAAGCCTCCTTTCTCTTGGATTCTGAATGTGCACCAGCCGTGCATTGGATTTGTTAAGATTAATTGTTTACTCATTTCTGCTCTCCTTTCAGTTTGTGAACTACTCGCATCTAAAGAAGCAGACTTCCGAAGAAGACAGCCCAAAGACACAGGCTTTGAACCCGCAGGTTCTCTTTTTTCCTGTCTATCCGGGTGACATATTATGCCACGTCTGTAAGCGTGACCCCGCAGCTCGGCAGGCTACTCCGGTGTTCCACCGGTAAGGTTATCGGGTTACCAAAAGACTGCATGTCTGATATGGCAATTTTAGCAATCGTATTCAGTTTGTTATATGTAATACAAGATTTTACAAAATCAACCCGTATGGATTTTTTCTTTGCCATATCAAAACCTCCTGCTTTTTTCTTGCTTTCTTACATAGTTAATATGCCGAAAAAATCTAAAACGGGACGATTTTTTGCGAAAAATTTTTGCAGAAAATAAAAATTTCTCTACGCCGAAGCATAGAGAAATCAATAAATCGCAAGCGATATTTTTGTTTATTTGTATATCTAGGCGTTTCCATCTCGGCAATACAATAACCGAGAATTCCCACTTATTTCTTAATTGTTTCCGTTGCCACTTCCGGCTTATCCGTTTCTTTTGTCTCTTCTTTTTCCTCTATTTTCACATCCTCTTTTCTGCACTCAGAGCACTGACACTGACATTCAGCAAACAGTACCATGACAGAAAGGACGATAGGCAGAAGCAGAAGGATTGTAACGCAAAGCATCTGCAATCCGGAAAGCTGTGCAGAAACGATAAAGCCAAGAAAAGTTACGCCGAAAACGGCAATCTTCATCCACGCATCGGCCTTAAAGAATCCTCTGCGGAGTAGCATATAAGAAATTGCCGTTACCGCGATGTAAATGATACATATGATGATAAAGAACATCATGACCGCGGCAATTGCAACCCAAGCCAGACTGCCAAGGCCTGCGAACATACCACCAATTGCAGCACCCGGCAAAGCATAGTCATAGCATCCGCCAGAGGTAATCCCGCCTGAAGCGATATCTACTCCGGAATTAACCATATGTGCCACAAAATTGCAGATGGAGAACATCCCGACTTCCGCCAGCACCATGAAAATAGTATAGATTGTAAGTAGAATGGTAGAGGTCGCAGAAAGCGTTTTTGCCTTTTTATTTTCCATTATTTTTTTCACCTCCTTTTTTTGTATAGATACAATATGCAAAATAAACACAAAAAAGTGCTGCATTTCTGCAGCACAGATAAGATTGCTAACTCAGGTTCGCGTTTTCGGTGTCTGCTCAAAATTAACCACCGTAATAAATTTCAGTACAACCATCGTCGGAAAGTTCGATTTCTTTAATCTCCCATCCATTTACGGTAAAATCTCCACGATAAGCATTCCTGTAATGGTCCTTCACAGTTTTTTCCGCTTCTTTTAAGTTTGAGGACATTACAATGCCAATAATTTTTTCATCGCGAAAACTGTCGTACTGGTAATAGCTGAATATTTTTTTGTCAGATATTCCGGACTCGCTTTTATCACGCATTTCTCTTCTCATTTTTTTTTCTCCTTTCTTTGCAATTGATTTTTGTAATCTTAATATGCAATATTTTCAGGCAAGAGAAAAAGCCGGCATTTTCTGCCGGCATATTGTTATCGAGTTATCGATTTGTGGATTTTTCTTTCTCTCTTCCGAAGTAAAAGAACAGCCATCCATATAGTGGACCACTACAAAAATTAGGGTCATATTTAGGAAGCAGCCAAGGGTCTTTCAGGCTGAACTGCCAATACACGCTGTATATGTCTCCGTTACTGTTTTTGTAATCAACCATCCAGGTAGCGCGTAAACGTATTGCAAAGATTACCTCCACTCCAAAGAAAAACTCAACCAAAAATGGAAGCAGTTTGCAGTCCTTGCATTTTCTATCAGTGTTTGCAAGTTCAGTAGTTTTTGTTTCTTTTCTCATTATTTTTTCCTTTCTCCGGCGGCGAAGCCGCCGGTATCAATCCCAAATTAACAGATATCCTGCACGTTTGCCTGAATACTGGTCACACCATTCCACTCATTGAGTGTCGGATAATACAGCATCTTGAAGTCATACAGTTTTCCATTCTGATTCAAAAGCTGCTCTTTCGCTTCAATGTCATGGAAGCATACACCGCTTTTGCAGTTTCGGCTGTTGAATGTGATTTTCAACACGTTTTTGTTTTTGCCGATAATCTCAGCACGGGTTGCTCTAACATTGCTCTGGGCGAAAACTGGCTTTTCATTCCCTTTGCCGAAAGGCTCCAGAATTTCAAGCTGTTTGATGAAGCTTTGTGTCAGGAAGTCAACCGGCAGAATTACGTCAATCATAATCTTCGGGATAAAGTCCGCATCGGTCAGACCACTACGGGCATTAAGCTGTTTTCTGAATTCTTCCAGATTTTCTTCTGTCAGAGACAATCCGGCTGCCAGCGGATGACCGCCAAAGCCAAGCATCAAATCCTTGACCTCAACCATTTTGTTATACATACTGTATGCTTCAATGGAGCGGCCAGAGCCCTTCAGAAAATCACCGTCGCCTTTTGTAAGGACGAAAGCAGGTTTACAGTATTTCTCACGGACTTTGCCGGCGATAATGCCGGCGATGCTCTCGTGGACATCCGGGAGGTAGACAACCAAAACCTTATCATTCTGCATTTCTGCATCAATGATTTTGAAAGCAGCTTCCATGCCTTCTTTTGTGAGTTCCTGACGTTCTACGTTCAGGTCTTGCATCTGAGCGGCTTTTTCGAGCGCTTTCTGATAATCAGTCTCAACCAACAGGTCAAAGGCCTCATTTGCGGTATCCAGTCTGCCTTCGGCATTAATACATGGGCCGATTTTGAAGCCATAATCGTAAGAAGTCAGCGCCTTATCCTTCAGTCCAAGAACTTCAAGCAGCGCCTGCAGGCCAATATTTGAAGTGTTCTGCATTTTTTTAAGCCCTTCTTTAACGATTGCACGGTTATCATGCTGTAATTCCATTACATCGCAGACAGTGCCGAGTGATGCGACTTCCAGAAAATCGGAATTGTTGAATTCATCAATTTTTCCGAATTTTCGATACAGGCACCACATAAATTTCCAGGCAACAACAGCGCCGCAAATTTCTTTGAAAACGCCGTCATCTTCAGGACGTTTCGGGTCAATGACCGCGTCGGCGTCAGGGATGATGTAGTGGCGAGCGCCTTCATTATCTCCGGGTTCGGTTGGTGTTTCGTAAGGAACCTCATGACCTCCGTCATTCTCCTCAGAAGCATTCGCTTCTTCGTTGTCTTCTGTCGGACAGAAGTTCCTTATTTCATAAGGAACTTCGTGATGGTCTGTGACTACCACTGTCATTCCAAGTTCTTTTGCCAGCTTAACCTCATTCGCAGCTGCAATACCATTATCACAGGTCAGAATAACTTGCACGCCGGCATCATATGCGTCACGAATTGCCGGTTCATGAAGACCATAACCATCTGTAATACGATGCGGTATGAACTTATCGCATTTAGCACCAAGTCCGGTCAGACCTTTGTAGAGGATATATGTACTGGTCACACCATCCACGTCATAGTCGCCCATGATTCTGATGTATTTTCCTGCTTTCACTGCGTCGTAGATAACATCAACGCCACGCTGCATATCAGTCAATTCAGAACCATCAGAAACGGTTGCAATATCTGCTTCCAGGTATTCCCTTACAGCGTCCTCTCCCTGCACACCACGGTCAGCGAGAATCTTAATGATGGCCGGATGTACACCAAACTTTTCTGCAAGTACGTTGAATTCCGTACTTTTGAGGTTTTTGTAAATCCATTTGCTTTTACTCATTTTTTAAGTCTCCTTTTCTTTGTTTTAGTTTTAAATATATTTTTACGGTTTTAATATGCGGGATTTTTGAAATAGCGAAAAACGTAAAAATAAGCCCGGCAAAAGAATTGCCGGGCTGTAAATGTTGTGTATTGTGTATGTGGCGTTGTTGTGTTTCAGAATTCGGTGTCTCCACTCATTTTTTTTCACCTCCTTTTAGGCAATTTGCGGGATACTATCGTCAACTACATTTATATTTTTTGATGCCTGAAGGATGCCATTGCCAATTTCGATATACCCTCATATATAATGAGGGAACAAAGCTCCGCTTTGCCGTTCGCCCTGCCGGGGGGATATACCTTCACATATAATGAGGGAACAAGTTCCTGACGGAATTTTTCCAGATTCTCTTCGATATACCCTCACATATAATGAGGGAACAGAGGAATAGCAGAACAGTCAAGGGCTACTGCCGATATACCCTCACATATAATGAGGGAACAAATTTGTTTATATGTTCCGGGGTTTTTAATGCGATATACCCTCACATATAATGAGGGAACTATTTTCTGAACAATTAATGTTACAAAATATATGATATACCATCACATATAATGAGGGAACTACGCTTTCTTCTTCCAGTTGGTCTGCTATGTCGATATACCCTCACATATAATGAGGGAACATGGGTTCCCGGTCTGCCGTTCTTAACGCTGACGATATACCCTCACATATAATGAGGGAACTTTTTGTGTTACTATTATTACACACTTTTTCACGATATACCCTCACATATAATGAGGGAACCCAGCAATAACAACCCTTGGGTCTGTTGGGTTCGATATACCCTCACATATAATGAGGGAACCTTCCATTTCTTGCAACTTCCTCCTTCACTTTCGATATACCCTCACATATAATGAGGGAACGCCGCCCGCCTGGAATAAATCAGCAGCACTCGCGATATACCCTCACATATAATGAGGGAACGTTATCGCAAAATGGTTCGGTATCGCTGATAACGATATACCCTCACATACAGTGAGGGAACGCACTGGATACAATATATACAGCAAGCCCGGATGATATACCCTCACATACAGTGAGGGAACTGTCTGCTCTGCGTCCGTTGCCTGTATAGTGTCGATACACCCTCACATACAGTGAGGAAACATTTTACAGAATGCGAAATGTCCCGATTTCGCCGATACACCCTCACATACAGTGAGGGAACAAAATTGACTGTTTTCCAGGTTTCGTTTTACGCGATACACCCTCACATACAGTGAGGGAACGCTTTATTTTGACTGATAGCCAAGTTTCCGCCCGATACACCCTCACATACAGTGAGGGAACACCAGAAGAAAACGCACTTTTCGGGCAGATGTCCGATACACCCTCACATACAGTGAGGGAACAGGAGCAAAAACGCGGTCAAACTCCGTCATAGCGATACACCCTCACATACAGTGAGGGAAC
>OLRQ01001258.1_pt1 | contig 20590 bp, 17 predicted proteins | sample 1671971 | NCBI WGS metagenome assembly OLRQ01 (sample SAMEA3136631, study PRJEB25190) | human gut metagenome | biome: human gut; feature: human-associated habitat; material: faeces | place: Austria | collected 2013
GCAGCTATTCGGTTATGAGCAAGTAGCGAAGCGGATTGCGAATATCCGCTTTGACTGGGAAATCAGCGGTAAGCGATATCGCACATTTCATCGTGTCAGCCGTGTCTCGTTCTCAAGCCGCTCCATCGCCTCCTGCCGACTGGGAACTTGTGCAAGCGTGCAGGAAAACGGCTGGCCGAACAGGGGCTGGGACAGAGTCTCCGCCCAATGCGTCAGCACCTCCGGAGTGAGGGGGCGCCTCTCCCGCCTCGTCCTCGGAAAGAGAAAACTCAGCCGCGTGGAAAGGCTCCCAGTCCTTGCCGCAGCGGTAGTAGCCCCACCAGTAGTTCCAGTCATGAATATGCAGATATTTTTTTGATTTGCAGCCCATAGATGTACTCCATTCTAATAATGTCGGCACAAGAGAAAATCACAGGAAACTCTCCACCCGGTATCAACAAAAGTCTTTTCTAAGTCCGTCCTTTTTTCAAGAAAGATGCCCAAAGGCAGTGCGATGATCTTCTTATCTGCTCACCGGAATGGATATCTCGAAAACGGCGCCGGCGTCCCCGTTGTAGGCGCGGATCGTACCTTTATGCAGGTGAATGATCTCCTTCGTCAGGGCAAGGCCGATGCCGGTTTTTCCGCTCCGCCCCATGTAGAAGCGGTCAAAGATGTGGGGAAGATCTTCCTCGGCGATGCCGTCCCCGTCGTCCTGTATCCGTATCGTCACATGCCGCCTGTATGCGCGGCAGGTCAGGCGCAGCTCGCTGCGGGCATAGCGCACGCCGTTGGTCAGGATATTCGTGACCGCCCTGCGCATCTGCGTGTCATCGCATTTGACCATGATGGGTTCTTCAGGGAAATCCGGCGCGATGGTAATGCCGCTGGCAGCGGCTGCCGGTTCCACGGCGCGTATGCCGTCGTAGAGCAGTTCTCGAATATCCGTTTCGGAAAGGGTAAGCGGCTGCCGCCCCATATCGATTTTTGAGATGTCCAGAAGCTCCTCCACCAGCTCCGTCATGCGGTCGCTCTCCGCCAAGATCACCTCTGCCGCGCTGTCCGTGTCCATGACGCCCGCCTGTATGCCCTCCGCATAGCCCTGTATCGCCATAAGCGGCGTTTTCAGCTCGTGTGAGGCATTCTGGAAGAAGGTCTGCTGCCGCTCCGCCTCCTTCTCAATATCACGGCCAAAGCGGAACCCCAGCAGGCACATGACGGAGGAGATTGCCAGCAGCACCCCAAAGAACGCCCAGTTCAGCGTTACGATATAGCGGGTGATGGGCCCGATGTCTATGTACATGATATAGGCGTACGGCTTTTCCCCATCGTCCTGCTCCTCCTGCACGGACATGAATATCAGGTGATGCCTGTCCGTTTTGAAGGTATAGCATTGGTTGAGCGATAGTTCCCGCCCCTTGCAGTATTCCAGCAGTTTTTTCTCCAGGCGATATGCGTCCCTGTTCCAACCGCTTGATTGATTGGCATTATCCAGCTCTAAAAATACGATGTTTGGCGTAAGGAAGTGCTCCTCTGTGTCATTCCATCCGTCGTCAAAAAAGGATTCATCGTCGGTATAGGGGATGGTGCGGTTTTGATACTCGGCCTCGCTGATGAGCGCCTTTTTTGCCTCACGCACAAAGTGTGCTGGTATAATGAGGTTCACCGCCAGCATGAACAGTGCAAAGAGCAGCAGAGCTGAGCAAAGGATCAGATACACGATCCGCAGCTTGATGTTTTTCATGTGCGCTCCGCTCCCTTCAGCTTATAGCCAAAGCCCCATATGGTGCTTACGCTGACGGTGCTGCCCGCTTGCAGCAGCTTTTTTCGGATACGGCGCAGGGTTTCGTCGGTCACGCGGGTCTCCACCTCCGAGTCAAAGCCCCACACCGCGCTGAGCAGCTCCTCACGGGAATAGGCCTTTTCCGGCTGCTTCATCATATAGCTGAGCAGCCGCAGCTCGGTCTGGGTCAGCGCCACGATCGTGCTTCCGCAAAAGACGGCGTTTTCCGTAGCGGAATAGCGGATATCCCCGTAATGCAGCTCGTCCTCCGCCGCCGCCGCCGTTTTTCCCCTGTCCATCTCCACACGGCGCAGCAGCGCTTTGACCTTCATCAGAAGAATGGTCGGGCGAAAGGGCTTGGTGAGATAATCGTCACTGCCCTGGCTGATGCCCATGACGTAGTCCAGCTCGCTGTCCTTGGCCGTAAGCAGGATGATGGGAATATCGGAAACAGCGCGAAGCTCCCGGCACACGGTAAGTCCGTCCGTGCCGGGCATCATAATGTCCAGTATTACAAGCTCCGCAGGCTCCTGACGAAACGCCTCCAGCAGCGCGTCACCGCTTTCAAAGGAGCGCACGGTATAGCCGTCGCTTGCCAGGAAGCTATGGAGCAGCTCCCGGATGCTCTTTTCATCGTCCGCCAAATAGATGGAATGTCCCATGGTGACCTCCTTGAAAGCAGCGCCAAATGCTGCGCGTGGGCGCAGCATCGGCATGATGTTGATTTTATACTATCAGAATCTCACCTTTCCGTCAAATGGGGCAGATGCCGCTTTCGCAGCCGGTGTTGCCCCAAATGGTATCGTACAGCTTGCACAGCTGGTTATCAAGCTCTACCAGACGGTTATAGTCGGCGATCAGCTCGTCCTTTTCCGCGTCGGACAGGAAGCTCAGGCTGCGGATAAAGGCGGCCTCATCATAGTTGTCGAAGTCGTAGTCGTCCGGCAGATTGAAGTACGCTTCATCTACCTTGTCCCACAGGTCGGCGTGCTTTTCGCAGACGCGGTCATACTCCTGCTCCAGGGTGTCGATCTCATCCAGCACCTTGGGGTCGGCCTTTTCCAGCGCCTTCTCGTAAAGAGGCATATTGTCGCAGTCGGGCAGCTGAGCGTACAGTGCCTCCATCTCGGTGTCAAGGCCGTTCAACTCCTTGATGTCCGCCAGAAGCGTTTCCTTCTCCGCTTCCGTCAGAGCGTTGGTGCTGCGGATAAACGCCGCCTCATCAAAGTTTGTGAAGTCATAGTCATCAGGCAGGGCGTTGCAGATTTCGTCCAGCTTTTCCCACAGCGCCGCGTTTCTCTGGAAGATGGCGTCGCTCTTCTCTTCCACCGCCTCGATCTGCTCCCAGATGGCGTTCTCATTCTCGGTGGCAATGGCAGTTGTCTGCCCTGCCGTGTCAGGCGCAGCCGCCAAAGCTGCGGTCGATGCGCCGATGGCCGATACCATCAGTGCCAGTGCCAGTGCAAAGCTCAAAACTGTTTTCTTTTTCATGGTATGTTACGCTCCTTTTTGAAGTATTCAGGTCGTGTATCAACCTTGACTGCATCATACCAGAAGCGGCTTCGAATTTCCCCCGCAAAAGTGCAGGGAAAGTGTCACAAAAGTGCAACGAGACCAACCCGTAAAATGAACGAAAGCCCGCTCCACGCCTCAAGGGCAGAAACGGGCGGACGTTCTTATTCTGATTTCACTTCGCGCATCAGGATGGACCTCGTTCATATATTTTCCGGTCCGTTTGCAAAGGTAAGCCATTTTGCGCCGTAAAAATCAAAGTAGAAGCGCTGTCCCACCTCGTTTTCCACAAAGCGTCTTTTAATATGATACCAGCCGCGAAGCTCATCCCGCAGGGCGGCGCGATTTCGATGGGGTACATCATAGCTGTCGCTTGCCAGCAGCAACAGATAATTGCTCTCGCCCATGTCCAACGATTGAATGACTTTCTGATAAAATGCCTGCCGCATCCGCGCATCCTTCGCACCGGATGCGCGCAGCTCCATCAACATTCTGTGTTCTTCTCCCGTCATGACCTGCTGGGTGGAAAACACAATATATCAGGTTTTTTCTGAGTGCTCCTGACAGTGCCTTTTTCAGCAGGCTGAGGTATTTTTCAGCTTCCTCCTGCGTCATCATGCCAAGCGACTCGTCCAAATCGGTTATGATCTCCTTATTGCCATTAACAAAACATCCGTAAACACGGCTGATGGTATTTTTATCCGGCTTCCAGCGGTGCCGCAGCTCGTTGAGTTCTTTTTGGTTCATTGGTTTTATCAGCCCTTGACTGCGTATCCTTCCATATTGCAAGACTGCCGCTCGGCAGTTTTCGCTGTCGGGCGGCTATCTCATGCTTAAAGCAATATATTCAGGGTCTGCAGAGCAATGCTGATTATGGAAATAAGCACCTTGCATCCGTTCTCGCCTTTGAAAGATTGAACTTTAGAGAAACATACGCCCCAGACGAAGGAGGAAACGAAGTTATTACAAATAGTGGCGATCATCAAGCCGCAGCTAAGCCTGCAAGTAGTATTGATTACAGGAAAGGCAATCAGACACAGGACAACATTCTGCCGCCCCTACATCTTGCTTATAATTCATCCTCCGTCCGCTTTTGCAGGAGGGATAAGCCCAAAAAGCAGAGTGCAGAGAAGGCGATGCCGCAAAGAATGTATATCCAGTTAAAGAACAGCAGGTTGACTGCATACCGCATGGGCATCCGTGTAAAGAGTACCGCATACGGTTCGACCCTTCCGATCGCCTCCATGACCGCTGTGACACGGAAGGGACTGATCCCGCATAGGTACGCGCCGAGGAAATACAATGTCAGCTTCTCGGCAACGGCAGGAAGCAGGAGTCCGAGCACATAAAACCACGGTTTTTGCTTCTTGCAACACTTCCACAGATACAGCGCCCCAAAGCAGTACGGCAGCAGCGCAAGGCAGATGCCCTGAGCGGTCAGGTGCAGCTGCAGCCCGAATACAAGAAAGACCATACGGATCAAAAGGTATCCGCCGAGAATGATCAGCCAGCAGATCAGCAGGGATCTCAAGATGAGTTTCCTATGTGCGGGTGCTTCATGGTTATGCATTTTCTTTTCCTCCTTACAGATTCTCATTTTTCAAGGCGTCGATGGGATTGTCCTTTTTCACTTTCCTCATTGCGTACATCATGGTGGCGAATACGACCAGAAATACGCTCAGTACGGCGATGCCGATGGCCGCCCACGGCAGATGGAAGGAGGTTTCATAGGCCGTTGTGACTGCGCGGTAGATGAGATATGTAATGCCGCAGGACACCGGCAAACCGAGAAGCAGTGCCTTGGAGCCGTACAGCAGGCACTCGCAGTTCATCATCCTGCGAAAGCCCTTCTGCGTCATGCCCACCGATTTCAGCATGGCAAATTCCCGGCGGCGCAGGCTGATATTCGTGGAAATTGTGTTGAATACATTGGCCGCGGCAATCAGGGAGATCAGCACGATAAAGCCGTAGGCAAATACCCGGATGATGGTCACAACATTCCGGTTTGTCTCGGCGTTTGCGGCGTAGTCGAAGAGCTGCCGGCTGCTGAGACCGTTTTCCGTCAGCATGGTCGCCAGATTTTCAAAGCTCGCGGCGTGATTGCTCGATGTGAGGAAATACTCTGTATTACGGAATTGATTCAGCGCCGCCTCGGGAACCACGCTCTCCAGCATGCTGTACGGATAGATCATATTGATGGCCACCGGCGTGCTGCGGCTGACAAAGAACGGAGCCTCCTCAATGGTTTTTTCGGACCGCAGCGTGTATTTTGCAAAGGATTCCCCGTAGGGCAGCTCAATGATGTCGCTCTCGTTGTCTCTGTTTTGATAGAGAACGACCTTATTGCCGTTCTCATCGATCCGGCTGTCTTTTCTGTAATATCCGTCGATCTCTACATAGTAAAGCCCCTCGATTACGCACCCATCGCCCTTGAGCGTGTCCAGCGTGACATACTTCTCAAGCCGGCGGTCAAACTCAATATTACGGTCAAGCGCGATGCCCAGGGGGTTGTCCCGGTCATAGTAATCCGCTTCCTTCAGGTTGTACTTTTCCAGTAACCTGTTGAACTCGGCGTCCGCAACGAAGTACAGATAACCGGAGATGCCAAGATCCTTCGGCGCTGCGTCCTCACGCTCCATGCCGAAGTCGGCAAAACGGTCGGCATACATTGCCGTGACATATTCGCGGGAGATATCGCCCTGCAAAAACTGCTTCTTGGTATATGTTCCGCCGGTGACATTCTGCTCGGAGAAAAGCAGCTCCAGAAGCGCATCTGGCCTCATGGCGGCGGAAGCGTCCGACTCCGCCGCATAGATCAGGTCGAACTGATCGGAGGCCAACCCTCCCTCAGCGGATTCCATCATGTAGTCGGTGAAGGCCGCTGCCGAAACAAAGAGGACGATGCTCATAAAGAGGCTGACGACGGTGGTTCTGTATTTTTTCCGGTTGCGCTTATAGTGCTTGCCGGCAAGGACGCCGGGGAGTCCGAACAGCTTGTAGGCAAGCTTTGAGGTTCGGACGGGTCTACCGCTTACCTTGATGTCCATGCTTTGGCGGATCGCCTCCACGGCAGATACCCTTGTGGCCCTTTTCGAGGGTATCCATGCCGAGATCAGAACCGTGATAAGTGCGATGGCCGCAGCAATGAGGACAGCCTGCCACGATACGCAGATCCGCATGGGAATGTCCGCACGGACGATGGAGGAGAATTTGTCTCCGATCAGAAGCAGCGTTATGCCGATACCGCCGATGCCCACCAGGATTCCCAGCGGGATGCCGACAATGCTGACTGCCAGCGCCTCAAACAGCACCATTCTTCGAAGCTGCTTTTTTGTGGCGCCTACCGAGGACAGCAGACCGAACTGTCTTGTCCGCTCCGAAACAGAAATGGAGAATGCGTTACAGATGAGCGATACGGAACCGAACACGATCAGAGCGATGATGATAGCGGCGAGGCTGTAAAACGCGGTAAGGAAGGAATCGAACGGAGCCGTGCCGGAATACAGCAGGACCTTCGTATTGTAGGCATAGCCATACTCTTGCGTATAGCCCGTTTCCTTCATGAAGTCATACACTCCGGCGGGCTTGTGCAGCTTGAAATAACAATGAATCGGAGACTGATCGGCGGATTTGGTGTCCGCTGCCGTAAGCGCTGTGTACCCGGGCGCGGAATAGTCCTCAAAGGTAGGCCTTTCATAGATACCGACCACCGTATAAGTTCTTGGTTCGGTGTTTTCGAGCCTTTCGCCGCTCATAATCTCCACCTGCGTTTCGCTGTCATAGGTGTATACGGGCGTGTCCTGTCCCAGCCTCCGGCCGTCAAGCGTCCTGTCACCCACATCAAGCGTGACGGTGTCGCCGAGCGTATAATTCACCTTGCCGTTTGATGTCAGGTGCTCCGGCAGAATAATTTCCGTGGAGTCCTTCGGCAGCGTACCTAAAATGAGATGCACGGGCATTGTCTCAAAATATCCGGACGCCGCATCGCCGCCAAGCACATACAGATAGGGCTTTCGCTCGTTGGCACTGTCGATCTTCGCGTAACCCAGAACCTGCGCATAGGCGGCGGAGGAAACTTTGCCGGAATCGCGGATGTCTTCATAGTCCTTGTATGCAGCGTCATAGACCGCTCCGTGCCAGTCTCCGCTGCTGTAGATCTCGCAACGCAGCACGAAGTTCTGCATACTGGAGACAAAGGTCGTGGACGCGCAGATCATCGCCGCCGAGAGCATAATGCCGATGATCGTAACAACGGTTCTCGTCCTGTTTTTCTTCAGGCTCTCTAATGTTACCTTGTTGAAAACATTCATCTGCGGATCACCTCGTCTCTGGTGATTTTCCCGTCCTCAATGGAAAGGATGCGATCCGCCTGCAGGGCGATGCTCTCGTCGTGGGTGATGACAAGGAGGGTCTGCCCGTATTTTTCGTTGGAAACCTTCAGCAGCTCCACGATCTCCCGGCTGCTTTTGGAGTCAAGATTCCCGGTGGGCTCGTCGGCAAGCACCACCGCGGGCGCGTTCATCAGAGCCCGACCGATGGATACCCGCTGCTGCTGACCGCCGGAGAGCTGATTCGGCAGGTGGTTCTCCCGGCCGGTAAGCTTCAGAGTGGTCATCAGCTCAGCCAGTCGATTTTGATTGACCTTCTGCCCGTCCATCAGGACAGGGAGAGTGATGTTTTCCGTTACATTGAGCACCGGAATGAGATTGTAAAACTGATAGATCAGTCCCACCTGACGGCGGCGGAAGATGGCAAGCTGTTCCTCGTTCTGCGCATACACATCCTTGCCGTCCATAAATACCTTCCCGTCTGTAGGCCGGTCTACGCCGCCGAGGATGTGAAGCAGTGTGGATTTGCCCGAGCCGGAGGGGCCGATCACGGCGACAAACTCTCCCTTCTCCACCGAAAAGGAAACGCCGTCCAGCGCCCGCACCTCGTTCTCGCCCTTGCCATAAACCTTTGTCAGGTTTTCCACTCTCAAAATCTCCATATCGGGATACTCCTTTCGCTTTTTACACCCCCATTCTATTTTGTCAAGGTGACACGGCGGTGACTTCCGGGTGACGGATCCGTCACTTAGTAAAAAAGGGAGCCGCCGGTCAGACGGTTCCCTTATAAAAGCGGATGGTGAACATGGCTCCTACGGGCTTGCGGTTCTCTGCCTTTACGGTTCCCCCTTGCCCAGCTATAATCATGCGTGATAAGGCAAGCCCGATCCCAAAGCTTTTACCGTCGGAATCCTTGCCCTTATAGAAGCGTTCAAAGATGTGGGGCAGATCCTCCGGAGAAATGCCTGTGCCGTTGTCTTTAATTATAATTTCGGAATACAGGGCGTTTTCGGCTGCGTCAATTTCGATCCCGCCGCCCTCGGGGGTGTGTTCCATACAGTTCTTCACAATATTGCCGATGGCTTCGCAGGTCCATGAGAGATCTCCCCGGAAAGCTCCGTCCGCATGGATGCGCAGCTCCTGCCTGCGCAGCTCCATGGGAATGAGCAGGGTCACACAGGCCTTTTTGAGCAGCTCCTCCAGGCTGACCTGCGCCTGCTTGAACTGCACCGTGCCGGCATCCAGCCGTGAGATTTTCAGAAGTGTGGTGATCAGCCAGTCAATGCGGGAGAGCAGCTCGTAGAGCTCATGGATAAGCTGCTGCCTGCGCGCGTCGGTCAGCTTCGGCTCCGACAGCAGTCCAATCAGCAGATTGATAGAGGTCAGGGGCGTGCGGATCTGGTGAGAGATGTCCGCGATGGAATCGGCAAGGTGCGCCTTTTCCCTTGTCAGCGTTTGCTGCTGCTCACGCAGGCGTATGGTCATCTTATAGATCTCACTGTGGAGGATGCTCAGCTCACCCTCCGAATAGCTGTCAAAATCGATCGAACTGTCGCCGTGCAGAACCTGATTGATATCATCCGCAAGGGAAGAAATCCTCTGATACCTCTTGTAAGTGCTGATGCAGAAGACCAGCATAAGGAGCAGAGAAAGCCCTGCGGCTGTCAGCCCGGCGCGAATGTCGAAGAAAAAGCAGACGGCGCAGGCGGCTGCGGAGAGCAGCAGCTGCCACAGCAGTGCCTTTCGTACCTCTTTGTTTTTCAGCAGTTTGATCATGCGTCCACCTTATATCCTGTCCCGCGAACCGTCAGAATGATCTTCGGGTCGGTGGGGTCATCCTCAATCTTCTCCCGCAGCCGCTTGATGTACACCGTCAGCGTATTGTCATTGACATACTCGCCGGCAACATCCCAGATGGCGTCAAGAAGCCTCTCACGGGTAAGCACGATTCCCCGATTGTTGATGAAAAACAGCAGAAGCCGGTATTCCAGTGCTGAGAGGAACAGGTCCCTGCTGTTCTTCACCGCCGTGCCCTTTTCGGTGTCCACCACCACATCACCGAGCTTCACCGTTTTGCCCATGCTGCCGGTGAGTCGGAGTACATTTCGAATGCGGGAGATAAGCTCTCGTGGGCGAAACGGCTTTGGAATGTAATCTTCGGCGCCCAGATCGAAGCCCGTAACGGTGCTGAACTCGTCGCCTGACGCGGTAAGGAAAATAACGGGGACATCAAACTCGGCCTTGATCGCTCTGCACGCCGCGAAGCCATTGCCCTCCGCCAGAGACACATCCAACAGCACAAGATCCGCCTTTTCCTCCGCAAGCAGCTTCATGGCCGCCGCCTGCCCGGATACACTTCGCACAAGGTACCCTTCGCTGTTCAGATATTCGCTCAAGCTCGCAACGATAATTTTATCGTCTTCTACCAATAGTATCTTTATCATAGTCGGTCCTTTATTCTGGTTGCCGTGGAATTACAACCACTTCCCGATGAAGCCATATTCCACACGGTTGCCATCGTCCCATTCTGCAATCACACGGTAAACAAAGCTGCCGCTTTTCAGATCGAACGCACATCCTCCGTCATACGGAAGAATGCCTGTGATTGTCTCAACCTCGCCGCCGTTTTGGGGGACGCATTGTATCCGCACTGTATCCGGCTGCACCTCGAAATATAACCAGATTTCGTTTGACTTTCTGTGGGAAATCAGTCCTGCTCTGACTGCCGTTATCTCCGGCAGAGAGGATTCTTCGCCGATCTCAGGCCCGCATCCAATGATGGAACTCATGGTTCCATCCTCGTTTGGTTCCGGGGACTGCCAGTAGAAGGCGCAGGAGGATGCCGTGATCTCATCTGTTTCACCCATTGCCCCAGACCTGGCATTCACCAGAAGCTCCGGTACGGTGATTTGGTCGGAGGGCTGTGTCTCCTTATACGGCAGATTCATTTTTACTTCAAACTCTACCCAGTTTGCCATCGGCTCGGAATACTCCGTGCCCTCCTCGTACCGGAACTCCGTCTGCAAGCGGTATCGTTCCCCGGCTATCAGGTTATACGGAGCCGTCAGGTCATAGGAGAGCTCGTTATCCATGCCGCTGGGAATGCTGTACCCGATGTCGGGATAATCAACCTGCCGTGCGGGCGTGACCTTTTGCCATACACCGTCTTTCATTTGATATAGCTCAAACGCCTGCCCGTAGGCAATCGTCTTGCCGGAATCGTTTTTCCAGCGCAGGTCGAGCCGGAGATTCACGCTCCCGCCGCCAATGCGCATAACCTCAAAGCCTACGCCCTCGGCATCGCTTCCCGCGTCAAGAATGCGAAGCAGCTCGTTCTGCGGAAATTGTGGCTCCGGCTGCTTCCCGCAGCGATAATATGTCACCGCCGCAAACGCACATGCGGCAATAGCAATTATGGCAAGAACGACCACCCATATCACGGAAACCTTTCGTTTCATCATGGTGCACCTTCCTTTCTATCTTTTTGTTCTCTTTTTCCTGCGGCTTAGCAGAAACACGGCTACGCCAACGGCGGCAAGCACTGCCGCCATTACAATGATAAACTCCGTCGGCATAATGTACAAGCTCGACCACTTCGGCGGCTGAGGGTTCTCCGATTCGGAAAGCGTAAAGGTCAGTTCGCCCTCCGGCAGACCCGGCAGGGTCAGCGCATACCCACCGTCCGTCCTTGTAAAGCCGTCAATACCGCTTTCCTGCATGTAATAGGGCGTATTTACCACAACTTCCAATTCCCCGAACTGCGCCCAGGTCTTTGCCGGGGAAAGCAGATAGGTATACGCATAGAGGCTCGGTGTATAGCCCGCATCAATGGCGGGATACAGCGGCGCTGTCACCGCGTTTTTCAATGTCTGCCCCGGCTCCAGTGTGAGGGTGTACTCATACCATCGCATCAGTGAAAAATCTCCCTCTTCGATCTGGATCAGACCGTTTCCCCATGTTTCGGAACTGAGCCGCAGAAGCTCGACCTGAGCATTGTACCAGTCAGACTCCAGAATGCCGGAGTTTTCGTCATAGCCACGGAGAGCATAGTCCTTGAAGGTCATCTCGGAAATCTCCGGCGACACTGTGCCTTCGATAACCTTTTCGCAGCCGCCGTTTTCATACAGCGTCCATACAAGCCCCTCCTTCGGCAGCTCGCCGAAGATATACACTGTGATCGTATCGCCGTTTTGTACCCAGCAGGAAGCTTGCACCCCCTCCTTCAGCCGCGCTCCGCCGGTTTGCTCCTCGCACAGTACCCGCGTTTTTGTGCTGTCTGCATTTATGACAAATGCGGCGGTCGCCGCGCCGTATTCCTTATCTATGCCCTTGACAGAATACCTCTGCACCCAGACCGGCAGATCGGGATTGAAAAAGCTGTCGGAGATATAGCTGTCCGCCAGCTTCGGCAGATCCTCGTCAAGGGAAAAAGTTGTGTGCCGTGCCTTCAAGGTGTGCCGAACGGTCGCCTCTACTGAGTTTCCATCCAGCGTAACGCCGTATTTTAGGGTATCGGAAACATCGACCGGCCGACCCATTGCTCGGTCATAGATGTATTCTCCGTAATGTGGAAGATTACCGAACGGGAAAACCAGCGTGGCCGTGACCGCATAGTCGGCAGGGTTACGGAAGGTGTATTCTGCCGTGACTTTCCCGGTATAGGCGAGGAAACTGTCCGTATCCGGATAATACTGTTCTGGAAATTCCTGCACATCGAAGGTCAAAAGCTCTTTGTCCACCACAATGGGGCAATCCTCTCCCGTCACGACCGCGCCCGTGCCGTCCGTGCCGCGCCAATGCCGTTGGGCGGAATTGGCATAGGCGGGTTGTATACAAACTCCTGCCAGCAGCAGGATCAACAGGACTCCCGCAGTTATTTTCTTTTTCACATATATCGCCTCCTTGCTGTTTGTGAATCCTATCCGCCAATTTCTCGGCTCTGATCGGGGTGAACGTTCAAATCTTCCCATCGCTGATTTCAATTTTCCTTCCGCACAGATCGGCGTACCGCTGCTCATGCGTCACCAGCAGCACGGTGTTTCCGCGGCGGTTGACGGCGAGCAGCAGCTCCATGATCTCGTCCGCCGCCTTTTTGTCGAGGTTCCCGATGGGCTCGTCGGCAAGGAGAATCACCGGGTCGTTGATCAGGGCGCGGGCGATGGCCACGCGCTGTCTCTGTCCGCCGGACAGCTCACTCGGCAGATGCTTTAGGCGGTTCTCAATGCCCAAAAAGCCCGCCAACTCCCGCAGCTTTGCCTTATCCGGCTTTTTGCCGTCCAGCAGCAACGGCATGATGATGTTCTCCTCCGCCGTCAGAATGGGAATCAGGTTGAAGTCCTGAAAGATATAGCCGAGCTTCCGTCTGCGAATTCCGGAAAGCGTCTCGTCATCGGATGAGCAGATGTCCACACCGTCTACCTCCACGCTGCCGGAGGTGGGATGCTCAATACCGCCGATCAGGTTCAGAAGGGTGGTCTTGCCGGAGCCGGACTGCCCCACGATGGCGACCATTTCACCCGGCGCAACGGTGAAGCTGACATGATCCACGGCGTAGATATCCTCGTCGCCCTGCCGGAACACCTTGGTCAGATTTTTTACTGTAACTGCATTCATCGGAAAATCTCCTTTCAGCATGGTCATAGCGGACGAAGTACGCGCTTGAGTGAACGGTGTACGGGATGCCAGTAGGTAAACAGCAGCAGCACTGACAGAGCCGCGTATACTGCGAGCATCCTGCCGTCAAGGTGCAGCGGGGCTTTCTGCCATGCGCACAGCAGCGCCGTCAGCGGAAGGCTGATCAGAAACGGCGCGGCAACGGCAGCGGCGGCGGAGATCCCGTCCTGCCGGATATAGGAGCGGTACAGCGTCCGCTTTGACGCGCCCAGCCTGTGAAGGGAGCGGATCAGCGGGCGGCTGCCCTCGATGTAGTCGCAGAGCCGGACATAGAGGATCAGCAGGATGAATAGAAACAGCGCCGCAAAGATGTACCCCAGTAGCAGATACACGCCGGAGGACATCTCCCGCAGGAAATCCGCCCCCGACTGACGGTTGGTGACAGCATACTCCGCGCCTGCAAAATGCGTCCGCAGGGCGGCCTCCACCTGCGCGTTCATGGCAGGGTCGGTCAGGGCGATCTCGATGCCGGTTGCCGGCTCTGAGGCGATGATGTCCGCATACAGCTCATCGCTCACATAGATATCCAGCGCCCATCCGGACGGCTTCGTGTCCGTCAGCGCAGCCACCGTCAGCGCGGTCACATCCTCCGGTGCGGGCTGCTTGATACCCCCGTTTACATCGTAATACGCTTCTGCCCGACAAAGCCGCAGTACATACCCGACGCCGCGTTCCGCCTTGCGGCTGACGGCGATCTCATACTTGGAAAGCGTCTGAGATGCCGCGCCAAGACCGCTGTACGGTCGGATGCGCAACGGCGTCTCCACCTCCTCCGGGGACTCCGGCAGCAGGATATAACCGTCCGGCTCATATACGGGGCGCGCCTGCTTCACACCCACCAGAGAGGAAACATACGCTATGTCCTCAGTCGAAAAGCCTTCTCCGTCATGGGAGGAACGGGAAACCTTTAACCCCCATTCCTCCTCCGCGCCCGTGACCTGCAAGGCAAGGGTGAGGATGTTGAACAGAAGCAGAAATACCGCCATGACGGGAACGGAAACAGCAAGGCAGGAACGGAGGCTGCGGTTCGTGCGGCTGCGCCACAGGCCGCAGAGGGTTGCCGCCGGGGTGAAACGCCGCCGGAGGGGCTTTCGTCCGCGCTTGACCTTATGCTCATTTTCCATATCATACAGCAGCGCCCGCGCAGGCTCGCGGCTGTACCGGTGCAGGGTCATGCCCAGCGACAGTCCCAGTGTAACGAAGAAAACCGCCAGATGGAGCAGAATATTCATCGGCTTCACATGAAAGATCAGCCACGTAAGGCTGTCGTGGCGGATCTCAAGAAACGCCGTGAACAGCACTTTCAGCGATACAACGGAAATAACCACGGCGCAGGCCGCCGCCAGCAGGAACACCGCCGCAAGCTCCGCGGCAAACAGGGCGCTGATCTGACGGCGACTGGCTCCGCAGGCGCGGAGCGTCCCAACGTCAAAGGAAAAGCGCTTCAGGTGACTTCGGTAAGCGGAACGCACCACCGATACCGAGAGCAGAATGACCAGCATATTGACGAGCAGAAGGCTTCGCTGCCCCGAAAGATGGGACGGATCGGTGGATATCCCGTGGGCGTATTCATAGCTGAACGCAGTCGGGAGCAGGGCTTCGTTTCCGGACGCTTCCATGCGCTTGCGGATCTCGTTCTCAAAAACGGTCACGCTCTCCGCATTTCTCCATTCCTCGTCCGACAGAATATGCAGATAGATGGTACCGTCACGATAAACGGGCGCGGACAGGCCACGGATGCCCTCAAAGTATGGCACGTCCACTTCCGTTGCGTTCCCAATGTGATAGGTTTCACCCGCGGAACGGGCAAGGAGATATTGCCGCGTGCCCCATGCATTGCTGTCCCGGTAAATGGAGATCAGCAGCGGCAGCAGAAACGCGCAGGTCAGCACCGCAAACAGCACCGTATGACGGCGGGGGCTGCGCGTGAATGAGCGCTTCATATAGAGCAGATAGGTCATAAACAAGCCTCCTGTCCAACATGGTTTATAAAATGACGGCAGGGCAGCGACCTTGCTGCGCAAAGCCACTGCCCTGTGTATATGGCCTGTGGGCTTTGCGGTATCAATCGCGCCTACGGGTCGATGATTTATGTATCAAATTTCCCTTTTATATGTCCCTATGTGGCTCCGTAATTGTCGCCACCGCCTCCCGCAGTTCCTCACTGAACTCGTCGAGATCGCCGAGTGTGATAACTCCCTCATTGATCATACGGCAGATGATTGGAAGAGGATCCGATCCTCTCATGGAGATCTGCACGCCGGCACAGCGTCTATCCTCATGGATGCGCTTGCATAACTCCCAAAACTTATCGGCTTCGGAACAGACGCCAATCCCGTTTAGAACTCCAATTGGATTGCATGCTTTTGCCTCCCCTCCTTGAACCTCATCAATCATCCTGATTTCTTTCAAATTCACGGAACTGAAAGCGAAAACGCTGCTGTGCCGCAGCATACACATCAATGTCCAGATATCCTTGTTTTAGCTCTTTATTGTATTATAGTAATGAGCTTTCCTGCACCCACTGCACCGATCAAGTGCGGCGCGCCCAACGCTCCGGTGTTTCATTTGCCGGCAGAAGTCTCCGTGCTCACTCCTCCAAAATCTCGTTGACTGCGTTATGGTCATACGCTGCCGCTTTCTTCCGCAGCTCGTTGGAACGCATGATCTTTTCGGACAGGCTGGCGAGGAAGCACTGGAGCAACTTGACACCGATGGCGGGATGCTCCTCCAGCAGAGCCTTCAACCGCCCTCTGGAGATGCACAGCAGCTCAGTGAACTCTGCCGCCGTTCCGCTGAGGCGGAACACGCTGTGGGAAAGGCAATTTTCTCCCAGGAAACTGCCCGGCGTGAGATACGCGATCTCCAGCGGCGCGGAGCGGCTGTTTGCTTCCCGGTTGGCAACAAGCCGCAGCTTGCCCTTGAGAACAAGACAGACCTCCTCATTGTAGTCGCCGCTGGTGAATACGATCTCATGCTCATAGTAGGTTTTTACATGGCAGTAATCAAAGAAAACCGCATGCTCCTGCTCAGTAAAAACAGAAAATATCGGCAGCTTCGCCAATACAGCCAGAAGCTCCTCCCGGGTGAGTCTTCGGCGATGCTCCTTGTCGAGATGAATCTCTGGTGCGGAAATATTGTGCCTCTCCAGCACGGCGCGGACGGCGTATCGCTCCTGCCGTACAAGGCGGATGAGCCTCTCCCATTGTGTTTGGGTGTCCAGATAGGCACGGAAGGCATCAAAGGAGGGCGGGGCATTGTGCTTGGCAATATAGATGTTCCGCATGGCTTCCATAGCAGCATCAGGATCGTTATTTGCAAGGTACTGCGATGAGAGCATCATGCTGCTTCGATAGATCTTCTCGTCCAGATCCGGCTTGAGAAATTCCCCGGGATAGGGGTCAAAGTCCTCCGGACTGACATGGACAAGATTCCCAGTTTTGTGCTGAGACTGCATTTTGGCGCGCTGATATACAAAACGGTAAATATCCTCCCGCAGACGCTTCCACTGGGGGTGGGACTTGGGCTGAGGCAGATGCTTGATGGACAGGGTATTATCCAGAAAGAAGCTGAAACCGAAGATCCGACTGTTTATAAGATAATCCACATCCTCGCCTCGGGTTACAAGGGGGTCAAAGGGTACACACTCGAAAAGCTCTCTGTGCAGGATCATGGCGCCGCCGAAGGCAAAAGTTGTGCGCTTGAGCCGCGGCCCGCTGCCGATGATCTGGTCAAAGGCTCGCGCCTTGCAGCCGAAGCGGTCCCAATAGGTCATCCACGGCTCCGGACTCACATCATCGTAGTATTGGCCCTTGCTGTTTAGGTAGTAGCCGGCAACGCCATGCACGATGTCTCCGTAAACTCTTCTGCCCAGAAATTCCAGTGAGCGCGGCACAAAGTCCGGCAGCTCGAAGACCTCGTCATCGTCGATGAGCAAAGCAGCGTCCGCCGTCAGGGTAGAGGCGGCCAATAGGCATATATTGCGCACGTTTGAGTATCCGAACATGGACAGGAGCCGGACTCCCCGATCGTTCAGTCCGGCTTTTCTCAAGATTTCAGTTATCTCGCGCAAATCTCCCGCAGTGAACAGGTATGTCTCCGCATTCAGCTGCGCCCGAACCACGATACGGAGCACCTGCTCATAGGCCGCCGCCTCTACCTCCGGGGTGGTCGGACAAATCAGAATCACCAGCTTGAAGTCTTTTTCATGGAACTGCTTCATGCTGACTAAGGTGCGCTCCAGCGTTCCCTCCTGATCCACCGGAGTGGGATGGTCATAGACGGCGTCGCCCTCCTGCCAAGGGTCGCCTGTTTTGCGGCACCAGTAGGTGGGGATTATCATGGTTTTCCTCATACGACTCGCCCTCCTTAGCCCGAAAAATCTCTTACAGCGCGTTGGTAGACCTGCTCCAGCTTTGCCACGAACTGTGCCTGCGCAAAATTGCTGCTGGCATAGTGTGCGATGATGTCACGCCGCTCCGGCTCTGTATGATGTCTCGTCAGTTCATTCAAAATCGCAGCGCAGAAAGCTTCCTCATCCTCCGGAGAGACCAATGTTCCCACTTGACTGTTGATAAACTCCGGCAAACCACCTTCATTGGAGCCGACAACGGGCAGTCCGCAGGCCATCGCCTCCAAGGCAACAAGACCGAACGGCTCACGGCGGGAGGGCATTACAAAAACATCCGCCGCATTGTAGAGCCGCCGCAGCTCGTCCTGCTTCTGGTTACCAAGGAAGAAGGTGTTCCTCAAGCCAAGCTGCTTATGCAGCTCTGACAAGCTCTCCCGCTCCTCGCCGTCGCCGGCAACCAGTGTGATGAACTCCCGATCCGCCAGCCGCTCATAGCGGCGCGCCGTACGCAACAACGTGTCCACACCCTTAAATGCTGCAAGCTTTCCAACAAATAGAATGACATACTCTCCGCGATAAGAAAGGCCGAGTGAATCGAAAAGCGTTTCCCTGTCCACTTCTTCCCGATAGAAAATGTCCTCATTGTATCCGTTGGGCAACAGCAGAAGCTTATCCGCCGCCATAGGAAACTGCTCAAGTGCAAGATCCCGATTGTCTGCGGAGATGGCAAGCACTTTTATACTTCCCGCGACGGCCTCTTCGGCAAAGCTCTGAAAGGCAGGCCACTTTTTGCAGCCCATCAGATCCGTCCCATGTATGGTTATGACCAGAGGAAGGTTACCCAGGGAAGCCAGCCAAGAGAGACACCATGCGTGCTGTGCATGAATGATATCTGGGTGAAACTCTTGCAATGCCTGTCTCAAGGCAGCGGAGAATGCCGTAAGATACCGTGTAAGCTGCCCGATACCTAAGTCCGTAAATGTAGTCCGGCTTTGGGGATGTGTGGTGAAGCAAGGAAAATTAAAGGGGAGCTCATCTCTCTGCGCTTTACCTTTTGAAAACATCACCGGGTACGTTTGGATCCCGGGCAGCATAGGGAACGGCTGGTTTTCAGGGAAAATGACCGCAACCTCATGCCCGCGCTTGCGCAAATGCAGCGCAATATTTTTGGTGTAGGTGCCGCTGCCCGATCCTTCCAGCGGGAAATGATTGATCAGCAATACTTTCATCGTCTAAACCACCTTTCTGTTAACTCGGTCCATGCCTCCTTCGTCTTTTGATGCTGTTTCACCATATCCGGCAGCCACGCTTCCGCTGCGGACTGGATATCCGGAAGATATAAGAAGCGCCTGTCGTTTGTATAGCGGTACAGTGCTTTCGCTCCATCCGACAGTCTCCGGCCTCTCTCGAAAAACTCCGTGGGCGCATGCCCCGTCTTCCAGCGGAGAAACACATTGCGGCCGATCCAGCCCGTACAGGCATAGTAGAGCCTGTCCCGAACACTGCTGTCATTTTTGAGATCCGGAATCTTGGGGTAATCCCCATAAGTATCATGGAAGATAGGCGTTTGGATATCCAGACATTTGATCTGACTTCGGGATGCCGCCAGTCCCATGAGCGTATCCTCACCTCTGGCGAGGAGCGGAGTCTTATTGTAAAAATAGTAAGGCGAGAAAAACGGCGGCAGTGTCATCAATGCGCTCATGCGGATGCCCATGTTTCCACCCAGAACCTTTGTGGTGGGCTGCAGCTCAGGTGTCCCTGCTTCCTGTACAATAAGCCCGCCGCGAACCTCGCTGCTCTGCCAAAACTCCGCCATATCCTCCTTGTGGAGGCCCCATAGCAGGTCTGTCATTCCCTCAAAGGAAGCCGGAGGCAGGATGTTGTATCCGCTGTAATCACTGCTGGTGATGGTCGCCCCCAGAGACATCCCGTATAGATGCGCTCCGATAAAGTCTACCTCCTCAAACCCAACCTCTCCGTCAGGTATTCGATGCAACACGCTAGGCAGCACATCCGAGTCCACAAAAATCAGGTAGTCCACGCCTGTGAACAGCGCTTCCATCAACACATGGTTCCGATTAAAGCCATAAGGAATCAGTCCGTGCGTATCAATCAACGGGCAGAACAAAAGTTGCTGAATGGATGAGAATCGGACGCCAAGCTGCTTCAAAATCATATGCGCTCTTTCGTAGTTCTGAAGCCGGATCAGAGAAACCTTCGCCTTGCGCTGCAATTCTTGAATCACCTCCGGATCAGCCTCATGAGAGTATACGACAATCACACGTTCAATCGGGTGGTCATACTTCTCGGCATTATCCAGAAATTCTGTCAGCGGATGCGCAGATATAAGATTCCGCACAATCATTCCGATGGCAATTTTCATTAAAAACCCTCCTTGCTCTATCCTGTATGGCCGCACATTCTCATTATCTCAAAGGAGCGAGAAAACACAGGCTTGAACGGAGCAGGAGGGCTCTTGCCGCCTTCTTTATTGATACAGAGGAGATTCTCTAAAGTGCCGTCCTATGCGCCCGTCGTTATTGTTTTCTGAAAACAATAACTGGACAAGGATAAGCATCCTGAATACACCGCCGTCTTTTCTATAGGCATCTCATGTTATGATACCGCCTACATCTCCTGCCTCCTTCGCACTGCCTGATCTCAATTGGTAAACAAAGAACTATCGTAAAAGGTTCGTGTTTTTCTGTTATGACGAAAGATCTAAATTTCCCAACTTACTTCATGCCCTAAAAAAGAAAATCGCACAAGCAGACCGTTCGGTCTAGCTTATGCGCCGCTAATCCTAATTTGGTTTTGACAACTCCTACTGAGGAGGCTACACCAATATTGCATTCGCACAAAGCTAAACCGGATAAGATAAATGATAAACATGGCAGCAGCCTCCCTTCTATCAACGAATACTTTGGATTATTGTTATACTTTTCGTCAAAAAGTCCTTTT
>OLRQ01001271.1_pt1 | contig 20449 bp, 17 predicted proteins | sample 1671971 | NCBI WGS metagenome assembly OLRQ01 (sample SAMEA3136631, study PRJEB25190) | human gut metagenome | biome: human gut; feature: human-associated habitat; material: faeces | place: Austria | collected 2013
ACTACAGTAGTCTGTTCTTGTTTTCAGACTACCACAGTCTTATAGCATTGTCAATACTTCTCCATTAATTATCAAAAAGAAAAAAGACTGTTGTAAAACAGCTGAGTAATTAGCTATTCTACAACAATCCCTTCTTTTGACTTTGAATTTTCACATTCGCAGTAATGCATTAAATTTTGTTTAGTCTTTTAATTATTACCCTCTGGGAGGATATGGATCATTCCCATGGGAATCTCGTGCCCTTATTTTTCCATCGACACCATGGATATATAATTCTCCATGCTGGTTTCTGGATATTTCTCTTCCCAAATTTATCGCTTCTCTCTGTGTATCTGTTACAACAGATGCTCGCTGATTTCCTTCTCCTTTTACCTGCCACTTTCCATCTGGGCGTTTAGTTATATGATGATTCACAGTTTATCACCTCTCAATAATTTCAGTCTATGGAGGCAAGCTGCCACCCTTGCCTCATATCAGTCAAATTACATGCCACTATGTAATTTGTTGATTTACATATAATTAAGCAACGTCTTCAATTTCACATCCGTAAATTGCCACATCCAACTCTTCATCGGTCATTATTCCATGAGCACGACTGTAGTATTTAGGAATTCGTTTATGATATTCCTCTAAGGCATCCGGATGTTCTTTCGAATACTGAATTACTGTTTCGTATTCCCAATGTTCATTATATTTTGGCATATTATGCAGCACATCAGTCTTTTTCATATCTTCCCAGCCTTTTTCAGTCTGCATTCTTTCAATTATGACACCGCAAAGGTACTGATGTGCTTTAAAAAGATAATTTTTTCTTACAATCCACTTAGGAACCATCAACAGTTCCTTACCTTTATAAAACCAACTTTCCTTTGTAACTTGATGCCATGTATTGCTTACCGTATCCCAGGTCCAAAAGGTCTTCTTCCCATCTGCCGGAATATCCCTGCTCTTCATTTGACTTGCGGTGAATTCATTCAATTGTTCATGCAAAATATTGGTAAGAAGATCTGACATACAATCTTCAGCAAACCCATCTACTAAAACGGGAATATCTTCACCTTTACTGATAGTTGGAATAGCATGTACTAAATTTTTTAATTTACTCAGTGCCTCTTCTAACCCATCAGCAGTTTTACCTTTTCCATTCTGCCCATTACCATAACCTAATTTAGTAGCATTCTGTTCATGAGCATGGTCAAACAACTCATCAGAGCGGTTATTTTTTAGAGCTTCAAATAAACAATCAAAAAATGACTGTACACAATTATTTGCCTTTATGCTCCATTCATCTGTTGCGTTTTCCAATACAACCGGATCGATAAAAATACGGTTATCAGAATCCAATTGTACATCGACAAATTCAAAATTCACATGACCTTTACGGTCATCTTTAATATAATCAGAAAGATACATTTCTCTTCCTCCTTTTTTTATTTTATATCTATAAAATCACAAGGAAGAAAAACAGATTTCTTGTGCATTGGCAGTGCACTTTCAAAAAAATATTTGCAAAATCTGATGAAAAGACCTCTATATTATTGTATTTTTTTTTACTCTGTGATAGAATTAACTTTGCGAATTAAATTAAGACAGAGTTTATGACTTATGTCTTTCCATGACACCGGGTGTGGCAACTCGGTGTCTTTTTCTATCCAGTGTTGTTTTAAAAGAATTTTTCTGGATTACATCCTAAAGCACCTTCCAAAATCTTATTTGTAAGATTGACTTTAGTTCTTGAAAAGCTCTTATCACTCAATCTCTTCAAAGAGCTTTTTCCAAATTCATCTTTACTAAGAATCCATATTTGGTCGCGTTTAACGTTCTCACTAACCAATAATGGCTGATGTGTTGTACATATTAACTGTGCATGATACGGATTGCTTTCTTCATTTATAAAAAGAGAAATCATTTCTTTAACTAATGCCGGATGCAAACTATTTTCAATCTCATCCAAAACTAATATACCGCCTTTTTCCAACACATCGAAGAGGTGCGGTAGCGTAGTAAACAATTTAACAGTTCCTAATGACTCATCTCTAAAAAAATCTATCTGGTCAGTTCCAGACTCAATTTCAATACCATGGTCATATAATGCATGTTCCGTTTTTACCCCTACTGTTGTCTTAGTTTGTATAATTTCTCTGTTTTCGAAATCATCAGAATCCACCTTTTGTCTCGCAACTTCCTCTTCCTCGTATTTTACCTGCATTCCTCGAATGGTAGGATCAGCTTTCTTCAATATCTTTACATATTTTTCGATACGTTCTTCAGAAAATGCTTCCAGCTCACCCGGGTTCAAACGTGGAGAGGTCATATTAAATATGTTAATTTCTTTAATAGCGTCCACTAACATATTTGCGAAATCGTTATTCAACATTGCTGCCATCACCAGACACAATGCATCTTCTTTTACAACACGCTTGGTATCTTCAAAGCCTTTAAGTTCTGACTTTACAGTTATGTCTTGAAAAGATGGTGATGTTCTTTCCAGAATTTTTTCAGTCCTACGATATTTCTTCGTTAAAAGCTCATGAACAATCTTTTGCTCTAAGACCGAAAATTCGTAATGATAAGTAACATCATCGATAATCATATCAATACCTAAAGTTGTTGGTAACTCCTGATATGCAATATCGAAAGCAAACTTGGGTATTGGTTTTAACAGTTCTTCACTCGGAAATAATGCTTTTATTTGCGAGCTTTTCATCATCGAGAGCGGTGATAACGCAATCATCCTCTGTATTTCTCTCAATATCTTGCAAAAAAATGTTTTACCGGAACCATTAGAACCATACACATAAGAAACTTTGTTAATAACTTCATCTCCTGATTCAAAAGTGTTCATTGCATATTCTTTCTTACTTCCATCTGCCACACAAGTAAATGTTACCTTTTCTGCAAAAGAAGCAAAGTTTTCAGCTGATATGCTTTTTAATACTGTTGTTCCCATAGTTCCACCTCCATCATACATTATATGCAACCAACTCCATAATGTCAACTGTTATTTTTGTTTTTCCTACATATGTGTCGTTTTTTTGCATTTAACTACTTTTTCATGCATCATAGTTATTATTCATATTATAACAATGTTAAAACGGAGCAGTTTCCTACTCCGTTTCAGCTTATACATATATCAATTCATTCAATACAACTTCTTCTGTTCGATTTCGAATATTCTTCATTCCCTATAATTCTTTGTTTCAGTTCCTTCATGGTTCCGTTCCACCTTCGTTATTGTTATTCTATCACCCACACAAAACGTTCTATATTGTCACTACCTTGTGTACTGTACTCTTACTGATCCCAAATTTTTTCGCCGTCTGTCGTACTGTCGCTTTTGTTTCTATTATGTAATGTGCAATCTCCACTGCACGTTCCTCGATATAATCCTTCAAAGAAAAATCCCCCGAAGACACCGTTTTTACAGTGTATGCGGGGGATTTTTGTGGTATGTCTTACTTATTTATCTCTTAGAAGATAACCGGAATAATATAAATTCCAAGTGCAATGATTGTAGCAATAACGGTCGCAATCTTCCAGATATTGTACTCTTTGTCCATCTTTGCTTTTTCTTCCGGAGATGGTTCTTCGAGAACACCGATCTCTTCCTCAATTGTCGGGATCTTGTTCTCATGTTTTCTGGTAAAGACTGCCCAGTAAATAATCGCTGCTACGGTTACTACTCCAGAGGTAGCAAGTGCTGCTCTGTCTGCGAAGATCAGCATGAAGATATACACAACGATCGTGAACCAGCAGCCGAATTTTCCACCAGGAGCTACATATGGTCTGTTCATATCCGGATAATTTTTCTTCAGCCCCAGATATGCAAGACATCCAATGATGTAACAGAGTGCCAGAGAAATCAACGATACAGATGCAATATAGTTGATAGAACCTGTTGCGATCAGAATGATATTGATAATACCTACTGCTGCAACTGCAGTGTATGGTGTTTTGTATTTCGGATGTACTTTGCAGAAGAAGGAAGGAAGAGATTTATCTTCTGCCATTGTATAGATATATCTTGCCGGAGCTGCAATACCAGGGTTGATCGTAGACAGGTCACCACCAAATGCAATACCGATGCAGAGAAGGATGATCGGGAATCCGATAAGTCCTGCCGCCTCCAGACCTTCTGCATAAGGAGCATCTGCTGCTGCAAGCAGTGGATAGAATTTGTGCGATACAAGACCAACCAGGAACCACTGGAATAATGCATTACATACAAATACAAGGAATACAGATACTTTTAAAGCTCTTGGAAGTGTATACTGTGGGTATTTTGTTTCAGCACCCATAGATACACATGTTTCAAAACCTGTGTAGCACCACCATACAAGACCAAAGATGTACATCAGTTCATTAAAAGGTGGCAGTGAATCCATTGCAATTCCACCAAAATATTCCAGATGGATCTTAGGAATCATATACAGGAACCATGCGATTGCACAACCCCAGAAGAAAAAGATAAATCCAGTCTGTGCTTTACCAGACATCTCAATTCCCTTAAAGTTCAGTATCAGGAAAAATATTACCAGGATAATTGCAATGACACGGGAATCGACACCACTCAGGTCAATTCCAAACTGGCTGAAAAGAATCTTAAAATAGTTTGCAAAAGCAAGTGTCTCACCGGCACCGATTCCAACTACTGAAATAATATAATGCCACCCTGCCAGGTTTGCCCATACTCTGTTCAGACCACGTTTTGCATAGTTGTATGTACCACCTGCACAAGGCAATGCTGCTGACATCTCACCATAGATCAGACAAGGCCAGATAGAAATCAAAAGAGATAAAAATGTGATTACAATGATCCAGGATCCTACATGACCGATCTGAGCAGAACCACAGGTGAATAATCCGACACCTACGACTGTTCCAATCGTCATACTGATGGATTCTTTTAATCCAAGTGCTCTGACAAGCTGTGTTTCTTTGTTTTCCATAACAACCACTCCTCATTCCGCGTTATTTTATTTATAAAAAAATGGAGTACAGAATTTTTCATTTCTGTGCTCCATTGCAACTTTTGTATCTGTCTTTTTATTCAATTAACTGGCGCTGGCAAATTCCACACCGCTTTTCTTTTTCTCAAGTATATGCGAGATCAGATCCACAATATGGGCTGCTGCCTCTACCGGTGGAATTCCATGTCTGCTGATATTAGAAACTACCGTATATTCCGATTCCAGCATATCCGGTCTTGCATTGTAGGCAATATATGCTGACATACTTTCTGAAGTGAGAAGTCCCGGTCTCTCTCCGATCAGTACACAGGTAACCTGTGCATCCAGTAGAGGGCCGATCGTTCTTGCCGTATTTACTCTGCAATATCTGACAAAAAATGGTGTTCCGACTGTAATTCCTTTATCCTCCAGTCCCATCTTGATCGTAGGGAAAAGATCCGGGATGTTTGCTTCTATAGACGGAGAACAAAGACCATCTCCAAAATAGATCTGCACCTGTGGATGATGTACACAGTTTTCGGAAATTGTTTTCTGTGCTTCCGGAAGAAAAATCCTTCCCCAGTCCGGTCTCAGAAGCATTTCATTTTTATTTGCACATTTTGTCTGTACTTCAAAAACTCCAAGTTTCCTAACGGTTTCTTCCGGCACTTCATTATAAACTGCATCATTTGCAGCTGCATGAGAAGCCAGGAACCGAAGCTCTGCTTCTGTTGTATATCTCGGTCCACAATGTCCGATTCCAATTCTGGCCGGAGTTGCATGTTTCATTTTCCATATTTCTTTTTCATTATACGGATGATCCACATGCATATAATCCATAATATCCGTTTCCATAATATCCCGAAGGCATCCTGCTGTAGCACTCATTTTTCTTCCCTCCCGTGATCTCAGATTTTATTTTATAAAGAATACGGATGGATCACCGGCATTTCTGCCAAGATGACCATTCTCCCAGAATCCCCATTTTTCCAGCCAATGTCGAAATTCCGGAATCGGCTGCTTTTTCAGAAGCTGTCTGACACTGGCAACGTCATGATAACTGGTAGATTGATACATCAACATGATATCATCTGCCTGTGGAAGTCCCATAACATAATGAACACCCGCTGTTCCAAGCAATGTAAGAATCGTTTCTGAATCATTCTGATCCGTCGGCATGTGGTTTGTATAACAGACATCACATCCCATCGGGAGTCCATGAAGGTGTCCGCAGAACACATCTTCCAGTGCTGCTCTTGTCAGCTGTTTGGTATCGTAAATATATTCCGGTCCCATAAAACCAACGACGGTATTTACCAGAAATGGATGATAATGCCTTGCCAGTCCGTAACATCGACACTCCATAGTCTGCTGATCCGCTCCAAATGCTGCCTAAGAAGATAATTCTGAACCCTGCCCTGTTTCAAAATACATAACATTCGGGCCCTTTGCATGTCCTTTTTCTTTAAATAAGGCTTCTGCTTCTTCCAACATTTCCGTGGTTACACCAAACGCAGATAATGCTGCCTCAGATCCTGCAATAGACTGAAAACAGAGATCTGCACTTCCCTGTCCGCTTCGCAGTGCTTCCATCTGTGTTGTCACATGGGATAACACACAGGTCTGTGTCGGAATCTGGTATTTATCTCTGATGTCTCCCAGTGTCTTCCAGATAGCCAGTGTACTGTCAACAGTATCAATTGCAGGATTCAGACCGATTACGGCATCTCCTGATCCGTAGCTTAATCCCTCCAGCGTACTTGCGGTCACACCTTCCACATCGTCCACCGGATGGTTTGGCTGAAGCCTTGCTGCCAGGACATTTTCTGTCCCAATCGTTGTATTGCAGGTTGCTGTAATATGCATCTTGCTTCCTGCAAGAATCAAATCCATGTTTCCCATGATCTTAGAGATTGCTGCGATTGCTTCGCTTGTCAGTCCCCTGCTGGCCCTCATGATCTTATCACTGTCTGTTGTGTCATCCAGAATCCATTCTCGCATCTCCTGAATGGTTTTTCCCTTGATTTCACGGTAAACTTCTTCATCTATGTCATCCTGGATGATTCTGGTAACAGAATCATCTTCATAAGGAACTGCCGGATTTTCTCTCAAATCACCCACCGTAAGCTGTCCAAGAACCTCTTTTGCTGCAATCCGCTGCAGTTTACTTTCTGCCGCTACTCCCGCCAGTTCGTCCCCGGATTTTTTTTCGCTTGCTTTTGCCAGAACATCTTTGACGTCTTTGAATTCATATACCTGTCCTAACATAGAAGTCTTTAAAATCATATTTTGCACCTACCCGTTAAATATTAATGTCTTCACAATGACCGGAATAACTTTTCCCGATACGATCGGCTCTCCCAAATCTACGAAATCTCCACTTTCACAGTAAATCCCATCAATACAGATGATTTTTCTCCGGTTCTTTATTCTGTGATGGAGTGCCTGCCCCAGGGCTTTGCCGATATCTTCTTCCAATACAATGATCAGCACATTGTCCGGCTCACATTCCCTGTCATACTGTTCGGTAAGTTTTTCTGCTATCTCCTGTATCTGTGCGAAAGACGGACATTTCAGTCCTTTCATCGCGATCGCGATCTGCCTTCCTTCGCCGCGGCTTTCCTGATAGATCTGCATAGCACGATGAAGTTTTTCATCAAGATCTGCAATATCCTCTGGCTGTTCCAGAGCAATCTTTACAACCGGAATATTTTTCAGTGGAAACGTATCCTCTGTATACTCGATCGTACTTCCGGAAATATTCATGCTGTAGTTTCCGGCACCTATTACTGTCGCACGCATCGTTTCTTTTGCCTTGCAGACATTTCCCTTCTGAAAAACAGGATTTTCCCTGATGGACTGTGCAAGCAGCACACCTATATCGCCATATCGAAACAGCTCTCCAATCTCCTCAAAACAGGAGGCTACACCTCCAGAAAAAGTAATCAATTCCGGTTTCTTCTGACAGGTAATTGCATGATTGGTTTTCATCTTCTCAATAAAAACATCTGCATCTTTCAGGTCAACCGCTTCTGCCAGAATCTCTGCCATTGCATCTGTCAGAACTTTCAGTTTTTTGACTTCTACATTCTGTCCTTCTGCAATTTCCAAGCCAAGCTGTTCAGACAGCCATCTGATCTTGGGTGCGACATAAGTAATCTTTCCATCCGCTACCTTTACCAGTCGTCCACCAATATCGAAGCATGCCGTATCAAGTACATTTCCATTTTCAAACAGACAGATATTTGTTGTGCCGCCGCCAATATCAAGATTGGCAACAATTTTTTCTGTTTTCCGTGACAGTTCTGCGGCTCCGGCTCCTTTTCCTGCCAGTACCGACTCCAGATCCGCTCCCGCTGTTGCCATAACAAAATCTCCGGCTACATCTGCAATCGCTTCTACAACATCTTCCGCATTTTTCTTACGGGAAGTCTCACCGGTTATGATCACGGCTCCGGTAGAAAGATCCGCCGGTTTCATTCCAGCTTTTCTGTATTCCTTTTTGATAATCCTGTCTACCCATTTTCCATCGATCTCTTCTCTGGAAAGCAGTGGTGTGAAATACACCTGGCTCCTGTAGATGACCTCTTTGGAGATCACTTTGATCTGTGGAATCTTTCCAAAACCTCCCGTATTCTGAAGAAGCATTCTGCTGAACACCAGCTGTGTAGTTGAAGTTCCAATATCAATCCCTGCACTTAAAATTTCTTCTGTCTGCATATCTTTCATCTCCATAAACGACAAAAAGGGACATCAACGATTGTTGATGCCCCTTTGCACTTCGCTTCTTTGAAATTGATTGCATTATAGCACGGAGTTTTTTAATGCACAATTCAATTATTCACCAAAATTTTCCTGTGAATTCAAAAAGTTTCATTATATTTGCATAATTGTACAAAATTTAGTTCAATGAAATCTCATCGATCAGCTTCAGTTCCTCTTCACTGAATGGTGCACTGGAAATAGCTTTTATATTATCCAGAATCTGCTGTGTTTTGGATGCGCCGATCAGAACACTGGTCACTTCTTTCTGCTGCAGAAGCCATGCAAGTGCCATATCTGCAAGCTTTTCTCCTCGCTGTGCTGCCAGCTCATTCAGCTTACGGATCTGATCCAGTCTGTGTTCATCCAAAGTACTTTCTTTAAGGAATCTGCCGTCGGTACGGATACGGCTGTCTTCCGGGATTCCATGCAGGTAACGGTCAGTCAGCTGTCCCTGTGCAAGCGGGCTGAATGTGATCAGACCCTTTTGCAGCTCAGCAGTTGCCTTTTTCAGACCATTCTTCTCTACTGTTCGATCAAAAATAGAATAACGGTTCTGATTGATGACAAACGGACAATGCAGATCCTTCAGAATTGCAGTAGCCTTCTTTAATGTCTCTCCATCATAATTGGAAAGTCCGACATAAATTGCCTTGCCGCTCTGTACAGCACTTGCCAGTGCTCCCATGGTCTCTTCAAGTGGTGTATCCGGATCCATTCTGTGATGATAGAAAATATCTACATAATCAAGGCCCATACGTTTCAGACTCTGATCCAGGCTGGCAAGAAGGTACTTACGGCTTCCCCAGTTCCCATAAGGGCCATCCCACATCTCATATCCGGCTTTTGTTGTAATGATCAGCTCATCACGATAAACGCCCAGGTCTTCTTTCAGAATGCGGCCAAAGTTCTTTTCTGCACTTCCTGGTTCCGGACCATAATTATTTGCCAGGTCAAACTGTGTGATTCCACTATCAAAAGCCGTAAAACAAAGCTTTCTCATATTTTCAAAATTTGCGGTGTCTCCAAAGTTATGCCATAATCCCAGTGACACCTTTGGCAGCATCAGACCACTGTTTCCACAATGATCGTATTCCATGGTTGTGTATCTTTCTTTAGACGCAGTGTACATATTCTTTTCCTCCCAATACGAATATATTTACTTCTCTTTACAAAGATTAGCACTTCAAGTATACTTGAAGTCAAGAATTTTATATAAAAGTAAATTCGTGATTCAGCATTTAATTTTTTACAGGAGGTATCGCATCTAATGAAAACCTATACGATCAGGGAAATATCCGAAATGTTTGAGTTACCATCATCTACACTTCGTTATTACGAAAGTGAAGGACTCCTTCCAGAAGTACCCAAATCCTCTTCCGGACAACGTATATACAGTGATGAACATGTTGAACGTCTTAAATGTATCAACTGTTTCAAACGCACAGGAATGACTATCCCACAACTTCGAAAATTTTTTATATATGAGGCAGATGAAGCAGCTCACATTGATAAAATTATCTCTCTTCTAAAAGATCAAGAACAAATTGTAAATGAAAAGCTGATCCAGCTTCAAAAAGATTCAGCACATGTCCATCACAAAGTAGAATACTACTCTGAAATCAAACATGCGCTGGAAAATAATCTTCCTCTGCCAGTCTGGGTAGATGAGGATTGATTTCACTTATTCCTTCTATCTGAAACTCTTTAAATATGCCTTCTGCTCTGGTGTAATCCGGTAGCTCTCCACCGCCTTCTGAATGGTCTTACGGTGTACCCATTCCGGCAGACGTCGTTCCTCGATATACGGAATGGTCGCCTCCCATTGCTTTGCAAGGGCCGTAGCAAGATACCAGGCGATCATCATGTTTACATAATATTCTTCAGACCGTATATTTGCTGCCAGCTTCAGATATTCCGGTCTGAAATCTTCCTCCAGATAAAGATTCATCAGCATACCGATTCCATAACGAATCGTATAAGTTTCTCCCGATGAAATCCAGTTTCTGATTTCCGGAAGCAGCTCTTCTTTATGCTTCGCAAAACACTTTGGTGCCGGAAGGTCACAGGTTGCCCAGTTATTTACATATGGAAGCAGTTTTTTCACTTCTTTCAGGCACACCTCATAGTCTTTGATCCAGCTTATGATCATCATATGCATATTATTCTCTTCATAATATCGGTGTGGCAGATCCTTCAGAAAAAGTTCTGCTTCCAGTGTCTCTGCAAATTCTTTTGTAAACTTGCGGAGCATCGGTGTACGGATTCCTATAATGGTTTCCCTGTCAATACCCGGCAATAATTTACTGTGGAAATCCCGATATTTCAGATCCTGCATCTCAAACAACTGCTTTTCCAGATTTTCTATATAGGACATAAATACTCCTCGTCTTCCATAGATTTTCAAAAAACTCTGTTACTTCAACAGAGCTTTGGGGCATATTCTTTATTCTGCTGCTGAAAGAAATGAAGACGCAAACCCTGCAACATCAGACAATGAATATGTATCCCCCTTTATTTAGTATATTGTAAATTATAACACACAGCTCTTTTTGTACAATCCCTCATGCATATTTTTTGAATTATATCTATACCTTTAAATAAAAGCCTCTCGGAGTCTGCCATGTCACAGGACAAACAACCCCATTCTACACATCAAGCAGATTCGATCATGCTGACTCTTGTTCTTATTCTGGCTGTTTTAGGACTGCTCATTCTTTTTAGTGCCAGTGAATATAATGGCAGAGTACGTTTTCACGACTCTGCCTATTATTTTAAGAAACAACTTTTTGCCACAGCTCTCGGCCTTGGTGCCATGTATCTGGTTTCTTCCATCGACTATCACTTTTTCGTCCGTCTTGCACCGGCCGCCTACCTGCTTTCCATGCTCTTGTCCACCGCCGTTCTGCTCTTCGGACAGGAGATCAACGGTTCAAAGCGCTGGCTGAATCTCGGTCCACTTTCTTTCCAGCCTTCTGAGTTTGCCAAAGTTTCCGTTGTGCTTTTTCTGACCTGGCAGATTGAAAGATCCCATAAACGAACAGACGGGTTCTGGTTTATGTGCCGCACTATGCTCACACTGCTTCCAATCGTAGGCCTTGTTGGCTCTAACAACCTGAGTACTGCCATCATCATCCTGGGAATCGGAGTTATCCTGATTTTCGCTGCCAGCCCTCGCTATATACAGTTTGCAGCACTTGGTGGAGCCGGCATCGGTTTTATCGCAATCTTTCTTGCTGCGGAAAGCTATCGTCTGGAACGTCTCGCAATCTGGCGTGAACCGGAAAAATATGAAAAAGGATTTCAGACGATCCAGGGACTTTACGCTATCGGAAGCGGCGGCCTTTTTGGCAGAGGCATTGGCAACAGCATACAAAAACTGGGCTTCGTTCCCGAAGCCCAGAATGATATGATCTTTTCAATTATATGCGAAGAAATGGGATTGACAGGTGCCATCATCCTGATTCTTATTTTTGCCCTGCTGCTCTGGAGACTCTGTGTCATCTCCATGAACTGTCAGGAACTTTCCGGTGCCATGATCGCTGCCGGAATCATGGGGCATCTGGCGATTCAGGTTATTCTGAATATTGCCGTCGTTACCAATACCATTCCCAACACCGGAATTACTCTCCCCTTCATCAGTTACGGAGGTACTTCCATTGTATTTCTGCTCGGGGAAATGGGGCTGGCGCTGAATGTCAGTCGTCAGAAGAACAATCCTCCCACCAGATAAACCGCAAAAGAAACCAGCCATGCGATCACGCACTGGGCAAGCACAACAAAAATTGCCCATTTGCCACCAAGTTCACGTTTGATTGAAGCAATGGCTGCCACACAAGGTGTATACAGCAGACAAAAAGCCAGAAGACTCGCTGCGGAAAGTGATGTAATACTTCCAAGCAAAGCCGCTGTATTTCCAAATAGGATAGAAAGTGTTGATACCACGCTCTCTTTTGCCATAAATCCAGTGATCAGAGCTGTGGAAATCCTCCAGTCTCCATATCCCATTGGTTTGAAGATCGGAGCAATCACACTTGCCACCATTGCCAGAATACTGTCTTTGGAATCTGTTACAATGCTCAGATGTGTATTGAATGTCTGCAGGAACCAGATCACCAGTGTCGCCATGAAAATAACGGTAAACGCTCTCTGCAGGAAATCTTTTGCTTTATCCCAGAGAAGATGTCCTACATTCTTCGCACCCGGCATACGGTAGTTCGGTAATTCCATAACAAAAGGCACTGCCTCACCACTGAACAATGTTTTTCGCATCAGCAGCGCCATCAGAATTCCCATGATGATGCCACCGAAGTACAATGCGATCATCACGATCGCACCGTGATCCGGAAAAAATGCTGCCGTAAAAAATGCATAAATCGGAAGTTTTGCCGAACAGCTCATAAATGGTGTCAGTAAGATCGTCATCTTACGGTCTCGTTCAGATGGAAGCGTACGGCTCGCCATAACCCCTGGTACCGTACATCCAAATCCGACCAGCATCGGCACGATGCTTCTTCCGGAAAGTCCGATCTTTCGAAGCAGCTTGTCCATAACAAAGGCAACTCGTGCCATGTATCCACTGTCCTCCAACAAGGAGAGAAAGAAAAACAGGGTTACGATTACCGGAAGGAAACTCAATACACTTCCTACTCCATTAAATACCCCATCCATAACCAGTGAATGCAGTACATCATTCACACCAGCAGCCATCATCCAATGATCAACGATATTTCCGAGTGCTGTGATTCCCATGTCCAGAATATTCTGGAGAAACGCACCGATCACACTGAATGTCAGGAAAAACACCAGACCCATAATACCGATAAAACATGGAATAGCCGTGTATTTTCCCGTGAGGATCTTATCGATTTTCATACTGCGAAGATGTTCTTTACTTTCTTTTGGTTTCACAACCGTTTCATCACAGACTTTTTCAATAAAATCAAAACGCATATGTGCGATTGCTGCTGCTCTGTCCAGACCACGTTCAGTTTCCATCTGTTTAACAATATGCTCCAGCATTTCTTTCTCGTTCTGATCCAGATTCAGACTGTCCATGATCAGCTGATCACCTTCCGCAAGTTTTGCTGCTGCAAAGCGAACCGGGATTCTTGCTGCTTTGGCATGGTCTTCGATCAGATGCATGATCGCATGGAGGCATCTATGCACTGCTCCGCCATCTTCATTAGCATCGCAAAAATCGATGATCTGCGGCTTTTCCTGATATTTTGCCACATGAAGTGCATGCTGAACCAACTCATCAATTCCCTCATTCTTGGCTGCTGAAATCGGAATGACCGGGATTCCCAGCATCTCTTCCATCTGGTTTACCAGAATGGAACCTCCGTTTTCCCGGACTTCATCCATCATATTCAATGCCAGGACCATCGGAATATCCAGTTCCATCAGCTGCATGGTCAGATAAAGATTTCGCTCTATATTGGTTGCATCTACAATATTGATGATTCCCTTTGGGTGTTCGTCCAGCACGAAATTTCTGGTCACGATCTCTTCACTGGAATACGGTGACATGGAATAAATTCCCGGAAGATCAGTCACAAGTGTATTACTTCTGCCACGGATGTTTCCGTCTTTTCTGTCTACTGTAACTCCCGGAAAGTTTCCAACATGCTGACTGGAACCTGTCAGCTGATTAAACAGTGTTGTTTTTCCACAGTTCTGGTTTCCGGCAAGTGCAAAGGTCAGTATTTCACTGTCCGGAAGCGGATGTTCGTTTTCTTTAACATGATATTTACCACCCTCACCAAGACCAGGATGTGGGATTGCTTTAGAAATATCTTTTTTGTGTGCTGCCTTCCCTTCTGATGGTTCGACTGCATCACGAATATTCTCTATCTCTATTTTTTCTGCATCTGCCAGACGCAATGTCAGTTCATAGCTATGAATACGTAATTCCATAGGATCTCCCATTGGTGCATATTTCACCATGGTAACTTCTCCTTTTGGAATCAGCCCCATATCCAGGAAATGTTGTCTCAGCGCGCCCTCTCCTCCGACAGAACGTATTGTCGCAGTTTTTCCGATCGGTAATTCACGTAATGATGTCATATCTGCTTTCCTCTTACCTTTCCCTGTTATTGATACTTTTTCTCATTTAGTACGCATAAACTAACCCTATGATAAATGAGAATTTTTGTCAATAGGATTCATAAAAAAATCCCTGCAGAAATACAATTTCCGCCTGTTTTCTCCGGATCTCGTATTCTGCAGGGAGCAACTTTTTTATTTTATTATTTGCACAGTTCTTCAGCCATCTGATCCAGCTGTTCCATATTCTCCTCACTCAGTGAAGACATGATCTTAACGGTTGTATCAAGCCATGTGATATTTTTGCTCTTTTCGAATTCTGCCTTCATAACTTTGGCAGCGTTCGGAGCCCAGCTTCCGTTCTCGATCAGACCAATCGTACGGTTCTGATAGTTTCTTTCTGTCAGATGATCGATGTATGTCTTCATGAATGGGAAGATATCTGCATTGTATGTAATGGTTGCAAGAACCAGCTTGCCATAACGGAAAGCATCTTCCACAGCTTCTGCCATATCATCTCTTGCGAGGTCAAATACAGTAACCTTCGGGCAGCCTTTTTCTTCCAGCTTCTGTGCCAGAACTTCAACTGCTTTCTTTGTATTTCCATATACAGATGAATAAGCGATCACAACACCTTCATCTTCTACTTTATAAGAAGACCAGATGTCATACTTTTCAATGTAATGGCCAAGATTTTCTGTCAGGATCGGTCCATGCAGCGGACAGATTGTCTGAATATCCAGTGTAGAAGCAGCTTTGAGAAGTTTCTGAACCTGCGGACCGTATTTTCCAACAATTCCAATATAGTAACGACGTGCTTCGCAGTCCCAGTCCTCTTCTACATCAAGCGCACCAAATTTACCAAATCCGTCTGCGGAAAACAGAACCTTGTCTGTGCTATCATAGGTAACCATAACTTCCGGCCAGTGTACCATCGGTGCAAATACAAATGTAAGTACATGTTTGCCAAGTGTCAGGCTTTCACCATTAGCAACTACCAGTTTTCTGTCACCGAGATCCATACCTCTGAAAAAGTTCTCCATCATGGTAAAAGTCTTAGTATTGGCTACAACAGTTACCTCCGGATAGGCTTTGACAAAATTCTCGATATTGGCTGCATGATCCGGTTCCATATGCTGTACGACCAGATAATCCGGCTTCGCACCATTCAGCACATTTGCCACATTGCCAAGCCACTCTTCTGCAAAATGCGCATCTACAGTATCCATAACTGCAATCTTTTCGTCCATGATCACATAAGAGTTGTAAGACATACCGTTCGGAACATCATACTGTCCTTCAAACAAATCTACCTGATGATCATTGACACCTACATAATAAATATCATTTCCGACTTTCATTGTTACCATAAACCTCCTCATTGGTCTGTTTTATTTATATCCTTTATTTTTCTTTCTGTTATTCAAACTGTTTTTCACTCGCTTTTGAACTCATTATATCCACTCTTTCACATGAAATCAATAGTTGTTCATTATATTACTGACATTTTTTGTCAGGTTTTTGTTTTTTCTCTTCACATACAAAAAGCAGCAAAGATCATGATTTCTTCGCTGCCTTCATATTATAAATGAACATACCCAGTGATGCAAGAATGATCAGTCCATATCCAACAAAACTGTAAGTATCCGGAATCTCTCCAAACAGGAAAAATCCCAGAAGTGTCGCAAATATGATCTGCGAATAATCAAAAATTGAAATCTTACCTGCCGGTGCATACGTATACGCCGCAGTGATCGTAAACTGTCCACCCGCAGCGAACAATCCTGCCATCATAAGTGTTACCAGCTGTCTTCCTGTCATCGGCGTATAATCAAAAATCAGATACGGCAACACAAACAGACAGGAAAAAACAGAAAAATAAAACACTATGATGGGACCTTTCACTCCATGTGTTCCGAGCACACGCACCATTGTATAGGCAACACCTGCACCAAGGCCACCGCAGACACCGATCAGTGCCGGAACCAATGCCGCGTTCTGGAATCCTGGTTTCACAATAAACAGACAGCCGATGAATGCAAGAAGTACACATGATCCCTGTGTTGGCGTAATCTTCTCTTTCAAAAGCAAAAATGAAAAGATGATTGCAAAAAACGGCGACAGCTTATTCAGAATCGAAGCATCTGCTACCAGAAGATGATCAATCGCATAAAAGTTACAGAGGATTCCCAGTGTACCAAATGCACAACGAAGGAAAAGCGGTCCCCAGTATTGTTTCTGAACTCTTGGTACCATATGCTTTCTGGTCAGAATGATCGCCGCAAAAACAGCTGCTACCAAGTTACGAAAAAAGCTCTTCTGCACAGATGGAAGATCTCCTGCCAGACGCACGCTCACATTCATACATGCAAAGAAAAATGCAGACAGGATGATCATGACCATTCCTTTTATATAATTTTCCTGTTTCATATTTAATCTATAAGCCTCCTCATATTTTCTTTAAAAATAAAAAGCTTCTATAATATATCACTTTTTATTTATCATAGCACCAATCCGCTTGCAGATACAATAGAGATTCTACCACATAACAAGCTGAATATTTTCATTCCCTGTGAATTTTATATGGAAGTTTCACATTCTTTCCGTTATAATGATAGCTGAACACATACACGAAGAGACGCGGCACCTTATTACAACACTAAAGCCGCTTCAGAACGGAGGAGAAATATTATGGAAATTGTTTGTTTAGACCTTGAGGGTGTACTGGTACCTGAAATCTGGATCGCATTTGCAGAAGAGACCGGTATCCCGGAATTAAAAAGAACAACAAGAGATGAGCCGGATTACGACAAATTAATGAAATACCGTCTCAATATTTTAAAAGAACATAATCTTGGGCTGAAAGAGATTCAGGAAACAATTTCCAAGATTGATCCACTCCCGGGTGCGAAAGAATTCCTCGACAAGCTCAGAGAAATGACACAGGTGATCATCATCAGCGATACCTTCTCTCAGTTCGCAGGACCTCTGATGAAAAAACTCGGCTATCCGACAATCTTCTGCAACTCACTCGTTGTAGCAGACAACGGCGAAATCACAGACTTCAAGATGCGCTGTGAAAAATCCAAATACACAACTGTCAAAGCCCTGCAGTCCATCGGCTATGACACCATCGCAAGCGGTGACAGCCACAACGACCTTGGCATGATCCAGGCAAGCAAAGCAGGCTTCCTGTTCAAGAGCACCGATGCCATCAAATCTGAATATCCGGAGATTCCGGCATATGAAACTTACGATGAGCTGTATGATGCAATCAGGAAAGTAATCAAAGGATAATATCCAAGACTAAATTCATTCAAAAAATCCCTGACGAATCCGCATTCTTTATAGAATCTTGATCTGTCAGGGATTTCTTTTATATTTTTGCAACAAAAAAGCGGGTGATGGGAATCGAACCCACGTATCCAGCTTGGAAGGCTGGTGTTCTACCATTGAACTACACCCGCATCTGCAATGCATAAACTATAATATCATATTTTACAGAAAATGCAAGCAGAATTTTTATTTTTTTATATTTTTGTATTTATATATGTAATTTAATACAACTGTTCACTATACTTTTCACTCTTTCAGTTCTTGCGTATGGACAAGAGAAGCGTAAATTCCATCTTTTTTCATCAGTTCCTCATGAGTTCCTTTTTCCACAATCTTTCCCTGCTCGATCACAGCGATATCATCTGCATTCTTCACTGTAGAAAGTCTGTGTGCAATAATGATCGTTGTCCTTCCAACTGCCAGTTTCTCAAAAGTTTCCTGAATTTTTGCTTCCGTTACACTATCCAATGCAGAAGTTGCTTCGTCCAGAATCAAAATCGGCGGATTCTTCAGAAAAATACGTGCAATGGAGATTCTCTGCTTCTGTCCTCCTGAAAGAAGTGCCCCACGCTCGCCAACATTCGTATCAAACCCTTTCGGCATTTCCATAATGTCATCATAAATTTCTGCCATCTTCGCCGCCCGGATAATCTCATCCATCGTTGCATCCAGCTTTCCATATCGGATGTTTTCTGCAATGCTGTCCGCAAAAAGAAATACCTCCTGCTGCACAACTCCAATATTCTTATGTAGAGATTCCTGTGTTGCTTTTCGCACATCGGTGCCATCAATCGAAATACTTCCTGATGTTACATCATAGAATCGCGGAATCAGCTGACTCAGCGTTGTCTTACCACCACCAGATGATCCGACAAATGCAATCGTCTCTCCCGGTGCAATATGAAGTGAAACATCCTGAAGCACATCATGATCTTCTTCATAAGCAAATCCAACATGATCAATGTCAATTCTGCCTTTTACATCCTGAAGTTCTGTCGCATCCGGAGCGTCTTTCAGCGTCGCCTCCGTCCGCATCAGTTGTACATATCTGTGCAGACTGGCTGTTCCATTCGCAATCAGTTCCACAGTCGTTGAAAGCTTTCGTACCGGATTCACGAAAGTGGAAACATACAGGCTGAATGTGATCAGATCAATAATATTCAACTGGTCCGACATGATCAGTGCACCACCAACTGCAATTACAATCGCAGAAAGAATACACATAAAAAATTCCATCACTGCATTGAACCGTCCCATGGCTCTGTAAAAATCCGCCTTGGAATCGCGATAGCTCAGGTTTGCAGAATCAAATTTATCGAGTTCTTTGTCCTCATTTGCAAAAGCTTTGGCAGTGCGAAGTCCGGAAAGTCCGGATTCAAAATCGGTATTGATCGCTGCCATCTCTTTTTTTACATTACGCGATGCATTCTGCATGGAAAAACGGCATTTCCACACAATGAGCAGAAAAATCGGAATGGTAATTGCGATTACCAGTGCCAGTTTCCACTGAATCGTAAACATAATGATCAGTGCACCAATGATCGTCACAGTAGAAATAAAAATATCCTCCGGTGCATGATGTGCAAATTCTGTAATATCAAAAAGTTCCGATGTGAGCTGGCTCATCAGCTGTCCTACTCGAGCATTATCAAAATACGCATAACTCAGTTCCTGAATATGCTGAAACAGATCACGCCGGAAATCGGTTTCTATCCGCACGCCAAATGTATGCCCCCAGTAGGTGATAATATAAGTAAAAACTGACCGCAAAATATAAGCACAGAACACAACCGCCATTACTGTCCAGAATGTTCTCCATGCATTGTCCGGCAAAAGTTTGTACATACACCATCTGGAAATAAACGGAAATGCCAGATCAATCAGCGCAATCGCTAATGCACATACCATATCCAGCAAAAATAATTTCCTGTGAGGTTTAAAATACGACAGAAAAATCTGCATCTCACTTTTGTTCTTAAAGTTCTTCTGATTCATCTTCCCTCTCCCTAGCAATACTCCACTCCCGGTACAAATGATTCCCAATGCCAGGACAAAAAGTCCTGTAACATAAAAAATCACCCGTAAAGTCGAACTTTTTTCATTTTTATTCACTCACTTTCCGGGAATCATCTTAGCACAAAACCCTGCACATATCAACCAAAGCTGATATATGTGGGACTGGAATATAACGCAAAAAGCCGAGACCTTTTCGGATCCCGGCCATATATAAGAGGGAGAATAAGCAATGGAGGGTTAACCTTCGATTGCGATATAACCGTCTTTTTCTTCAACAGCTTTTGGTGCTTTCTTCGGAAGAGAAAGTTTCAGAATACCGTCTTCATATTTTGCATGAA
>OLRQ01001273.1_pt1 | contig 20448 bp, 20 predicted proteins | sample 1671971 | NCBI WGS metagenome assembly OLRQ01 (sample SAMEA3136631, study PRJEB25190) | human gut metagenome | biome: human gut; feature: human-associated habitat; material: faeces | place: Austria | collected 2013
TAGGCCCTGTCAGCAGAGCTGCAGGGATGGATTGCGAATGTCCGCTTTACCCGGCTATTTAACCAGCACCATTCCGAACCAGGTCACGATCCCGGCTCCGTTCATAAATTCAATGCCTGCTTTTCTGGCAAAATCAGCTACCACGACCCCGTATCCTTCAATGCATGGCACCATATGATCCGGATGACGGCACGGTGCATTCGGGTAGGCACAGGTTCCGCAAATTTCACAGGAATCCGCCGACAAAGCCAGCGTCTGTTCAAATTTTGTCTGCAGAATCTTTCGAATCTCCTTTGTGACCGCCTCATGCTCCCCACGTGTCGCCAATGTTTCCTCCAGATTGGCTGTATCAGCCACCTCCGCAATCGTCGTAAATACAAACGCACCCGGATACGCATTGCAGCGTTCCTGGCATTCCGTCACTGTCCCGACCGCCGGCGGGCAGGCCCAGCTCGTCCCGTAACGAGGGCACTCCTCCCGACAGATCTTACGCACATTTTCTGAAAAGGTCAGCTCTTTTGCAGGCAGCCAGGCATACTGAACAATCGGCAGCTCCAGAAGCTGCTGCTCGATCTCCTCTTGCAGCCTGGGATCTATATAAAATTCCTCTGTCACGATCAGTTTCTCCATTTTCTTCCGTAATTATTTCACATCCTGCCGTCTTCTGATTCATGGATGTCCCTTTCCATCCTCTGTCCCGGATATTCAGAGATAGCAGGTACTATTTTTTAGTATAAGAAATTTCCGGACACTTTTCAACCACGCCGCCCGATTTTTTTCTGTTTATCCACAGACTCCCCTCTTTATCCCCACCGGCTGTGTATCTTAAACGCAGATAAGCATTCCTCCGCTTCAAGTGCGCGAAGCACTTAGCAGCGGGTGAGGGGATTGCCTGCCCATAACTGAAAAAGCTCCCGCAGAAGCACACCGGCATTTTACACCGGCTCTGCTCCTGCGGGAGCTTTTTCTTACTCTTTTTCTCTTCAGCTGTCAATAGCTACCTACATTGCATAGTGACACGCCACGTCATGTCCATCCTCTATCGTCCTAAGTACCGGAATCTGCCGTCTGCACTCCTTCGTACATTTCGGACACCGTGGTGCGAATGGGCACCCCTCCGACATCTGCAGCGGGCTTGGCGGCTCGCCCTGCAAAAGCTGAACCTCCTCATTCTGATCACAATATACATCAAATACAGAGTTCAGCAGCGCCTTTGTATACGGATGCCGACAGCTTACCTCGAGATCCTCACTGTCCAGAAGCTCTACGATCCGACCAAGATACATGACTGCGATTCGCTGTGTCACGCTGCGTACCAGCGCCAGATCATGACCGATAAAAATGCATCCCATGTTTTGTTCCCGGACAAGCTCCACAAGAAGCTTTGCGATCTGGTTCTGAATCGAGACATCCAGCGCACCGGTTGCCTCGTCACAGATCAGAAGCTCCGGATGGATCGCCAGCGCTCTCGCAATCGCCACGCGCTGCAACTGTCCGCCGGAAAGCTCATGTGGGTAACGCACAAGAAAATCACGCGGCAGCCCGACCTTTTCCAGGAGCTGCTCTGCTTCTGCGAAAGCCTGCTGCTTCGATACCTTATCATAATTTCTTCGTGGCTCTGCCAGATATGTCCCGATCTTCATACGCGGTGAAAAGGAGCTTAAAGGATCCTGAAAGACCATCTGGATCTTTCTTCGGAATGCTCTTCTTTCTTTTCCTTTGAGTGCTGCGTAGTCCACACCGCTCAGCTCCATTTTTCCGGATGACACCGGCAGTGAGCCCACCAGCATTTTCGCCAGTGTACTTTTCCCGCAGCCGCTCTCACCTACAATGCCAAGAATCTCTCCTTTATGAAGCGCAAAGCTGACATCTGAGACTGCGTGCAGCCGTTGCTTTTTCACCGGAAATTCCTTATTTACATGAGAAACCTCCAATAATATTTCCTCACCCTGCAAACCGTCTGCCTCCCAACTTTGGAACCGCCTCAAGCAGCTCCTTTGTATAAGTCTCTTTCGGATGATAAATGATCTCATCGCGGCTGCCGAACTCTACCAGCCGACTTTTACACATGACTCCGATCTTATCGGAAAGATAAGAGGCCACACCCATGTTGTGCGTGACAAGAATAATCGTCGTCCCGTATTTTCTGCGGAGCTCCTTTAATTCATGTACCACCTGTGCCTGAATCGTCACATCCAGCGCAGAGGTCGGCTCATCCGCCAGCAAAAGCCTCGGCTGTGCCGTCATCCCCATTGCGATTCCGACCCGCTGCTTCATTCCGCCGGAAAGCTCAAACGGATAGGCATCCATGACCCGCTTCGGATCCGTCAGGTGCATCTTCTGCAGCATCCCGATCGCCCGTTCAAAATAGGTCTGCTTCGGCTGCTTTTCATGTACCGCGATCGCCTCCGCATACTGCCTTTTGATTTTTTCTATCGGATCCAGTGCCGCCCCCACATCCTGAAAGATCATCGCGATTTCTCTGCCCCGGATATCCTGCAGCTCCTGCTCCCGCATCTTCACCAGATCACGTCCGTTGAACAAAATACTTCCACCGGTAATCCTTCCGCCTGCCGGCAGCAGCCCGAGGATTGCCCTGATCAGTGTCGTCTTGCCGCTTCCGCTTTCTCCCACAATGCTGACAATCTCCCCTTCCGAGACGGAAAGGGAGACGTCAGACACTGCCGAGGTGCCATTCTGATAGCATATCGTACAGTTTTGAATCTCTAATATGTTCATAGGTTTCTCTTATTCAGCTACTTTCCACTTGCCGGTAATCATGTAATAATCGATCGGGAATACCGTAACATCCTTTACCTTGTCGGTGTTTACCAGCGTAATATTATCATTTGCATACAGGAAGATCGACGGGCAATCCTCTGTCAGGATCTGCTCTGCATCTACGAAGCATTTTACGCGCTCATTATAATCAAATGCTGCATCCAGCCGATCCATAACCTCCTGGAATGCATCACTGTGATATCCTGTATAGTTATCCGGACCATTGTCAGACCAGCGGTTCTTCAGATAAGACTGTCCGTCCGCATTGTTTACGGTCTGCCAGCCGCCACTGATAAAATCAAACTCTCCGCTGTCACGTGCATCGGACGTATTTTCCATCAGCTCGATTTCCACATGTACGCCGATCGCCTTCCACATATCCTGCATTGCCTGGTAAACTGCGGTAGAAGAGTTGGAACGAAGCGCGATATTCAGTACAAGCTCCTCTCCGTCCTTCTCCACATAGCCATTTCCATCTGTGTCCTCATAGCCTGCCTTTGCCAGATACTCCTTTGCCTGATCAACATCATAAGTCTGACTGTCTGCCTTGTAGTCATCCGTATCATAGCCTACGGTATCCGGAAATGCCTTGCCAAGCGGCTGTGCATAGCCGTTGCCTGCTACCTGTGCGATGACCTCACGGTCAATTGCATAGGACAGCGCCTTTCTCAGGTTCACATCAGCGGTCGGACGGCCCTCGCGGCAGTTCATCTCCAGATCATTCTCACGGGTACCGGTCACCTTTACCATCTCGATATTATCCATGCCCTCTACCTGGGAAAGTGTCGTCGCACTCGGAGCGACTGCCACATCAATATCGCCGGAAAGGATTGCACTGACCTTCGTATCATCATCAATATTCAGCACTGTGATACTGTCTACCTCCGGAACACCATCCCAGTAATACTGGTTTGCCACAAGCTCATACTTTTCTTCCGGTACATACTCCTCGCATGCGTAAGCACCGGTGCAGATCGGCTGATTGTCGTAATTGCTCGTATCCACCGTCGTATCTACAATAATACACATCGGCTCGGTCAGATAGTATGGAAACGCGCTGTACGGTTCGGTTGTCTTGAAGATCACGTTTTCCCCGTCTACCTCAATGCTTGCCAGCTTCAGATTGCTGCCGCGGCTGTTCTGCTCAGCGGTACGCTCAATCGATGCCTTTACCGTTTCCGGTGTCATGTCATTACCGTTTGAGAACTTTACCCCCTGTCGGATATGAAATTTATACGTTGTGTCATCCACCTGCTCCCACGAATCTGCCAGACACGGAACAACTTCCATGTTCTCATTTGCAGTCAGAAGAGTCTCACCAATACCGCAGCGCATCGTTGTCCAGCCATTCCAGCCTTCTGCCGGATCCAGTCCGTCCATCCACATAAACATTGCCGCATTCAGATGCGTATCCTCTGCCGCCATGACTCCCGGAGCCACCGCAGTCATTACCATTGCAGCCGCCATTGCAGGAATACAATATTTCAGTCTCTTTTTCATATTTCGTTTCCTCCTGTAAAATAAAAGTTCTATATAGAAAGGCAAGTGCCTTCACTATCTATGCCATTACCACACATTTTCTTTCGGGTTCATCAGATCCTGAATGCAATCGCCCAGAAGATTGAAGATGACCACACTGATCAGAATGACCATGCCCGGGAAAAGCAACATCCACGGAGCGGAATACATGTAGTCTTTTCCTTCTGAAAGCATAAAGCCCCACTCCGGCGTCGGAGGCGGCGAGCCAAGTCCGAGAAGAGAAAGCCCGGATATCGTCAGCAATTCTCCGCCAATATCCTGAAAAATGTTGACCAGCAGCGACGGCAGCACATTCGGAATAATATAATGCAGCAAAATCTTCCAGTTTGAAGCTCCGCCAAGCCGTGCCTGCTCAATATACACATTATTCTTCACACTAAGCACCAGCGAGCGGCTGATACGCGCATAATAGGTCCATCCGGTCAGGGACATCGCCAAAATCATATTCGGCAGACCCACACCGATAAAGCTGACAAGGGCGATCGTAAAGATATAGCCGGGAAACGCCATCAGCATGTCCGAAAACCGCATGAGCAGGTTGTCAAAAATACCGCCGGTGAATCCCGCGATCGTACCGACCAAAATTCCCACGGAAGAAATAATCGCTGTAACGGTAAACGCGATGAGCAATGAGCTTTTTCCGCCATACAGAATTCTCGAAAACAGGTCCCTGCCGAGCTGGTCCGTGCCAAAAATATATGTAGAATTCGGCGCCTTCAGCATATCCGCATAATGGCTTTCCAGAGGATCAAACGGTGCCAGCACACCTGCAAACAACGCAAAGGATAAAAACAGAATCGCCAGTATTAAAAGGACCGTAAAACGAATCCATGCTTTTTTCATCGAGGGGCTCATCTTTCGTTTCATTTCTGTGCCATCCCCCTTCTGATACGCGGATCAATAAAGGAATACGAAATATCGACCAGCAGATTGACAATAACGTAAATAAAGCCCATCCACATCGTATAACCCTGAATCAGCGCATAATCTCTCGCCGAAATCGCAGTCGTACATACCTGTCCGATTCCGTTCCAGCTAAATACTGTCTCCACGATCATCGTGCCGCCGAGCAGTCCGCCAAATGACATACCGAGCATCGTGATGACCGCCAGCAGCGAATTTGGAAGCACATGTGTGAAAATGATGCGAATCCTCCCGATTCCTCTCGATTTGCAGCCGGTGATATACTCTTCACCGAGCTGCTCCACCATGACTGCACGAATTCGACGGATATAAGAGCAGCTCATGCCCATCGCCAGGGTCAGCGTCGGCATGACGATATGCTTCCACGATGATGAACCGGCCACCGGCAGCCAGCCAAGGCGCACGGCCAGAATCCAGATCAGAAGCATACCAAACCAGAAGCTCGGCATCGATACTCCGATAAAAGAAAGGAATCGAATGATATAATCTGCCACTCTGTCCTTATATACCGCAGAAAGAATACCCAGCGGAAAAGCAATGAGCACCATCGTAAGAAATGACGTGCAGGCCAGCTTTACTGTATTCGGAAGCTTCTGCGCAATGACCTCCTTAACCGGCTTGTTATACTTTACGGAAATGCCAAAATCCCCGTGGAGCACCACACCTTTGATCCAGTCTATATATTGTACAAAAAACGGGCGGCTCGTACCGTACTGCTCCTCCAGTTTTTCTACAATCTCCGGGTCATGACTTCCGCCCATCGAGGTAATGAGCTCCTCCACCGGATCAGACGGCAGCAGATATGTCAGGCCAAATGTCAGAATTGACAGACCAAATAAAATAATAAAAAGTGACACCAGCCTTTTCCGGATCATCTTAGCCAAGACGCACCTCTTTCTTCCGGGCTGTGATCCGGAAACCCATCGGCAGCTTTTCCCCTGTCGTTGTGATATGAATATCATCAAAGCCAAGAGACACCAGCTGGTTAAAATCCCACTGTGGCCTCCGGATCTTACTGATGGATAAATCGCCTGCAATCCGCTCAATAATCGAAAAATCTACATGGTCCACATTGTATTTCCCATGCAAGCTCTCCTTGGCCTGCTCCTTTTTTCGCTTCTCCAGCTGTGCCTCATGCCAGGCTGCATATTCCGGATCATTCATATACAGATACATATTTCCGTCCTCCAGAATCAGCACTCCTCCCGGACGGAGCACCCGGCAGATCTCGCGATAAGCCGCCTCCGGATCATCCAGATTCCACAGCACATTGCGCGATACGACTGCGTCAAAGCTTGCATCCGCAAAGGCCAGATGCTGCGCATCCATCTGACGGACATCGACTGAAATTCCCAGCTTTTCAAAGCGCTCCTTCGCCTGCGCTACCATTTCATCCGAATAATCAATCGCCGTCACCCTATAGCCCAGGCGACTTAAAATTACCGGGAAAAATCCGGCTCCTGTCCCGTCATCCAGCACCCTGGCTTCCGGTTTCTGAATACTCTCCCGGAACTGCCGCTCCCATTCCTTTGCCTCTTCCAGCTTCAGCTCCTCATCCACTGCAAGTGCAAATCCATTTGCCCGCTGATTCCAGTAATCCCGAATTGCTTCGATTTGTTGCTTCTGTTCTTCCATTTCCTGTCCTCTCTTATTTTCTTTTTATCTGCCCTCATACTTCCTATATTACAGGGAAGATTTTTGCATCTGCGACGGTCGCTTGCTACATCTTCTGCTTACGCCGCAGCGCGCATCCTCGCAGAGCGTTTTTGCTTTACAGGACGTAGTTTCCTGTAACAAAAAAAGGACACAGCCCATTATGCTATGTCCTTATCTGTACACAAAATCTGTATTCTGTACTATGATATATGATCTGTTGTGCTGTGGCCCGCAGCGAATCAGATACATTCAGAGCCTGTATTCTGACTTGGGCATCCTCGCTTTCTCCGCCTTCCCGGAACAACTGTTCCAGTGGCATGATGAAGAAAACTCCTCCTACACAGCAACGGCATTGTACGGGAATCTCACCCGTTTCCATAAGCATCTCGCTTATATAACTCCGAACGCGAACAATATTTTTATATTTAGTGAAATAGTATATTTTCTATTTCCAAACGCAAATGTAATTATATGTTTCTGCCCGTTTGTTGTCAATAACTTTTTCGGCGTCTGTTTCATTCATTTCCTGATCTTAACCTTTTTACTCTTTCCGTAAGCCCCAAACACCTTTTTCCCGGTGGAATCCTTTTTGTAAGCTCTTGCTTTTACATAGTATGTCTTCCCCTTCTGTAAATTTTTCAGTGTTGTGGAGGGCTTTGAAATGGTGATTGTTTTTGCACTTTTGAATTTTGCGTTATCCGCATACAGAAGCTGATAGCCCTTTGCCCCGGAGACTTTGCTTACCGTTATCGCAACTTTCTGTTTTTTCTTATTCACAGCCTTTTTTATGGACGGCTTAGCTACCTTCACTTTTGTCCACCGCGCATAGAGCTTCAGGTTTTTCGTCACCTTCGTAGAGGCAGACACTTTCTTTCCTTTTGTCTTCGCCGTATACCAGCCGGAGAACTGATAACCGCTGCGGACTACCTTCGGGAGTGTTTTCAGCTTTGCTTTTTTCTTTACACTCTGTACGATCATGCCTCCCTGACCGCCATTTGGATAAAAGTTCACCTTGTATGTGTTTTTGGACTGGGCCTGGCCTGCGGATGGCTTGCCTGTAGATGGCTTGCCTGCAGATGCCTTCTCTGACACCGTAACTGTTTTTGTTACCGCAGCCTCCCTGTAGCCTTCATAATACAATGTAATTGTTGCCGTACCTGCTTTTTTTGCAATCAGTCTCCCATTGCTCACTTCGCACACTGCCGGATCTGAGGATACAAGCACTGCATTTGTACCTGAGACAGGCCGACCATTCCAGCATACAAATACCTCTTCCACATCTCCTGCGGCCAACTTATCGGAGCTTAGCCACAGCTCTGCACTGTAATATGGTTCTTCTCTTTTTACCAAAATATTCCTTGTATTCGTCGTATTCCGGTAATTGCCGGCACTTGCTGCTGTCCCGCGTTCAGTCCCAAAGCACTGCACCCAGTAGTAACCGCCATCTGCATATACACAGCCAACGCCAAGGCTTGTAAATCCGGAAGAAAGTATATTCGCCCTGTGTCCGTCTGAATTCATCCACATATCCATTGCAGATTCCGGTGTCGGTGCCCCTGCCGCAATATTCTCACCCATCATTTTATTGTTTGCAGTAAAGCAATCCAGTCCGTTCGGCCTTGTATGGCTCCAGTACAGCGCGGTTTCAAAGCTTCTTTGCATCGCAGTATCCAAAAGGCCCGGATCCATCACAAGCGCAGGAACACCTGCTTTTTTTCTTTCTGCGTTTACAAGCTCCAGTACCTCAAATGCATTTTGATACAGTTCGGTTGCTGTCAGACTCACATAAAATCCATCTATATAAGTCCCGTCTTCAATCTGCTTAATATTGTCATTTTGGATTGTGACCTTCGTTGCCTTCTCAAATGCCCTTTCGATCACGTTCACTGTAGAGGGTAATGTAATTTCTTCTAGCGCCGTACACCACCAGAATGCACTTTCCTTAATGGTGGTTACCCCTTCCGGAATAATAACGGTCGTCAGTGCCCTGTCATAATAGCAGCAACTACTCGGAATTACCTTTGCTCCCTTTCCGAACACAATTGTTTTCAAGTCATTACTATAATCAAACGCACTCTCTCCGATCTCTGTCACTGAATCCGGAATTACGATCCTGGACAGGCTTGTTTGATAGAACGCATTTCTCTCTATTTTCGTAACACCAGCCGGAATCCGGTACTCTCCGTTTCTGCTGCACGGATATGCAACTAATGTGGTCCCGTTAGCAGTATACAAGACACCATCCACCGCCTGATAAGTGCCCCCGTTTTCTGTCACAAAGTTTTCCAGCTTCTGCAACGCCTGAAGTCCATAATAATTGATGGTTTTCAAACTGGATGGCAAAACCAGCGTTTTGATACCAATTCCGTAAAAGGCATTGTCTCCGATGGACTCTACTGATTTTCCAAGAGAAAGCTCTGTCAGATTTTTATCATTTGCGAATGCGTTACTTCCGATCGTTTTCACGGAATTGCCAAGTACTGCCTTTTCCAGGTTATAGCAGTCACAAAATGCGATACTGCCGACAGACGTCACACCATCCTCGACATAAACCTCCCGGATCTGCGCATTATAATCTTCCCACGGGCTTCGATGCGTTTCCTCTTCGATCAGCTGTCCTGTGTACCAGTCCCGGACAATGATAAAATCATCCATTGCTCCGTTTCCTGAGATCGTCATAATTCCATCCTTTAAGGACCACGTCACATTTGTCCCGCAGGTTCCGCCAAGTTCATTCGAAGCCTGCACCGCAAACGGCGCCAGCTCCACCTCCGTCACCGATTCTACCTCCAGACCAGAATCGTCGTAAGGTGCCATAGCCTCTCCGGTGCTGCTTCCTTCCGTATCTGTTTCTGCCGTCTCATCAATGTCTGATGCCTCTGCATCCGTTTTTCCGGACTCTGTTCCTGCTTCAGATGGTATCTCTGCTACTGCTTCATCCATCTCCTCCACGATATCATTTTCCACTTCTTCCGGCAGCTCCATACTCACATCTGCCTGAGCATCCGCTGCATTCATCGCTTCTGCCGGTTCTTCCGCACACGCTACAGCCGGTTCCATAGCCATTACTCCACACAATGCCAGTACCCATAGCTTTTTCCATAGCCTGTCTCTTTTTCCCATTTTCTTTCTCCTCCTTGCTGATTTTGCCGTTCTCTGCCATCCTGATACTTCTGAGTAAAGCGGACATTCGCAATCCATCCCTGCAGCTTTGCTGACAGGGCCTAGCTTCGCTACTTGCTCATGAACGCAGTCGCTTCGCGATCTGTCAGTGGGAGCTTTCAACTCCCACTGACAGAAGCATCCCCCTCACCCACCGCTTAGTGCTCCGCGCACTTAAAGCGGGGGAATGCTTATCTGCGTTCAAAACGGCACAGTCCACCTGAATCAAGTATAGAACCGGTGCCTTCTTATTGTCAATTGAGATATCGCCCTTCGCCTTGATTTTTCCCGCAAAAATTGGTATCTTTATAGAGATGACAGATCGTTTGTTCTGTGCTTTTTTGCCGGAAAATTCTGCTTTGATTTGTTACCGTTTAAACCTTACTATCTATATGGGAGAATACGAATGATGATTCAGCTTTTGATTCTCGCAGGAGTTCTGCTCCTGTACTTCTTTTTCTATTATGCGTTCGGTGCACTTGCGGTGCGGCTCGTTCCGGCCTCGGATTTTTCATTTGCGCGCACGACGATCCTTGGATTCTTCGTCTATCATTTTCTGTTTACGGTGCTGGCACTTCCGATGAAGGTGCTTTTATGGCCGTTATCCCGGCTGTCGGCTGTGTGGGCCATTGTACTTATACTCGTATCGATTCTCTTTTTTATTACCGAGCGAAAGGATTTCGGCTCCAGGCTGGCATGTCTGCGGTCGCTTTTTACCGGACAGCAAAAATATAGCACCTGTGTGCTGCTCATCCTGATTGCCGCCCAGATCCTTCTTTTTAATCTGAATGACGAAACCTACGCAATCTGGGATCAGTCCTACTACCTTGGTGACACGGCGACTTCGCTGTATACGAATACGCTCAGCCAGTACAATCCATATACCGGTAAGCTCCTCGACTACCTGAACCCGGAATATCTGCTGGAAACCTATCAGAATCACGGCGCGGTCATGTGCCAGCTGCTGCATCTGCATCCGATGGTAGAGAATATGACCGTTATGGCATCTGTCGTTATCATTTTGTACCAGTGTATCATGTATGAGATCGGACGCTTCCTTTTTCATGGGAACCGTGCAAAGAGTACTCTTATGCTCGCCTTTCTCTGGCTGCTGAACTTCTTCAGCTTCAACCTGTTCACGGCAGCTGAATTTCTGATCATCCGCCCGTCGGAAGGCAAAACAATTCTCGCCGTTCTGATTATTCCGGCGCTGCTGTACTGCTTCCTGAAGACGCTTTTGAATCCGGAAGGGAAAACGTGGTGGGTCTACTCGTTTCTGGTCATCCTCGGCTCCTTTGGGCTGAATATGTCCTCTATCTTTATGATTCCGTTTGAGCTGACGGCCTTTTATCTGCCGCTCGCACTGCACAAGAAGCAGCTGCGGATCGTGGTGCGGTATGTGATTCTGATCCTTCCATGCATGCTCATGGCTGCTCTGTACATGCTGACAAAGAATCATATCCTTATTTATACCGGAAAGTAGGTGATGCGAATGTCTTCCATCTTTCAGTTTTCAAATGTAACCTTTTTATACGAAATGTTCCGGACCGCCTTCGGTGGGATCGAATGGTTTCTTATCGCTTACTTTATATGCCTGGCCGGATTTTTCGTGATCGGAAAGGAACGCTTAAGCCTCGGCTTTCTTTATCCGTTTCTTTTCATGCTTCTTACGATCTTCAATCCGTTCTTCATCGTGCCGCTCGCGGCAAAGATCGGCCTGACCACCCGGATCCGCCGCCTGTTCTGGCTGCTTCCGGTCAATCTCGTGCTCGCCTATGCCTTTACCATGCTCTGTACTCTCCGCATGAAAAAATGGGCACAGCTTCTTTTGTCTATCGTCTTCGCTGTCTTTGTCGCGACCGTCGGCTCTTCTGTCCGGCCTTATCTGCACATGCCGCAGAATATTTACAAGACAAGCGATGAGATCCTGGAGATTTCTTCCATCATCGAATCAGATTCTGCCGCAACCGGACTGGAAAAGCGCACACTCTACTCAAGCCAGCAGCTGCTGGAGCTTCGACAGTACGATCCGTCGATCCGTGGTATCCTGCGCCGCAACGATCTGCTTGACTGGAGCATTGATCCGGACGATGAGACACAGATCGCAGATGTGATCGCATCAAATCACCATCTGCACCGGCTGACCCTCGTCTCCCGCTATGGCATCCAGATCGACCGGCAAGAATTTTTAACAAGCGCAAAAAAATGTACCGTCAATTATATTATCTCGCATTCTGATATGGGGCTTGCCGATTATTATGAAGCTGCAGGCTATGAAAAGCTTGGACAGGCCGGGGAATTTGAGATTTTCCGTATCCGGCAGACAGATACCGTACAGCCGTAAATCCGGTGTATATCTATTTGTCTGTACACCGCAGAGTGCCTCTCGACAGACATGATACCCGAAAGACGGTACGCACAATAACTGCGGCAAATCCGCATATACAGCATCAGAAAGGAGCATCTCGCATGGCAAATTTCTGCCTCATGATTCAATATGACGGCACCCGCTACAATGGCTGGCAGCGCCAGGGCAACACCTCAAATACAATTCAGGAAAAGCTGGAAACGATACTGGAACAGCTTTACGGCGAGCCTGTCGATCTGAACGGCTCCGGCCGCACCGATGCAGGCGTACATGCACTGCGCCAGATCGCCAATTTCCGGATTCCGCGCATCATGAGCCGTTATTCCTGCCAGAAAATCCAGGATTATTTTAATCAGTATCTTCCGCAGGACATCCGTGTCCTCGCAGTCGAGCAGGTGCCGGAGCGCTTCCATGCACGGCTCTCCGCCAGCAGCAAGCTGTATGAATACCGGATTGACTGCGGTGAAGTCGCAAATGTCTTTCAGCGACGCTACCTGCTCCGCGTGGAAAATAAGCTGAATCTTGAGCACATGCGCGAGGCCGCCGATCTGCTCACCGGCACTCATGATTTCAAAAGCTTCTGTGCAAACCGGCACATGAAAAAATCGACCGTTCGTACCATCTATGAGATTGCGATTGAGGAAAACGACGGAATTCTTTCCATCCGTTACCACGGAGACGGCTTCCTCTACAATATGGTTCGCATCCTGACCGGTACGCTCCTTGAGGTTGGGCTTGGCGACCGTTCCCTTCCGGAAGTCCGGCTTGCACTTGAAGGGAAAGACCGCTCGCTGGCAGGATTCACTGCGCCGCCGCAGGGACTGTTTCTGGTGGATGTGTTTTATCCGGCGGCGGAAGAAGATGCCGTTGGCAAACGATAGTTGTCATAAGTTAATAGCAAATGCTGATTCAACAAAAAAGACCATGTAACTGTCCTTCCGAAAGTCTTCCGGTCCGGACATCTTACATAGTCTTTTTTATTGCTTCATACAATGGAAGTAGGGGACTTACCTGATCGGTTAAAATTTCTGCACTTACAGCAGCTCCTTCAGCTCCTGCCACACTGCAGATACCGGCAATCCGACCACATTGTTGTAGTCACCCTCGATGCCATCCACATAAGCTGCGAACCGTCCCTGAATGCCATAGGCACCCGCTTTGTCCATCGGTTCTCCGGTAGCAATGTAGCGGTCGATCTCCTCGTCAGTCATCTCATAGACATATACCTTTGTCTCCTGTGAAAACGTCTGTACATGCTGTACCGCGCCATTTTCTTTTACCAGAATCGTCACTCCGGTATAAACGGAATGCTCCTCGCCCTGCAGCTTCTGCAACATCTGCTTCGCGTCCGCCTCATCCTTTGGCTTGCCCATGATCTGGCCATCCTGACATACAACGGTATCTGCCCCGAGCACGATGCCATCCTCTACCGCTGCTGCTACGTCCTCCGCCTTCTGTCTGGAAAGCTCCTCCACGACCTCCGACGGCTCCTGCTTCGTGACCTTTTCTTCTGCGTTGCTCGGAATCACTTCGAATTCCACTCCGATCTGCTCCAGGAGTTCCCGCCTGCGCGGGGAATTTGATGCGAGTATCAGCTTTTTCATTTTGATTTTCCTCCCTGCTCTGTTATTCTGCGCGTTTCATACATAGCTCTACCTTCTGTGACTTGTCCTTCTGCCGATTCCTGTCCGGGATATCTTACAAGATCGCTTTTCCCGCAACATTGCGCTAGACATCCTGTATTTGCTATGCCATACTTGATCTAAAGTATCTGGTCAGGCGAATATTCGCAATCCGCTTTGCTGCCATGTATGCTGCACTGACCGAATTTCTCTGAAAGGATTATACCACAATGTTTGTCATTATAGTGAATCAGATTTTGAAAATGCTGCTTCTTTTACTGCTCGGCTGCCTTTGCTTCCGGATGAGGCTGATCGACGAAAATGGCAGCAAGGTACTCGCCAATCTGCTGCTCATGGTCGTCAATCCGATGCTCGCTATCGTATCTTTGCAGACCGAGTATTCCGCCCATCTCGCACAGGGGCTGCTCGTCGCCTATCTGCTCGCTTTTCTGACGCATCTCGTAGCCGCCATCCTTTCCACCGTCCTGATCCGCACGACCGGCAATCCGGACTGCGGCATCGACCGCTTTGCCAGCATGTATTCCAACTGCGGTTTTATCGGTATACCGCTCGTGCAGAGCATCTTAGGTAACGAGGGCGTGCTCTATCTGACCGCCTACATGACTGTCTTCAATTTCTTTTCGTGGACGCACGGCATCATGATCATGACTGGAACTTTCTCTTTAAAGGAGCTGAAAAAGGGCCTGCTCTCCCCCATGATCTTTGCCAGCATCCTCGGCGTGGTGTTCTTTTTCGGCAGGATCCACATCCCGTATCTGCTGCTCGACTCTATGAACTATGTCGCCGGTATGAACACGCCGCTCGCCATGCTCATAGCCGGTATTTCTGTCGCACAGACTGATCTTCTGAGCATGCTCCGAAATCGAAAGCTCTATCTTATTTCCGCTTCCAAGCTGCTCCTTATGCCGGCGCTTCTGCTCGTCGTGCTCGTGCTGATTCCGTTTGACCCGATGGTTGGCTGCACAATGCTCGTTGCCTCCGCCTGCCCGGTCGCTGCCTCAGGCACAGCATTTGCCCTGCGCTTCCATAAGAACTCTCTGTACGCCTCTGAGCTCTATGCCTTTACCACGGTGACATCGCTTGTGACAATCCCGTTGTTTGTGTTCGCGGCAGAGCGGCTGATTCTGTAAAGCAGATATAAATGAAGCAAGCGGATCTCTCCTCGATACGCCTTAACAGAATAGCCACTTCGTCCTTATTTTACAGGACGCAATTTCCTGTAAAGTAAAAAGACACGGAACGTCGTCTCCATAGCATTGGAAATGACATTCCGTGTCCTTCCTTTTTCTGATGTACTGCGTGAGTAAAGCGGATATTCGCAATCCATCCCTGCAGCTCTGCTGACAGGGCCCAGCTTCGCTACTTGCTCATGAACGCAGTCGCTTCGCGATCTGCGTTCAGTTTCGGCAAATACAAACTGCCGCTTTATTGACAATGCGATGCTAAAGTATTGTCCATGCTACTGCCGGATATAAATCCCCTGAGACTCAATAAAATCATCGAGATCCTCGATCGTTTCCTGCGCCCAAGTCTCGCTTATTGCAGAATGCTTCTGCACTGATGGCTGCTCACTGGCCGTCCGGGACGTTGTTGGATGCTCCGGCTTTCCCGCGTTTCCCATTTCTTTTTTGTTTCTGCTCATACTGGAATCTCCCTTCTGCACGAAACCGTGCTCCGTTTGTTCCACACTTTCCCCTCTTCTGCCTGCCTACTCGTTGTCCTTCGTCCAGAACCCTTCCTGACCGAGCTCAGTCATCTTCACGCCGCGTTCCTTTCGATCCTTGAACTGCAGCTCCGGATTCTTGATGCTGACTCTCGTGCCCCCAGGTACAGAGGAAGTAATAAATGCATTCGAACCGATGACTGCTCCGGCCCCGATGACCGTATCTCCTCCGAGAATAGATGCACCGGAATACACCGTCACATTGTCCTCTAAGGTCGGATGGCGCTTCGTATTGCGCAGGCTCTGTCCACCTCTGGTCGAGAGTGCTCCCAGTGTCACGCCCTGATAGATCTTCGCATAATCCCCGATCCTGGTCGTCTCACCGACTACCACACCTGTACCATGGTCGATAAAAAAATACCGCCCGATCGTAGCCCCCGGATGAATGTCAATCCCGGTCAGGCTGTGTGCATACTCGGTCATCATACGCGGAATGAGCGGCACACCGAGCGCATGAAGCTCATGCGCGATCCGGTTGACCGTAATCGCGAATACACCCGGATAGGAGAAGATGACCTCATCGGTATTAAAAGCCGCCGGGTCACCGTCGTAAGCTGCCTGCACATCTGTCGCCAATACTTCGCGCAATGCCGGAATCCGTTTCAGAAATGCCTTCACGATCTCCTCCGCCCGAAGCTGCGCATCTTCCTCGCGAATACTCTTCTCATTTGTATGATACAGAGCCTTCGCCACCTGCTTACGCAGCCGGTAATGAATATCCTCCAGAAGCTCCCCGATGTGGTATTCGATCGACTGCGCGTTCAGATTTTTCACCTCAAAATATCCCGGAAACACCACGCTTCGGATCTCTTCCAGAATATCAATAATAATGTCTTTACTAATGCGGTTTCTCGTATTAATGCTGCAGGTCTCCGGATGCGCCTCATAGCTTTTCAGAATCTCGTCCACAAGTGCGTCCATTTCCTGCTTTCCTGCTCCTTCCATCTTCTCTTCCCTCTCTGATATATTTACTATACTTTATGCCTGATCGAGTCCTGCAGTCTATCCTGATTCTGGCAATTCTGTCGACAGAATCCGTTTCACTTATCAGGAGAAAACCGGTTAAGTAAATTTCCTCTGTAGATTTGCTTCGGCACAGATACTGTTCAATATATCTTCCGTGACGGAAAACGGAACATTTTTCAGCTTTGCCTCGTTTGCAAGAATACCTTCTACTGCACGTGTTATAAGCTCCGGCTCTGCCTGCATCGGTCCGAGCAGCCGGTGGATAAAGGCTGCAAAATACGCCTGATCCGGAAAACCGATCAGTTCAAGCACCTTTCGGCGCATTGCAGCATCCGCAGCCGCAACATAGCCCGGCAGAAAATATCCGACGGCCCTGCCATGCGGCACATGATTTTCATAGGTCAGATAATAGCTAAGCCCATGCGGCAGCGCCGTCCCTGTATGTGTAATCGCCATCCCCGCTATCGTGGATGCCAGAAGCAGCCGGTCGCAGTCCTCCACCGTCCGCTCTGCCCCGATCAGCACACTCTTCGTACTGCTCCAGATCTTCATACCATATTCACAGAGCATATGGCTGTAATCTGTCGCATTCGCATTGATATAACTCTCGATGAAATGTCCCAGCGCATCGACCGCCGTATTGACCAAAATGCCACGCCCGGCTTCCAGTAAATACTTACCATCTGCCAGCGCATATGCCGGATAAATTCGATGCGGCAGACTGGACTTCGTACACTTCGCATGGATCGTCAGAATCGCATACGGCGTCACCTCAGAACCGGTCCCGCAGGTCGTCGGTACTTCTACGACAGGGAGCGCCTCATCGTCGCCATTCTGATACAGAAACTCTGCGCCCTTCTCCTTATGATACAGCATCAGCGCAATCGCCTTCGCCGCATCCATCGGAGATCCACCGCCAATTCCGATGACGAAATCGACGTTCTCCCGCAGACCAAGCTCCCGCACCCGCATCACCATCTCGATCGACGGATTTTCCTCCGTCTCATCGAAAACGACTACCGCCGTACCATGCTCATGCAGCGCACCGAGTACATCCATCAAGGCTCCGTTCTTCGCAGAGCTCTTTCCGGTCACGATCAATGCTTTTTTCCCGAGCGTTGCCCATTCCTGACTGTACCTCCGGACGCAGCCGCGCTCGCTGTATACCTTTGTCGGCATATAAAAATGCATGCTATCTACTCCTCTGATGTGGATTCCGCAGCTTCCTTTGCGGTCTCCTCTTCTGCTTCCTCGACCGCTGCCTCTGCATCTGCTGCCAGCTCATCTGTCGCAACGGTCTCTTCCTGATGGGCACTCCTGGCACACGCTCCGGTCTCTTCTGCTGCCTCACAGACTGCTTCTTCTGCTGCTTCTGCTGCTTCCGTCTCCTCTTCCGATGTCGTCTCATCCTCTGCTATGGTCTGCTTTGCCGCCTCGCAGGTCTCTTCGGCCTTATCTGCAGATTCTGTCTCTGCCTCGGCTGCTTCCGGTTCAACCACCGTCGATTCTACCTCTACCGCATCCTCATCGGTCGTCTCCTCAAGTTTTACCGTCTCCGGCATCTTATTGCCACAGTTTGTACAATAACGATCTCCGGCTGCCACTTCCATATTGCAGCATGGGCAGAGCACAACACCCTTTACATTACGGATCTTTTCCTGAAGCAAATCAATCGCCACATAGCGCTCACGGATCTTACGAAAGTCACTGTCAAATTCTTCCAATGGGAGCTCCACATCCTTATACGTATCGTACAGCTTCTGACCCATCTCCAGATACAGACGGTTCAAAAGCTTTTTCTCATCACTGATTTTCCCGTTCAGCTGACGTACCTCGTTCATCTTCTGAACCTCTGTCATCGTATCCTGACTGAATTTTTTCAATTTTTTCCCAAGCTCTTCGAAATCCATATTCATGCCTCCTACTCGTTGTAAATCAATGCCATAAATACCAGATCCTGATCGGAATTATTTTCCATCGAATGCCCCTGTCCAACTTCAATTACACAGACATCGCCAGGTCCTACTTCTGTCCGGGTCCCATCATTATCAATAAAAGTCCCATGACCTTCCAAAATATAGTACGGCTCTGTATTTCCAATGTGCTTGTGATATCCTACACTGCAGCCGGGCTTCAGGCGAATTTTTGCATACAGACTACCATGACCGTTTAGCTCATCCTTATCCAGAATGTGCTCAAACTCGACTTCTCCTCTTCCGCCCTGTACCTGTGACTTCGTTGCTTTTACTGTTTTTCTTACCATAATAATACCGCCCCTTTCTGCAGAACTGTTACATTTCATGCTCTCGCAATCCTACTGATGCCTACGAATTGCTCCGCTGCAAAGCAGCTCCCGCAATTCTGCATCATCATTTCATATTAAAAGAATCGCCAGATAATGTCAACAAGGTTCAAAATGTTTCAGAAAAAAATAATGTTTTCTATTGTTCTGACTGCTTTGCCTGCATCGCGTCCAGAATCATATTTACCAGCATCCCAGCCGCAACAAGCGCACCTCCGATCAGCGTTACTTTAGAATAGCCGTTTCCGAACAGTACATCCAGCACCAGGCTGGTAAATACCTGCGCCACAAAGGTCAGAATCGTCAGCCGGAAGGACGCTACCTTCGGCACAACTACATTATAAAGAAAGACTGTCAGAACTCCCAGCATACCTCCACAATAAATCCACCAGGAATGCACCGGCAATACGGTAAAAGAAGCATCCACTCCGTGCCTCGCAAACAGCATAATAAGAACGGTGATCGGCAGTCCTACCAGGTGATTGATAAAGGATCCGGTAAGCGCCCCTGCCTGCTCTGCCAGACGGCCGTTTACTGTGCGGGCCAGCACCAGAAAAATTCCGGTGACAAACGAGGCAGCAACTGCCATCGCCGCACCAGCATTACTTCCGCCTCCGGATGGCTGAAGCATGACAAGCATACCTGCCAGTGCAAACACCAGGCCAATTACGGACGTCTTTTTAAATGGGTGCTTTTCCATTCCCATCAGACCAAAGCTGTCAATCAAAAGTGATATCACCGTCTGACCAAACAGTACCAGTGCAACAATGCTTGTCATACTGATCCGTCCATAAGACAAATTATTGCCAAAGGTTGTAAATACACCAATTGCACCACCCAAATACATCCACGGTGCTTCTGCCTTTACCAGAATTTTCTGATGCCGGCAAAGGCAGACAATCAATGAAAAAACGGTGCCGATTACATGAATAATCACGGCTGAAACAAACAGATCATACGCTGACGTCAGCTGACCGTTAATTGCAATCATAATCGCTACAACAGCACCGATCACAAGCGACAGTAAGTTATACATTCTTTTCCTCCTCTTCCAGTGTCGGGTTTTATATCCTACTGCCAGATCTTTGATCTGACTTATAGCCTACCCGGTACCTTCCTCAAAGTATAACCTACCGGGAAGTATTTGTCCACGTAAACAGAATGGGGGCCTGCGGCACATTTTTGCTTTACAGGGCGCAATTTTCTGTAAGAAAAAAGGACCCTGAAGTTCAGGATCCTTTAAGAGGCGTCAACCGGAATCGAACCGGTGATAGAGGTGTTGCAGACCTTTGCCTTACCGCTTGGCTATGACGCCATATATAATTAGAGTGACTCCGACGGGAATCGAACCCGTGTTACCGCCGTGAAAGGGCGATGTCTTAAC
>OLRQ01001274.1_pt1 | contig 20419 bp, 17 predicted proteins | sample 1671971 | NCBI WGS metagenome assembly OLRQ01 (sample SAMEA3136631, study PRJEB25190) | human gut metagenome | biome: human gut; feature: human-associated habitat; material: faeces | place: Austria | collected 2013
TGGAATGAGTATCGGCGACGCGCGGAATCATCATCGGACAAGCGCGCAGGAGGCAGCTGAATGTATTGTCCGCCAACGCAGCCACGAAACGAGACCGACCAAAGGCCGGAGCCAGCAACTTACAGCACCTCAAAAGAAACGCAATACCTGTAATTGTAACAAAATAGGTACCCAAAATACCCGCTGGAAACTGGCACCATGACGGAATATAGGTATACCGACCATGCAGCGCCACTATTACTGCTAGCTGCAAAGTAAATAGGATAGCAAAAAAGGGCACATTTGGCAGTGTGTCGTATTTCTCGAGAACAACAGCATAGCAGCGCCCCATTCCGAGACATGCCAGAAAGAACAAACTTCTGCACATTAGAAGCAGCAAACCACTTGGCAACCCCTCATCACCCCCGCAATGTATAGCAACTGCTCCAAGAGCAAGATAAACAGATGCCAGAAGCACTTCCTTGAAACTCGATGAGGGGATCCTCTTCACGCACAGTCTGATAGCAACATTGCCTATTTCCGCAAAAAATAGAGGTGCGATGAACCACATCGGCATATTGATGAGAAATTGATGCCCGTCAGTAAAGGGCATCACGAGAAGCGACTGAACAGATAGCACCCCCCCCCCATTCGATTCCAACGGCTCGCTTCAAAAGCGCCACAATGCATCCATACGCCGCATTGATGGCAATAAGCGGGATAAGAAGCCTCTTGATTCTTGACCCCAGATACGCCACTGGATGAGATTCATTTGCTTCCTTATAAAAATATCCAGAGACGAACACGAAGGATGCCACCTGAAACGAATAAGGCTTAAACATATCAAAGGGCCCGTTAAAACCAGTCGAGGGAATATGACCAACCACAACCAGCACAATGGCACAGGCAGAAAAAAGCTTCATGGTGTAGTTAATCTGCTTCGTACGGGATCCCAATGCCTACCTCGCAATTCCATCCAGATCAAATAACGCACGTTAGACATTATGACACAAGAAGGTCATCCCCTAACCTCTTCAGACGAACGACCAATCAGAAGAAATACGTAGGATTTCTCTGGGTGAACGTGGCAAAATCAGATACGCGTGCAACGAAGACGACAGCGTCAGCGGAGCATTCTTCTGCCTGATCGGACAACGATAAAGCTGTTTCTTCGCCTCCCCGCAATGCATTGCAATGGGTCAGAGAGGCACATGAACAGGCGAGGATGCGTTGCATAGCGCACCCGAGCGAGTCGGAAACGAGAAGCAAGTTGGCGTCTCCAAATCCTCCCTTAATAGTTGTGTTCTCGATATCGCAATAATACAATCCATAGAAGTCGAAAAATTTGTCATATCGGTTCTTATCCCAATACGCTTGATGTTGGTTCACAGAAAGCCGCTCTTCACCATCTCCCTCAATATAAAGATCAGAATAGTCAATAAGGCAATCCTGGGCCACATCACAAACAATTGCCAATGAGTTTCTGGACTCTGTTCCGGAGAATGGAATATCCCCAACCGGACCCCATCCGTTAGAACGTACATTTTCCAATCCGAGACTTTCTACCACCTCCTCCGAAGCCGTGAAGGCTCCCTTGCAATTCCAGTGCAAGTCCGAAGTAAAGAAATCATTGTAATATTCTGCCGAACTCTCGTAGGGAGTATGCAGCAACTTCACGGCGGAGTCTTCGGGAAGCGCTTCGGCGAACCAGCCCACCGCATCTTCGAAAGACACAGAATCAACCACAAGGCTATAAGAGGGATTCGTACTGGGAAATTGAGCATTATCAGCCACAACGTAAACGAGATACTCTACATCAGTGTGTTTTTTGCTATAAGCGTCGAGTTGATGGAGAAAGTCACGAATCCCCTCCTGGTAGGATTCACCGTCTACACACGGTATGCCTGTTATCGCTTGCCACGAGGGAATCAGCACTCGCGCACTACCGTAAAATGTCGGATAACACTCCCAGTCAAAAAACCAATTAGAAGTCGCTATGAAGTTCCGCTGAAGTTCGGCGTTCGTCAACAGCGCATACCCCTTCATCGGGATATGGTTTCCAACTTCAGTTTCCAAAGCATCTTGAAACGTGCCATCCAGAAACTTGTCCCATGTAAAGCTGTCGCTCACCTTGGCATCCTGCAAGCCTCCAGCCAAATAGGCAGCTAACTGTGAAGAGGCCCACGGCGGGACAGAAACTCCCGAACGCTGCACGACCCACAGCATGAGAGGACCCACCAAAACCAGGCAGAGGGCAGCGCAGAAGAGGGCGTTTCTCGCAAAGTCCCCCCCTCGCTTCAACACTTCGCTCCTATTGCTCATTGTTTTCGCAAATCATTCAGCATTCATCCTTTATCTTCATTTTGATGCATCCACCGCACTGTCGCCCTCGCTAAGCATGTGCCACCGCAAAATAGTATCGTCGTCAATATCAACAAGCGCCACACGCCCAACAACCTTCTCAAGTTCTGATGGAGCAATACCCGTTCCCGGTCGCTTGAAAGTAACCATGTCATCCCGCATGACCGTTCCAGCAGGAATGGCACCCCTTGCAACGATAGAGCGCCGAGCATTGAGCCGTGCTGCTTCTTCTGTCTCGCTAAAAACCAGGTCAGGGTTGCCCGAAATCGACTCAACAAATTCGATGCCATTCAAAATGCGTCGCGCATCGTCGGGATCCATCGCATGATAATGGTCGTTCCCCGGCAACGTCTTATCCAGGGTAAAATGCTTCTCCACTACCGTAGCGCCCAGTGTGTAGGCAGTCTTAATGACGTCAAAGCACTCGTCAGGCTTGCAGTGGTCAGAATATCCGACGATCACATTGGGGAAGGCTTCTTTCAGCGAGGCAATCCGTCGCAGGTTTGCGTGCGCGTAAGGCGTCGGATACTCAAGAACACAATGGCACAGCACGAGTGGCCGATTGTTGACGCGCTCGACCGTCGCCACCGCCGCTCTCATCTCGTCTACATCTCCCGCACCTACCGACATGATTACAGGTTTTCCCTTTGCTGCCTGGTACTCTATGAACGGGAGGTTCGTGAGATCCGACGACGATATCTTGTACACAGACATCAACTCTTCAAGATAATCAGCCGACTCAAAATCAAAGGCCGTTGAGCAGAATTCGATTCCAATTTCATCGCAGAAGGAGGCCAACTCACGGTATTCAGCCTCACCGAAGGAGTCAAATTTTTTGAACAATTCGCGTTGACTCGTCGTTGGCTCCTCACTTGTGTCCCAATAAGACGGAGAGTCAGCTGCAGCCAGCGTCTCCGCTTTATAGGTCTGGAATTTAACAGCGTGAACACCAGCATCACGAGCCTCGCGGCACATGAGCTTTGCCGCTTCCATGGGAGTTATCCCCCGCTGTTGCGCAATGTCATAATAATTGACACCGACCTCGGCGATCAGTGTAAAGTCACCGCGAATCATCCGTTCAGTCAATGCACTCATAACGCATCCCCCAAGATAATCTGTCGCACCCGATGTGCGCCAGAGGCCAAATCGTTTCGTAGCATCAAATCGCGCATTTCTTTCCGCACCGTACGAGCCTTCACAAGCCATTCGAACGTAGAGAGAATATCCTCGTCACTTACCCGGCTCCCCAATCCAAGATTAATGAAGCCGTTGTCCATCTGGGCGAAAGAATGCAGCAGCTCCCTTTCGTTCTGAGCAATTACAATAGCCGGAACTCCCATAGAGGCCAATTCGTAGGTCGTACGCCCCTGCGAGCAAAAGGCAATATCGGCATTCCTCATATGATCGCTCACCCGCGAGACATCGGTGCTCACCGTGATGCCCTTTTCCGGCATTGAGGCGAGCGTCGCGCCGCCGTAACCAGGACCGATGATGAAATCAAACGAATACGCTAGCCCATCAGCATTAACCCTCTGTGCAAGCGCATAGATTCTCGCCGTCAAATCGAGCGGATCAGTTCCACCAAAAGTTACCAGTACATTTTGCACATCGGCCCTGAAAGGGGCGCAACGCGTCCCCAGAAACTCATCTCGAAGGCACACGTACTCCATCCCAGCGTAAGTGTTGGAGTAGGGCACGCCATTTTCATACAAGGCATTTACGACGGCGTCGGCCGCACGGGCACCAGGGCCGAGATCCTCGAAAGAGACGAAGCGTTTCGCGTAGCGCTTCACCCTGCGAACGTAATCTACTTCAGTGTCCAGCAAATCGTTGACGAACACATCGGGAGCATTCTGCTCCAGCCATGCGAAAAGAGCGTCTTCCCCGTCGAGCTCAACCACATTCATGAAAGAGTCCTTAAGCCTTTCAACGCCCTCACGGTGCCGCTTGTCGCACAGATAGACGATATCATGCCCTACCAACTCATAGCCCAAGGTGAGAGCACGATAAATATGGCCCAGGCCCAGCTCCCGATGACCGTCCACGCGAAAAACGATTTTCTTCCGCGACAATTCAGACTCGCATACGATCCAATCACTAATGGAATCGATGTCGGTTGACTCCCTTTCGGGAACCTCAAACACTCCAACAGTCTTCCCCAAACGCGTCGTAGGTGTAACCGACGCTCGATTGGCAATAAGGAACGCGCCTGTTTCCAGATAATTAGGCGGAAGCTGCTGTCGATTGAGACGCTGCTCGTAAGCGGGTACCACACCACCTTTGCCATCTTCCTTCCAGCTCAGATGGGGTGCGTTCACCACGCTAATGCACGAATCCAAATCGGAATCAACGAACATGGCGAGTGCCTGGTCGAGCGTTTCTCTAGTTAACAGCGGCGAAGTCGGCTGAAGCGTTACCACAACATCGAAGGACACTCCCGCCTCTTCCTCACGTCGCATAACGGCATCGTAGATAACGGGGTCGAGCGTGACGGCATCAAGGGCCAGCTCTGTATCTCGCGGCAACCCAGTCACGCCCTCAAATTGCGCTGCATAAGCCAATATCTCTTCAGAGTCAGAGGACACCACCACATCATCCACCAATTCACTAGATAATGCGTTTTCGATAGCGTATGCGATAAGAGGCTTGCCACCCATCAAACGCATGTTCTTCCGAGGAATACCTTTCGATCCTCCACGGGCGGGTATAACCGCAATAATGTTTGGCCTTTTGCGATCCACAATCAACTCACATTCTCTTTCTCAGTGTTTAAATTCAAGATAACGCTGAGTCTCTATGCAATCCACAAGACGCTTCATTTCCCAGATGGAATTCTTGCGAGCGGGACTCATTTTCCACACTGAGTCAACTGCACGCGCCCCAGGCACGAGCTCGTAAAACCAGGTACAGTCGTTGCCCATGTCTTCATCGAATGCTTTCCGAATAGCGGGATGACCCCGATACCATTCTTCTGCCATAATGCCGCTCCCGCGAGCAACAAATTCAAACTTGTTGGCGAACAGAGCCAGAGAGCCAGCCGAGCCGATAGAGCCCACCTCTTCCTCCCCTACATTAGCGAATTCGGGGATCTCTCGCTTCACGAGCTCCTTGAGCACGCGGCGATCCTCGATAAGAGGTATATCCCACTTCAATCCCTCCTGCACAAGAAAGGGCGTATAAATAGTAAAGTTACGGAAACGACCAAGGCTGCTTTCGTAGGCACCGTTTCTACCGATAGCCCCCAATGTACTCGTACGAAAATCGAGAGTGATATCCGCCGGCCTATAACCCTTGGCAAGCCGGCCATCAACAAATGCCGCCACCTTACGGGCGACACGCCCATGCGCGTCGTCAGTAGCTATCTTCTTCCATTGGAGATATTCGGGCCCTTTCGCGGTGTCAAGCCTCTTCAGCCCCATTTTGGAAAGCTGTTTTCTTATGGAATGGATCGTAAATGAATAAGGTTGCGCACTAGCATGGGAAAGCCCCAGCAGATAGCCAAGCACATCCTCCCGCGTCCATGCGTCTGAACCCAATGCAGCAGACACTCCCACAAGATAGGGGCCGATGCCCTGACCTGCTGTTATGAGCACATCGAAATCCGGCAACCCCACTGGTTCGTATTTATAAACATTGGTATAGTGACCCGTGGTGCCCAATGGCTGCATTTCGAGCATCTGATCCATTTTCTCACGCACCGAGTCCGGACGCCATTCGACTTCGCGGTATTCAATGTTGGCAGCCTTCGCCAAAGCGCGCGATTTGGCGACACTGTGAGCAATGAGTACTTTATGGGGTCGTGTTGTACACGTGTTGAAACAAGTTAGATCAGCACCGGCTTCCTGCAGATAGTGAAGAGCCACCCGAGAGTCGAGACCACCAGAAAGGCCAAGTCCCAGTTTTTGGCCGGCAAACTGTTCCGTCAGCGTTTCCGCCATATTCCTCATCGATCGATGCAGGCCATCCACCGCCTCATCGATATCACGTACCTCCGCCGTCCGTCGCACCTCGGAAAACTGCCGCGTTATGAACGAGCCCGTGGCGGCATCAAATCTTCCGAGCATATTCGGATAGGCCCACCGCAGCCCCTTGATCGGCGTCGTGAAATCACACGGCACACCACAGCCCGTGGAGATCATCTCCTCAACAACCTCCCCATCAAGATCGTCAAAAGAAGGCTGAACAATCTTGAGGATGTCCCAGAAACTGTCTGACAACACGAAGAATTCATCGCTCGTATAGTAGAAGAGCAGCTCTCGCCCCGTAGTATCCGTCACGAAAACGCAACCAGCGCTGTCGAAGGCGACGAGGTTGGCCGCAATCCCCAATTCGTTGACAACGGCGGGATTGTTTTGCCAGGGAGCATCGAAAACAGTTGCGAGCGACACGCCGAAGCGCTCGCCGAGTAACATCATGCCCCGGCTCTCGTCATACTCGATCGGCGAGGGCGCGTCCCGGTGAGCCCCTGAGAAGCTTAAGCGCCATGCATCGCCAGCATGCTTGTAACAGATCGTGAAGGACATTCTCAATCTCCTTGAGTCGTTGCGTCGTTATCCGAAACGGCGCAGAGTGTAATCTTGTGCTTGCAGCCTCTCAAAGCAGGAAGTGCTGTAGAGAGGTAGGCCACTGCATAGTCAAATGATATATCGGGATTCAAGTTCAAGACCTCGATCGGAATACTCTTATCAATAATACGACAAGAGTCAACTAGAGATTGATAATCGACCCCATCGCGCGGATGAGGCTTAAGGAACACATCCCCTTTCGAGTACTTCTTAACAACTTCTCGATAATACGCCAGCTGCTTTTCCTCATCCCATCCCCCTCCGTGGGCTTCCATGGGCGACGTGAGCACCAGCACGGCACAGTCACGACGCGAGTCGATAGTTGGAACGGGAAATACCTGGCCAAGCACCTCGCGATCCTTCTCGTCCATAACCGCTTCGAGCACGTCCTTAGATCGCTCAATAACCGGTTTAGAGATTGCGGTTTTTAACGACTCGCAGGAGTTGACCTGAATGTCTAGGCAATATGGGGAATCACCCATACCAATAGGAACGTTGAACACCTTCTTGAGCATCTTTCGCAGAAAAGGTTTGTTTGCCGTCGGAAGATCATTTTGATCGAAGCGCTTGAAACAATCTCTTCCGTCTTCCAGAAGATGGTATGGGATACGATAACGGTGGAGCACCGCTCCCATATCGCGATGATCGTTAAAGATAAGGTACTCATCGAAGCCAAACACAAAACTGAGTCGAGTTCGTGGGCCCTTGCTCAGATATAGTAGGAGGAGCGTCTTGTAAAACGACGTATTCGTCCACGGGGCAAAAGCCTCGCTATGGCGCACTGTGAATACACGATCGAACAATCCAGAATTCTGCAGACGCTTAGCATAGACCTTGAAATTGTCGATGGAGTCCATCAAGAGAATGGCCTGGCGCCGAGAATTGGCAGACCCTCCTCCCTTTGCATCCGCGAGGACATACTCGCAAGCCACTAGCACATGATAGGGCGTGTGGCAGATATACAGCCTATCCATAAGACTACCTCCCCTTAATCTGCAGTATGGATTTAATCGTGCCAACAATCCACGCACGCTTAAAGCAAACAGCAGCAGCGAACATAACTACCAGGGCATAGCGAACCCACGGATAAGGGTAGATGACAGAGCACGCCACCGTAGCAGCCATAAAGGCCAGAACGATGCAGAAAATGCGCGGCGCATTGAACAGAACCATGCCTGGATTATGACGGCGAATTGCTCGGCACATAAGAAGATAATGACCGAACACAAGTGCAAAGTAACAGAACATGGTCGTATAACTTGCAGCGATAAATCCAAACATGGGAAGGAGCCACAGATTGAGCAATACATTCAACACAGCGGCGGCTATAGAGGCGAACATGACCCAAAGCGTCTCTTCGTAGAAGTATTCCACCGTGACAAATAGATTGAAGGCCGTCATGAGCATAACACAGGCCGCTACGGGCGGAATGGCGTAAATGCCTTCTTGGTAAGAAGAAGGAGCCAGCACTGCCATAACCTCGGGAGCGAACAGCGTGAGTAGAAAGCTAGCGCCGCCAATGAGAATAAGCAAAGAGGCTGCAACCGGCTGCACCTTGCCGTATTGCTTTTCCTTGATAAGTTGGTACATCCAAGGGGTCAATGCTTGCACGATAGCACTATGGATAAAACTCATCGCCAAGCCCGCACTATAGGCTACATTGTAGATGGCAGCATAGGCCGCCCCGCACAAATCTGCGATCATGATGCGATCGCACTGCTGGAGAACCACCGTCGAAAGCAGGTGCGGAATCAAAGGCAGATTGAACCGCAGAGCATATCTCCAATAGGCCACACAGAAAAACTTCCGACTCTTCGAGACGATAGAGACGAGGGGAACAAGATACACCACAGCCATAACCGCTACCTGGGCTACAAGAGCGGCAGCCAGCTTATCCGTAGAGAACCAAATAGCCGGAATAGAGATAACGGGCGTTGCGATGGTCAGCAGCAAGGTAAGGGCCACTACGGGTTTGAATTGAAATTCATAGCGAAGCTTCGCGGACCAATAGGAATAGCAGGGAGAAATAATGCACCGCAGTACGAGCAGGAAAACATAGGGTGCCGCCAAACCCAAAAGCTTGCTCCAGAACGACGGAGCCGCGAAGAAGGCGCCAAGCCACAGAAGCCCCGTCACACCAGTTAGGCCGAGCATCGACGCGGCGAACCCATCTTGGTCATCTTCGTACTTCATCATGCCGTTGAAAAAGACGTAAGAACCCAGGTTCAACGTAATCAAAATAGCCGCGATTTCTGTCCACGATTGAAATACGACATAGTCACCGTACTCTGGCTCGCTCAATAGACGCGTATAGATCGGGATGACGATAAGCCCAATGCACTTCTGGGCAATGCTGCATATAGCAAACCACAATGAGGCCTTGGCGGCCTTGGCTGTCGTTTCGTCAGTTGACATTAGATGCCGCCTTCAACCGTGCCGATCGAGCTCGAGCGTATACTCGGTTTCCCGCACAGCACAACCCCGAGACAAAAAGAAAAAAGTAGGACAAGAGCGAGAGCTCATCAAAATACCCAATAAAGAGAAACATAGAGAGGGCTGTGAGAGAGATAACAAGCAACCTCATACACACAGCCGCGACAACGAGACGATCCGATGCAATTGAGCAAAGCAGTCCCTTGGTCAACAGCGACACAATTACACCCATGATACATGAGAAGACAAGAGGGCCAGCCGTACCGAAATAATACAACGCTGCTGCATACCCTCCTTCGGTATACTGAGATCCACTTCTCAGTTTTTCGTCGATAAGATTCCCCGGCGCGGTGGTATACATAACGCCATAAACCCCATTACGTTGTCCAACATTGTTAATGGCGCCCTCGCGTCGTTCAACAAGGGCACTCCATTCGTATTCCAGATCTTCAAGATGGCTGCTGTCACCATACCAATCGTAAGTTTTCCACCAAAGTTGACCCTGCTGAGCCGTTCTCGAAAACAGATAGTCGATAGGATCCTTGGCGGAAGTAAACGAGAACGCCACAAGAGAAAAACCAACAAGAGCAAGGATGCACACGAGGCAAAGCACGGCCGCCTTACGGAGAAACTGTGCCCCCCGGGCCACAATGCGGTCATAGAACACGAGGAGCAAGATACAGGTCACATTGAGAAAGTTGCCGAATTTATTCCCCGTCCACAATAGATAGAGAACATAGACGCCCACGGCAGCCGTACCCAATTTTTTATCACCTTGACGAATTGCCATTGCGGGTATGACGATCGCGTAGGACAGAACGTTTGCTACAGTCTGCCACAGTCCCGCGACCCCATAGCTTCGAGCATAGTCGAAACTGTTAAGCCCCAGCAAAAAAGAAGGCTTTAAGGCAACTTGCAGAAAGAGGAGGATCGCGCAAGCAAGAATAACTTGAGACACCAGCGTCACCCATTTACGCCTAACCCCCGCACATGCGGGATCCTCTTTCGGCGAGACAAACTTTCCCCACCGATAATCGCAGACAAGGAGAACGACAGCGAATGCCCATCGAGAAAGAATGAGAAGCGGCAGAGAACCCGCGAAAGCACTGAAAGTATCCAGCTCCGGCAAGCTGATTTCTTGCGTCTCAATAATAGCGCAACCAAGTATGTTCGCTCCAATAGCAAACACAAAGGCGAAGTACTTGACGAAAAACTCTCCACGCTTGAGAACAAGTACAACAAAAAAAGCGGCGACTGCGACAAGGGCCATGTAGGATGCAAAAAGATACTCAGCCATCACGACAGACGCAACGAGCACGATACCAGTAATCGCCGTTTCGACAAACAAGCTCGACTGCTCTGCTTTTTTCCTCATAACCCTTGCATGTGACACGAGCGTCATCCTCGTTTCGCCAGACGAAATAGCATCGCAGTCGCAGACCACCCAAAAAAAGTTGCCGCCGATGCGATCCTTGTTTTTGTCCTCGCCCGATTATCGCGAATAACGCGTACTCGGTTCTCCACAATGGTTTTTTGAATCCTCTTTCGGGAATCGTCCCCAATAGAACCTTCTGTCGCATTGAGCAGTAAATGAAATGCGAACGATTGCCGCAAACAAACAGCAGCATCAGTTAAGTCCGACTGAGCAGCCGAAAAAGAGTCGACCATCTTATCGAGCAGCAAGAGAGTTTTGACCTTCTCTTCCTTCGTAACCGAATGGTTTATCCCATTCAGGTTACGACGATAGCCATAAGACGTGCTCGGAAAAAAAGCGACGGATGAGGTTTTTTGGAAAACCCGATAGGTAGTCGGCAGGTCTTCATGCAGATAAGAGAGAGGGAACTCAATACCCTCCCAAAGTCCCTTTTTGAATAGCTTCGATTGTGCGCAACTGTCAAAACGACCCTGATAAAACATGATCTCTATCGCCTCGGTCGAAGAAAGCACCTCCTCCTTCCCTACCTGGAGCATCTCTCTATCAAAATGCTCAGCGAAGTCTGTCATAGTCGTTACAGCAATATCGACGTTGTGCCGAACGAGACAACTGTAGAGAAGCATCACATGCTCGCTGCAAAGCACGTCATCGGAGTCAACAAAAAGAAGATACTCTCCGTTCGCCTCATTCATTCCGCGGTTCCGAGCCCCCGACAAACCCATATTATCTTGATCGAACAGCCGAACCCTATGATCAGCTTCAGCCATCCGAGAACAAATGGCCCCACTACCATCGGTCGATCCGTCGTTGACGACGATGATCTCCAGATTCTCATAGGTTTGCGAGCAGACACTTGCCAGCGACTCTTCAACCCATTTCTCGACATTATAAACGGGGAAGATCACGCTGATGAGAGGGTATGCACTGTCCTGAGCCACCGATTCACTCGCTTCTACTTGATGAGGAAATCCTTGATGCGACCAAATGCCTTGATCGAGCGCCTGAGATCCTCGGGATCGGTCAAACCTACACGGAGGCGATGCAGAATATACCCAGGACGCCAATAATAGCGTTTTCTCGCATCATCGCAGAACGAGACCATCTCCTCGGCAGTGAGCCCGGGAAGTTCAAGGAGAGCGTTGATGGTACCGTCTTCCTTCACATAATCAGAGTAATCGCCGCGAATGTAATCGTTTTCCTTGGCCCAACGATAGGCCTCGGTTCCCGGAAAGGGCAGCAGCGGATAGAACTGAGCGGTATCGGCCTTCAAACGCATAGCGAGATCGAGGGTCTGCCTCATCGTCTCCTGCGTCTCGCCCCTATTGCCCACCATATAGCAAGCATGAACCTTGATTTTAGCCCGTTTCGCATCAGCCATATATCGCTCTACCTGCTCGAGCGTCGTACCCTTACGTATATTGTCGAGAATTTCCTGCGAGCCGCTTTCAATGCCCGGAATAATGAGATGGCAACCAGCTTTTCGCATGAGCACCATGGTGTCATAATCGAGATTAACTCGCGCATTGCATAACCAGCGCAGTTTCTTGTTCAGACCGCGCTCGATGAGCATTTCACAGATAGTTGCCACTCGACGCTTGTCGATGGTGAAAGTATCGTCCTCTATAACAACTTCCTTCACGTCGGGAAAATTGTCAGCAATGTACTGGAACTCGTCCACAACATTTTCGGCAGAACGCAAGCGATATCGATGACCGTGCATCGTCTGAGGATAAACGCAGAACGTGCAATGGGCGGGACAACCGCGGCCGGTGAAAATCTGAATTTCTGGATAGGCCGAAGCCGCGAAAAAATAGTCCCGCTCATCGAGGTGCTTCTTGATGAACTCAGCCGCAAAGGGGACCTCGTCCAAATCCGAGATGAAAGGATAAGGCTCGTTGATCGTCACCCCGCGAGATTCGTCGCACCAGGCAAGTCCAAGCACATCCGACGGGTCGCCGCCATCTCGCAGCGCCCGGGCCACATCGCGAACAATATAGTCGAATTCTTTGAGAGCCACGGCGTCAACTCGCTGAGCCTTGCCGAGCGTCTCTCCGGGAAGCGCCGAGGGGTGGGTGCCGACGAGCATCACGTACGCCTCAGGATGCTTCGCTTTGAGGGCGTCAGCGAAAGCAATATCGGAGTAAATTGAAGGCGTCGAGGTGTCCACGACAAACAAACGCGTGTCGGCGCCTTCCTGATCGATGACCTCCATCGACTGATCGTAATTCAAAGGTGTCGCTGGCGCGTCCAGGAATCTAACGTCAAAACCATCCTTTTCGCAAACAGCTGCTGCATAAATAAGCCAGAGAGGATAGTACAGAGTTCCGCTCCGCGTGATAGCTGCGCTTCGGTTCTCCCGTGCGAATTTTCCATGCTCAGCCTTAAAGGGAGGATTGACAAAATAAACTTTCATATCAAATATCCTTTATATTCGTCGAAAACCCTATCTGTGTTGAACAGATATCCGTATTTCCTGAAGTAGTAAACCAAGCCTTTCGCATGCTCCCAGTTCATCTTGCTTACGAGCTTCCTCTTCGAGAGTCGTTGATATTCGTGGATGATTTCGGCGTTGTGGCACCACACGACCCTGAAGCCAGCTCGGTGGACGCGTACACAGTAGTCTACATCCTCGGGAGCGTAGAAAATGCGCTCATCGAGCATTCCTACCTCGTCAAGCACGCTGCGCCTCATCATCCAGCAGGCAGAAAGCAGATAGCCAACATCCTGCACACCGTTCACGATTTCCGCCGATGGCCGCTCCATGCGCGCCCCCTTTTCAGCGATGGCGGAAACAGGGCAGGCCTTTCTCAGCTTAATGCCTAAGCTCGGCAGATTGCGTCCCGAAAGCTGCTTGGCCCCCGCAGAAGTCCTCATCGTAGGATCCGCAAGGCCGATGGTCGGATCAGATTCCAGCAAAGCAATGAGGGCTTCTACGGCATCTTCATTCACAATCGTGTCCGAATCGAGGATGCAGACATAGCCAACCTCCTCGCCAAGATTCCTGAGCGCGATATTGCGTGATACGGTAGTTCCCCGATTCTCCGACTCCTTGAAAAGCCTCATTCGCTCGTCTTGGGCAGCGAGCGCCTCAACAATTTCAACCGTACCGTCAACAGAGCCATTATCCACCACGAAGAGAGCAACGGGCCTAGACTCGATTCGCAGAATAGAGCGTATGCATTTCTCCGCATATTCGGCTGAATTCCACGTCAGGACAACAAACCCGACGGCCGAACCCTTCTGTTGCGCCATGATCATTCGTGTTCCGAACTTCCACCTGGACTACCAATTGACGACGACAATCGAGCTAGTCGATGAGCGCGATGGCGCCTACGGATACTTTCATATAACTAAGCTCATTCAGTGTGGCCGCCACATCACGCACGCTGTCCCCCCAGCGCTTCACACATACCACCGTCGTATCGGCATCATGAAGAGAAACAGCGCCAGCAGAGCTTTGACACCAGGCCGGACACGCTACGAACGTGGGCGTCGGAACCTGTCTGTCGATTCGAGCAGCCGCTGCCAGAACATTGCTTAGCGGCTCCGTATTTGCCTTGTCGACAGGCAAAAGCGCTACGCTGGAAATAGACGCATCGACGCCAAACTCTAGCATCGCCCACAGCCGATCACTTCCGTCCCCGTTCTCTGCAACTTGCAGAACAGGAGCACAGACCACCATACCTTCCAGCGAGGATTTCGAGGCAACAGGAGTACGCCTAATGAGCCGAGCAACGAGAGCACAAAGCGCAACGCAGAAGCCGAGGAGAAACCCTATTGCGGTTCCTTTGGCAACGCCCACCCCGGCAGCCGATGCCCCAGTAGCGTCTTTCACGATAAAGTCGCAAAAAGCATAGGATCGCTCGCTCTGCTGCTGAATAAGCAGAGGGTCGTCTGAGCCGTCAACAACGTTATTGTCCCCAGCGGGAACCTTCTGCCGTCTTTCTTCGAGTGAGGCAAAGTAATCCTGCGCTCCCTCGGCGGCATACTGGGCAGCTTGGTTGGCAACACGCACTGCCCCCTCTGGCGACGATTCTTCCACCGTAATAAACACGGTTTGAGACTTTGCTCCCGTTCCTACACTTGAGGCAATGGAGGAATCGCCTTCCGCAGAACCGTACTGCGCTACACAGTCGCTAACCACCGTGGTGAGAGTCGTTGTCGATACGGAGCCCGAAGGATCCATGACGATAATCGAGGACGTAGCCTCATATTGAGGCTTCAGTACGAAACCAAACACACAAGCCGCAGCCAATGTGCAAGCAGCCACAATAGCCATGCACATTTTCCAATAATGCTTGGCAGCCGCAAGAAGCTCCATCGCCGTCAAAGGCTCTCCTATCAATCAATTCGTACAAAAACAATCTATCCTATTCTATATGCGCCACAGCCTCGCTCATCCCAAACCCATCAATTTGGCCCAAAATTCCACTTCAGACGGCAATGAGAGGCGTCTTGCCGGGCGCGCCTTCGACCCCACCGACGCGGATAGGTTCTCGAAGCCCGACCACACGCGTCCAGCTGAGTCTTGAGGAAAAGGGAGGGTGTACGGATCAACTCGCGAATCAACCACCAAGAAAAACACTCGTTTCAGTTACGCTAAAAATTTGCTCTTTTACAAGAGAACAAGCCTCTTCATCTATACTCATTCTGTCAGCAACTAACCTCTCGCACAAGGAGCATCGAAGTGGACTCGTCTGTTCCCATATGGTTCTCACTCTCAAATGCACTGCTTAGCTTTGCAGGAGTTCTCATCGGAGCGGCCATCGCATATTTAACCCAGAAAAGCGCCAGTAGGGCCGATCGAGAGCGCCTGTTGACTGATTACCGCTTGCGAGAATATCTGGCTACCGTTGATTTGGCAAATTCCTCGCTTGTATACATGGAGCAACTTGGGAAAGCCATCTCAGGAAGAATTGAGCCCGACGAAAACTCTTCCGAAGAAGAAAAAGAAGAGGCCGACAGACGGGATGCTGAGGGCGCCGAGGCGGTCGAGGGGCTTATGGCGTCTTTGCCCGAACTGAGACACCAGGCATACAGAGTCTCAATTTTCGGCGATCATCGCGTAGCGGCAACGTCTAAACAGCTTATCAAGAACATTGAAGAGTATTTTGACATCATCGCAGAGGAGATTGCTGCCGATGGCATTTTCAGGGCAAAAAGCTTCAACGAAGCTCGGGGCAATCTGGAAAGTTCCGTCAGTAACCTCGTCAACGCAATCGGGATCGAACTACGCCGGTAGCTTCCAGGGAGCGCTCGTTGTGCATTTCAGCGCCTTCTTATGTTTACGGCTTCAACAAAGCAACGATCTCGATACGCCATCGGATGTCTCGGTGTTCGACGGAGCGAGGCGCAAGGTGTACGATACGGTGGTCGACCGCAAAAAGTAGCTGAGGCTGACCATCTAGGTCGTTCATATTCCCAGCCAGACACCTCATATCGCATAAGTCAGGAGTTCAAGCTTGAGCAACAAAGATGCCTTTATAATTTACTATTTGAACTATCCAAAAACCGTAGAGCTGTGCATGACGTTCGAAAACATTATTCATACGCAAACCAATGTCGAGAGTCGAACCGAGAGCAGCGATAACTTCAAAAGCTCCGTTTCGAGCAATGCCGGCATTGGAAGCGGGTCGCTCGTTCAAGCCGGAGTCAGTTCAGCCCTCGAACAGTCTTTCGCCGACTCCGAATCATTTCGCGTGGCCGAAACATACGAAGTAAAGAACACTAAATCCATTTATTTGAAGAAACTTCTTCGATTCGCACATGAGCTAGAAAGCCCAGGCTGCATCAAAAACTGCAAGGAAGGAGAACTGCTTTTAGTGAACGACCTTTCCCTGACAATATCCGAAGATGAAACCACCCTTGGACTTCAAATGCTCAAACGCGAAGCCCTGAAAGGCATGCGCATCGACGGCGTCGATCTCAATAATGTATTTTCGTCAATATTGGAGGACTTCTCTTATGTCTTGACTGCCGAGACTAATGAGACCTCCGACGGGGAAGGCACAATTCGGATCGGGACAAAAATACCTTCAGAAAACAGCAACGAATTCGAGAGCAAATACCAGATGCATGACCTCCAACTAGGAACGGTCTCTCTAGTGGGAGTGTATAAAGGAAAGGTCTCGAGCGATGGGCTGAACCAGAGCACGATTAGCATCGCTCAATCTTTATCACCTGCATCTCCAGAGCGCCCCGTCGGACATGTAATAAGGAGCGAGGATCCCTCCGATGCTTCACGCACCCAACGCCAGCCCCCCTCGATTCAAAACGAAGATATTCATTACTTGGATCTGATAGCCATTTTACAACCCATCCGCTATGAGAAAACGGTAGACCAGAATAAGGAGCCGGGAGCATACCAGCTCGACGAAAGCGCGAAGGCGAAGCGGGGTTTTTGCCGGAGAATCAAAGAATGGGCGAAAGGCGTTGCGGATGCAATTACTCGTTTTTAATACTGCTGCCGAATTTCGCAGCATGGCGTCGGAGCTAGAAGAACTCGGATACAGTCAGTTGCACCTTGTAGGAGACTTTAACGAAATTGGGGACCAGCTGCTAGATGGGGAAAAAACATATTCCGACATAACTCATGTTGCCGAATGGCTCGCAGCGAACGAGAGCTGCCGAATTGGAGTCGAGAGCTTTCTTCTTCAGGCAACAGAGCACGCCGTTTTCTTATGTAATTCAAAATGGGCGGCGTCGCTTCTCGACTGGTTTCCTGGCATTTCGTTCGAGACAGAAGTCGTCAACCACCAAAACGCAATCCCTGCATCGAGATGCAAATTGGCCAGGAGGCCGCTATACGCGTATCCTACACGCAGCACATACGAATCCCTGGTGCAGCTTTCGGAAAACCTCGACAACTTCTATTTCATTTCATTCTCTTGGATACAATCTAATCCCGAGGAATTCGCCGCCAAAGCCGCCAATAGCGACAACGAGATACTAATTGACCTCACTTCTTTCGCGGCAACCAAAGGCCAGAAAGCCGTAATCGCACTCGAAGCACTCGTCTCTACTCTTCCAGCTAACGTGCAATTTTTAGCGCGAAGCTCTGATACTGGAGAGCTCTATGAAGACCTTCCCTCGGTTTTCGATTCCGTAAAAGAAGTGTCCGAGAAATATCAGCTATCCATCTCGCCGCAGGTCGAAACAACCTCAAACCACAAATCGGTATGCTCCCTATCCCAGGAAGAGCTAGACGAATTCCTTGAGACCTTTGACGATAGGCTAACCGGCCATGGCCGATTCAAGAAGGAATTGGCCTTAAAACTTGAGTCTTTCGCACTCTCGAATAGACTTAAAGACCAGCGTATCTTTTCTCTTTTTCTGTTTGGCGAGAGCGGGGTAGGCAAAACAGAGGTTGCGCGCTTGTTTAACGATATCCTCGACTCTAGCTCGCACCTAGCTAAAATCAATTTCGAAAGCTACAGCTCGCAAGACTCTCTTAACAGCCTCATTGGCAGCCCCGCTGGCTACATAGGCTGCGAAGGCGGTGAGCTCAACGACAAGCTGAGCAGATCAAAAACAAAGGTTTTGCTCTGCGACGAATTCGAGAAGACAGACCGAAAAGTCCAGAACTTCTTTCTCGAGCTTTTGGAAGATGGATTTTACACCGATAGAATGGGCGTCGAGCACGACCTCGACGGCTACGTGATCGTCTTTACATCCAATATAAAAAGTGCGAAAGATTTCAGCGAAAGCATCGCTCCTGAGCTACGAACTAGATTCGATTTAGTTTGCGAATTTGTACAACCTTCCACGAGCGAGAAAATCTCATTTGCTAGCAAATTAGCCCTATCGAAAGCGAATCAATACGCCCGAGAGCTTTCGTTAGCCGCACCGCTCGATGTGTCAGATATTTGTCCGTCACCTCTTGAGGCAGAAAACCTTTCAATGCGAGAGATAAATAAAAGAACCACTGCAAAAGTTGCCGAAAAAGCCGCTCTCGCCCTCAAGAGCAGTACTGGTGCCATTCAGCCATAAAGAACCACGCAGCGCCAATGCAGCAGCAAGCCTCACAACCAATGGGTCGTTTACCCAGAAAGGGCAGAGAGCCTTTGCAATCATTACACTCCTCTACAACACTAATGCAAAAAGCCGGATGGGGCATCTTCGCCCCGACCTGGCGAGCACCAGAAAGTTGTTAACGGTATGAGCGAGAAGAATATGAGAGACATTGTGGTCACGGGAGGGGCCGGTTTCATCGGCTCCAACTTCGTCCGGTGGGCCATGGAGCACGACGATGGCGTTCGCATCACCGTGCTGGATGCGCTGACCCATGCGGGCAACCCCCACAACCTCGACGGCCTAGACCGAGAACGCTTGCATTTCGTGCGCGGCGACATCTGTGACGGGAATCTCGTTCGCGAATTGCTGGCTTCAGCCGACACCTGCGTTCATTTCGCAGCGCAGACCCACAACGACCTTTCCATTGCCTCTCCGGACGAGTTCGTGAGAACAAACGTGACGGGTACCTTCACTTTGCTGGAGGCGGTGCGCGAAGCGGGGATCCGTTTTCATCATGTATCAACCGACGAGGTCTTCGGCGAGCTGCCCCTCGATAGCGGCGATCGTTTCACCGAAGAGAGTCCCTACCGCCCCTCGAGCCCCTACAGCTCCACAAAAGCATCGGCCGACATGCTCGTTCGCGCCTGGGTGCGAACCTACGGCATTCGGGCCACGATCTCCAGCTGCTCAAACAACTACGGGCCCTATCAGCACGTGGAGAAGTTCATCCCCCGCCAGATCACCAACATCCTCACAGGGCGCAGGCCGCAGCTTTACGGCGACGGGCGCAACGTTCGCGACTGGATACACGTCGACGACCACTCGAGCGCGGCGTGGGCGGTCCTGCAGGAGGGCGAAATCGGTGAAACCTACCTGATCGGCGCCGAGGGCGAGAGGAGCAACATCGAGATCTTGCAAATGATCCTCGCAGAGTTCGGACTGCCGGGAGACGCCTTCGACAAGGTCGCCGATCGCCCCGGACACGACAGACGATACGCCGTTGACGCGTCCAAGCTCATGCGAACACTCGGCTGGAGGCCCGTCCACACCGACTTCGAGGCCGGCCTGCGTGAGACCATCGCCTGGTACCGGGACAATGCAGAATGGTGGAAGATGGAGAAGGAGGAGACCGAACAGCGCTACCGCTCCCTCGCAAACTATCCATCTCAACCCCGCAAAAAAAGTAATGGAGCAGCTGCGCCATACCACCCATTACAGCTTGAAGCGTAATTAATCCGACTGTCTAATCCGCCTGCCCAGACAGTCGGATTACGATTGACGCATGTCCCGAGGGACTGCCGATCGGGCACCCGCGGACGGCCTTCTGCCCCTGCCCCTCGAGCCCTCCGGGGGATGTTGCCGACGCGGCCACCGCTGCTTCTGACGACCAACAGGAAACCGCCGGGCCCCTCCGACCGAAGAGCGCCGCGGTGTGTTTGGCAAAAGAAAGATCAACACTTGGGGATGCTGACGTTTTCCGTCCCAATAACCTATGATTAGCGCCTATTAGGAAAACACACTGTCAAAGGGGTTTGTAGCGGGGGTTAGCCCGCTACTGCGGTATCTTCCGTAGTGTTAATTTCAATGTACTCGGCAATCTTGCGGAGCTCGTCAGCAAATTTGAATTTCACGC
>OLRQ01001288.1_pt1 | contig 20129 bp, 10 predicted proteins | sample 1671971 | NCBI WGS metagenome assembly OLRQ01 (sample SAMEA3136631, study PRJEB25190) | human gut metagenome | biome: human gut; feature: human-associated habitat; material: faeces | place: Austria | collected 2013
ACACTACTTAATTATTATTATGTAGTGCCAGGCTTTTTTACAAAAAGCAGAACAGTCATTCTCTTTATATAATGGCATGATGCAGAAGGAAAAGCTGGAGTATATGAACGCAAATACAGAACATTTGCAAATAAAAAGGCATGATCTGTGTTTCTTTTGTGTGCCATAAAATGGATGAATATGGTTCTGGCAGTGATTACAGGGAGAAGAAAAATATTATGAAAATCGACAGAAATTTTGTGTTACGGGAAATTGCCGGTGAGTATATTATTATTCCCACGGGAAAAACAGCATTGGAGTTTAATGGACTGATGACAGTGAATGAGATTGGCATGGAACTCTGGAAAATGCTTCAGAATGAGGTGACTTTTGATGATCTTTTGAAGGGTATCATGGAAGAATATGATGTAGATAAAGAAGTTGCCAAAGAGGATATTCAGGATTTTCTGGATAAACTGATCGATGGAGGAATCCTTACAGAAGATGACAGTACAGAGAGCAGATAAAGCATTTTTTTTTACGAAAGATAATTGTATAGATAAAACATATGAATTGGAGAAGGGGATAAAAATGTTCCCTTCTATTTTTATAGAAGGAGCAGCGGCATCCGGAAAGACAGTTGCAATTAAAATGTTTCTGGAGAAACAAAAAGATATCAATTTTGCCCTCTTTTTTATGGACAAAGAACGTGACGATGGAACTTTTATCAGGAAACTGTCTCAGATACGAAAACGTATGGAACAGGAAACAATCTGGGTGATCTGTGAAGATATGAATCAGCCTTTATCTGAGATAAAAGCAACAACCCTGGTTGACTTTGTACAGAGGCTTCAGGATAAAAACAGGTGTATTTTTGTCAGCAGAGAAAAACCGCACAGAAAGTTTCTGGAATTATTATGGAAAGAAAAAATGTATATGGTTACGCAGAAAGATCTTCTTTTTTCTATAAATGAAATAGAACAAATGAGGGCAGAAAAGCAGATTTCGGTGAGAGCAAAAGAAATATATCAGGAGACAGGAGGATGGCCGGGGTGTGTCAGTCTGATGATGCGGATACTTGAGCGGAGAGAAGAAACTGGAGAGAAAATATCAGTTGCAGAAGTACGGGAATGCTATGAGATAGCAGAATACATTGAATCAGATATTCTGGGAACGTTATCGAAACTGGAAAAGGATATTCTGGAGATTGGTGCCTGGTGTCCATGGCTCAGTAAAAAGATGTGCATGGATATATGGAATGTATCAGGTGGCGAAGAAGTCATTGAAAATCTTGTCAGAAAAGGCTTCCTGACTGAAATTGAAAAAGGAAGATATAATACGGCAAGATTGTTCGAAAAAACGGTCCGTAGACAAATTCCGGAGAAACATTTCTGGATCATGGTTGGACAGTGGTATGAAACAGAAGATTTTATAAAAGAAGCCTTTTTCTGCATAAAACAGTCAGGAGATCAAAAGTTTTTTCAGGAGTTTGCAATCCGTAGTTATAAAAAACTTCCTTATATAAGTATGGGAACGGATGATTTTGAAGAATGGAAGGAAAATCTTCCGGAACTTTGTTTCCTGCGAGGAATGCAGTGTTGTTTTCGACAGGATATAGACGGAATGGATCGGGAAATACGGAGACTTGAAAAACAACTGGATCAGACGAATGACCTCAAAGTAAAAGAAATTTATCTGAATTTATTGTATGCAAGACCGAATTTTCCGCTTGATCTATGGATGAAACTTCTTGAAAAAAATGAGAAGACAGATGTCAGTATATCTTTATATAACGTACTCGGTGGTTCAGATTCCTATCTCTGTGGTCTGCGAGATCTGTCAGAACTTTTTTCCTGTCCACGCAAAGAAGAAAACAGAAAAATGCGTATCTGGAAGGAAAGTCTGGATGAACAGGCAATGGAATGGTATCGGAGGGCACGGAAGGAATATTACATTGAAATTGTCCAGGAAAAGTGTGAAACATTTGAAAAATGTGAGGTGTCTCAGGTGATTCGAGACAGTGAAGAAGAACTTGCATTAGATGTAAATGAGCAAAATTACGGTAGATTCTTACAGTATGTAAAAGCCTATTTGAAGATGCGCCAGTATGAAAAAGCGGAGAAAATTTTTGAAAAACTGATTCCTTTTTTGAAGTTGTATCACAGAAATCGATTTCTCGCAGAAGTCCTTTTTGAACAGGCAGTATGTACCTGGGAAAAAGGCAGTCACGGACAGGCGCTTCGTTATGTGATCGAGTCATTTTTTTATAGTGAGAATGCAAGGTATGTCCTTTTTTATACAGAATATGGAAAAGGTGGAAAAGAAGTTCTGAGTGCTTATGTGGAGTGGATGAAGCAAAATTCACCGGAAGGATGGCACCGTAAAAAGAAATATAACTATGGAAATGTGCGTCGAATGCCGAAGGAGGATTATCTGGAACTGATTCTCCGAATGGCAAAAAAACAGTGTTCTTCGGCACCGGAAAGTGTTCAGAAAACACCGGAAGAACATCTGACAATGATGGAAACAGTTATTCTCACATTAATTGGAAAAGGCAGGTCAAATGTGGAAATCTGCGAAGAGCTGAATCTCAAACTTTCTTCTGTAAAAAGTCATATTTACAGCCTTTACAGGAAACTTGGAGTGAAGAACCGGATGCAGGCAACTATCAAGGGAAAGGAAATGGGAATTTTAAAATAACAGACAAAAAAACTCATACTTTAGTTGGTGGGAGAGCAAGAACTGAAAGAGTAAAATTTATAGCTGTATAAATATAAATTCATGCAGGGAGGGATGAGAGTGAGCGACAGGCAAAGTGGACATGGCAGGAAAAAAAACAGGCTGTGGATCCTATTGATTGTTGTGATCGTGGTTCTTCTGGGAATTGTGATTGCGATAAATCAAGGTGGACATGAGCAGGAACCTTCCACGGAGCAGACTGATGAAAATGAGACTGTTGATGATGTACAGACAGCAGAAACAAATGAGGAAGAAACAGAACCTTCAGAGGAAACGGATACAGGATTGGAATTTCCATATCTCCTGGATGATGACAAGATTCAGATAGATTCATTATTTCAGTATTCCGGTATTAATATGGATGCACAGAATGAAGAATGCGAAGATGTTGCATCGTTACAGCTGAAAAATAACTCTGATCAGTATCTGGAAAAAGCAGAAATTTCTGTTGAATTGACAGATGGAACTGCATTTTCTTTTGAAGTAGAAGACATTCCGGCTGGTAAGTCCGTGATGGCATTTGATACAGCAAACACAGCGTATGATGGAAAAACCGGAGTTGCATTGATCGATGCAACGACAACATATTCTTCTGATGCAGGACTAAAAGAAACGGATGTAAAAATCACATCAGATGATAATGGCGTCCAGCTGGAAAATATTTCCGGTGATGTACTAGCAAATCTGAAGATAAAGTATCATTGCGTGATGGACGATATGTATTTTGGCGGTATCAGCAGTGAGACAGAGGTTGCCGGACTGGCAGCAGGAGAAACAACAACCGTAGATACATCTGAGAGCATTCTTGGGGATGCGGAAGTAGTTAGTATCACATACTAGAGAAAGCGTGAATAGTAAAAAAACAGGAGTGTTAGATGCAACACCTCCGGATATTAGAGGTGAAAAACTATGTGGAGAGACATTAAAGATTATGAGGGGCTGTATGAAATTAATGAGAATGCAGTGGTACGCCGTGTAGAAGGTAAAGGAATCGACGGACGTAAGGTAACGACACATGTCGTTGTATCATCAAAAACAAGAAAAGGAACCAGATATATTGCATTGTGGAAGAATGGAAATCGAAAGACATTCATGCTTCACAAACTGTATGCAGAGGCGTTTTATATGTCCGAAAATGAAGCATGCCGACGCCTTTACAAAGGCTTTATCGGTTATGGTCAGGCAGTACAGAATGTCAAAGATATTTTGCTCAAGAACCTGTCGGATCTGGAAAAAGAACAGTCGATTGGAGAGAACAGACACGATGAGATTCTGTATATCCAGCAGTTCCTTGATGAATTAAAAAATGACAAAGTATGCGGCGTGCGCCAGGTTGAAAATATTAAATAAAGCCGCGTGGAAAGGAGTAAGGAATAATTATGAAGAAGGTTTATGAAAAACCACAGGTATATATGGAGAGGTTTGAACTGAGTCAGAATATTGCACTTTGCGATTGGAAATTAGGTTCGGGTGATCCAACTAGCTGCAGAATTGAAAATGACAGATTTGAGGCTGATGGGGGAGATTTTACAGGAGGCTTTGCTACAGAAGGATTATGTGATTTCCCAACATCATCATATTGTTATTCAGATGGGTCAGGCACGCTTCCATCCATTTTTGTATCCTGATGAGCACTATTTATCTTTCATTTGCAGGCATGATTGGTTCTGTTAAAGCAGAAAATGAGATAAATGTAACCAGAAACTTTCTGCCTTTTTTGGAAGAACCCCAAAACACAGACTATTCTTTTGAGTATATCAGCTGCGAAAAACTTGGAAACTTGCAAGGGAAACTGCTTTATGCAGGAAAAGAATATGATGTTATTCAAAAAGAAAATGGAGACATTATCCGCGTTTTTAAAGATCATCAGGAAGATGATTGTGTGTATGGATATTCAAAATTGGTCCCATTTGAGAACACAGTCAAAATTTTCTATTTAAAAGGAAATGAACAGCATTTTGACGATACGAATAATAGTTTTTTCCATTCGAGTTGGGAACAGGTAATGCTGTGGAATAAAAGAATGATTCTGCATGCTGCACTTATTGATACTGTATATGGTGGAATCCTTTTTTCAGGAAAGTCGGGAGTTGGAAAAACAACCCAGGCAGAGCTCTGGATGCATTTGGAAAATGCACGGCAGATTAACGGAGACCGTCCGATCCTTTATCAAAATAATAAAGAGTGGTTTGGCTGTGGGTCACCGTATGCAGGTTCTTCTGAGTGCTATATCAATGAATGTATTCCGATTAAAGCTATTATTTTACTGGAACAGGGTGACAGGACAGAACTGCAGCAACTAAGTATTTCGGAAACTGTAAAAAGGATATATGCGAACTGTACAGTATACACATGGAATAAAGAATTCATAGAGAAAATCATAAATCTGATCACAGATCTTGCAAGTGAAGTTCCAGTCTACAGACTGGTAAATAAAGCAGACCAGGAGAGTGTTGAGACTGTTAAAAAAGAATTACTGAAGGAAGTTATAAAATGAGTTTTCCTGAAAGATATATCGTAGCACCTTTAACAGAAAAATTGTATCAAAAAGCAGAGAAAAACAAAATTCCGCTTCATGGAACCTTTGAATTGTCACCGATATGTAATTTTTCCTGCAGAATGTGTTATGTACGAAAAACGGCAAAAGAGATAGCTGCATCGGGACGAAAAATGATGACTCTGGAGCAATGGATTCATTTAGGACAAAAAGCACGTGATGCTGGAATGCTGTATTTGCTTCTGACTGGAGGAGAGCCCCTTTTGTGGCCAGATTTCTGGGAATTGTATGATGCCTTATATGAGATGGGACTTTTAATAGGAATTAATACGAATGGTTCTCTGATCGATGATAATGCGATACAGCGATGGAAAGAGCACCCACCATACAGAGTGAATCTGACCTTATACGGAGCCAGCAATGATACATACGAAACATTGTGTCATACCAGAAACGTATACAGTGAAGTAAAAAAAGCAATTATAAAAATGGCTGAAGCTGGTTTAAATATAAAGCTTAACTGTTCACTGACACCGTATAATGCGGCTGACCTGCAGGAAATGGTAGCCTTTGCAAAGGAGAAAAAGATTCCATTGACTGTATCGACTTATATGTATCCGCCTGTCAGACGTGACGCCGGAATGACTGGGCAAAATGACAGATTTCGTCCGGAGGAGGCTGCATGGTATCACATGCAACGCTATCGTTACCAAAAAGGTGAAATGGAATATAGAGAGTTTCTGAAGAATATTCAGAGGAAAATGATAATGCCTCCGGGACTTGATGAAAAGTGTGTGAATCTGGAGAATGGAAAAGTACGATGCAGAGCCGGAACTTCGACATTCTGGGTCACCTGGGACGGATACATGACACCTTGTGGAATGATGCCAGAACCAAAAGTAGATCTGCAGGAAAAATCGTTCGATACAGCATGGAAACAGTTACTTGAGGTAAGCACGAAAATTCACACATCCGGTACCTGTGAAATATGTAAAAATCAGAGGATATGTCATTCCTGTGCAGCGATGGCCTATACGGAGACTGGAAAAACTTCAGGAATCCCTGTGTATTTATGTGAAATGATGGAGGCTATGAAACAAATTGCTCAAAGGGAGCTGATATCCAGAAATGGAGAATAACTGTGCAGATATCTTGAAGTACAGTTTTTATATAGATTTTTTAATAAAAGTTAAGGAGGATGACTATGAAAAGCAAAGTAAAACGAATACTGTCAATTGTCATGACGGTGTGCATAGTGTCTACGATGATTCCTCTGACTGCTTATGGAGCAGACGTTGATTTTGGAGATGATACGACTGTGGCAGCAGAGGAATCAGAAGACAATATATCTGCTTCAGATCTGGAAGCAGATGAAAATGAGGACTCCGCAGATGTGTCTGTGGAAGAGGATGACAGTGAAATTATAGATGAAGCAGAAGAAACAGAGGACGAAGATTTTTCTTCAGATACATCAGAAGCACTTTTTTCAAGTGATGAGCAGGCTGTTGATGCGGGAATATCTTTAGCAGGATACAATTATTCGATTGCAATGGTAGACTGTGGACGTAATTATTACAGTGTTGAAAGTCTGGAAAGTATTATCGACAGTGCATCGGATGCTGGTATGCATTATGTTATGCTGGCACTGGGAAATGATGGACTTCGATTCCTTTTAAAAGATATGTCCTTAACTGTTGGTGATCAGAAATATTCAAGCTATGCAGTTACAAAGGCGATTCATGAAGGAAATGAAAAATATCGTAATTTTGAAGTAGATGAACTGACAGAGCATGATATGGAGGCAATTTTATCATATGCAGGAAATAGAGGAGTAGAAATTATTCCTCTGATCAATACACCTGGACATATGGATGCAATCCTGAATGCAGCAACCTCATTGACAGGCACGAATTGTGCATACAGCAGTTCTGCACGGACCATTGATGTAACAAATGGTACGGCAACTGCATTTACGCAGGCTCTTTTGCAGAAGTATATCAGCTGGTTTGCATCAAAAGGATGCACCATGTTTAATATGGGAGCTGATGAATATGCAAATGATGTAAACGGTACACCACATTTTTCTGATCTGATACGAACAGGTGCATATAGTAGTTACATTACTTACTTAAATACAGTTGCTGGAATGATTGAAAATGCCAGTATGACTCCAATGGCATTTAATGATGGTATTTATTATAATAAGCAAACTGGCTATGGAACTATTGATAAAAATATCCTTGTATGTTACTGGTCATCTGGTTGGAGTGGATATGATGTTGCGTCAGCAGAGTACTTGAGCACTCAGGGATTTAAAATGATCAATACGCATGGTGACTGGTATTGGATTGTTGGAGGAAATAAAGTCACAGCAGATAAGGCAGTACAGTTTAATGTAAAATCATTTCCGGGAAGTACGGTAGCAAATCCAAATGGTGCAATGTTCTGCATCTGGAGTGATTATGCATTTGACAGAGATTCATGTGCGACAGATGCAGGAGTGGCAAATGCAGTATCTGGCATTATTTCAAACTTCGGTTCGACTCTTCCGGATACAACTGCAAGAGAATCTCATAAAAACGTAACAGTAGCAGATGAAGCTGTGCCGGAGATTGCGTTTAATGGAACTCTGGAAAAAGGTGGCGATACCTCTGTTTTATCAATGACAGATAATACAGAAGTATGTTGGACCACAAGTAATAAAAATGTCGTTATGTTGGAGCAGAATACAGAAGAAAATTCTATCAGTACCAATGCTTTGACAGATTCTGTCATTGGAAATAGTGTAAAGGCTATGGTAGTCGGACCTGGAAATGCAACAATCACTGCAGAGACAGCTACCGGAATTAAGCATACACAGGAAGTTAAGGTAGAAGACGGAGAAAACAGCGGAGAAGCCCAGACAGAAGAAATCAAACTCAAGGTTGGAGAAAAAACTACCAGAGTGCAGTCTGGGGTGAACAATGAAAAGAACTGTAACACAGAGAATTATGATGAGGGAATTGCAAAGGTTGAAGTAAAAGGCGCAGATGCACAGGAAGGAAAAACAACCTATACATCTACAAGCGTTACTATGGGAAATCTGGCAGGAAACAATACTTCCTGGACAAAAACAGCGTATTTTTATAAAACTGGGAATAATTATTATCCGGTGTATGCACGTAGAGTGTATTCTAGAGGATACTATTGTTACTATTATGGATATTCAACCGCTGATTCTGCATCATCCGTCCAATCTTTAGGATATAATTGGGATAGCTCACAATCAGTTACGGTATATAGTGCAACAACATCTGAAGAAACTCCTGCTTCGACAACAATCACTTTCGAGGGTGTGATGCCGGGAACGACTTCTTATACGGTAGGTGAGACAGGGTATACAATTGTTGTAAGTGCAAAAGAAACAACAGAAAACAGAGTATTATATTATACTCAGAGTGAGAAACTTGATATTGAGGCACCGGAAGGCACTTCTGTAAGCTATGAAGTAACTGCTGGTAAAGATATTGTAAGTGTTGACAGTGATGGAACAGTTACTGCCGGAAGTACAGAAGGTTCTGCAACAGTTGTTGCAACTGTAAAGACTGTCAATGATGCAGTATATGCAGTCTATACTTACGCGTACAAAGTAACAGCAGAAGATTTAAGCAAAGTTACTCCATTGGAAATTGAATATTGGATTACGAATACGCATACGAAAGATGTCAATGAAAATGAGGAGTATTCTTTACTGGCTTCTGATGCATATACAGAAGAAGGTTTGGAAGTTAAAGATTTAATGCCAGAAACAACAGTATCTACTGGTAATAATCATACAGATTATTATTGGCAGTGTAGGATTTTGGATCGTTCTGTGAATGAACAGACAACTGCTAATGGTGACGATGAAACAACAAGCGGCCAACAGTTTACAAAGGTAAGATATTATGAGCAAAAATGGTCTGTTTATACGACAGATGGAGCTTGGACAGATATATCGGAGACAAATCAGCTGATAGCATATTATCTGGAAAAGGTGGATATATGCGATGAGGTTACAGCATATACTGCGGACTGGGGAACTATTGGAGATGGAACGAGTAATTGGGGATATTCTCCGGAAAGCACAAGATGTTCTTTGTCAGTGCAGGTTGTGTACGAGGATGCAACAACAAATCCAGCAACTACAAATGCAAATGATATTAAAAGTAAAACTATATTCTATTATGTAGGAAGTAATCGAGGCATTGGTACTGTTTTATTAAATGAAAATAGTGATTATGAAATTTATAAGGTTACTTCTGAAACAGGAACAGAAACAAGTTCAACAAGCGGAAATTATGTTACACTTACAAATTTGACCTTAGATAATAACGAAAAAACAGTATGGGAAGGAACTGCTGTTGAAGGAAAAGTTCCGATTCATAATGATAGCCAGAATCCAGACACATCAGATCCAAAAGATAATTTATATTGGGCAAAAGCTGGTGACGCGATTCTTTTACGTGTATACGTTCGTGCAAAGGTTACAGAGGATTCTCTGAGAGTACATTATATTGATCAGACAGATGGAAGCAGTGACAATGAATTCTACAACTACAATATTGCAGTAAAGAGTGGTACATTATTTGATACTTCCTTTGCATGGGATGAAGATAATAAACAGTTGGTAAGTAACACTGTTAAAAATATTAAGGGCGTAACCCAGACAGTACAGTGGGAACTGGCAAGAATGACGGAAATCGGTGCCCAATATCGTTATAGTACGTATGAATGTGTTGGTGCAAGAAGAAGTGATGATGGCAAAGATGTTTATATCTACTACAAATTTCAAAATTCACATTCCTTTGTAGTGGATTATGGACGGCCGTTAGAAATCACCGCTGAAGATCTGAAATTGGGCGATACAAGCTGGGAGGAATCAGAAGTATCGAAGGCCATGTATGGAGATGTGGATTTGGATACTACGAACCATGTTCTTGTATATACACCAAATAAAGTTATGCTCAGTGCAGAAAATTTAACATTGACTTTAACAGGTAAAGACAGCGAGGGAAAGAAAACACACGCTACTCATACGATTAATATTTATCCAGCAAGTACCGTGTACTATGAAGAAGGATTTTTGAAAACCGCAGGATTTTCCGAAGGCTCAAAAGGAAAGGATAAGCAGAATAAGGCTGTGTTAGGTGAGGATTCTTATAACTATGGTTATGATCCAATTTATAAAGACACGAACGGAAAATCGAATGGTACAGAGGCAGGAAGCAATAAGAGTGGTGATAGTGCAACATTCGACTTTACAGGAACTGGCGTAGATATTTATGCAAATACGACAGCGTCTACTGGCTCATTGACAATTAAGATAACGGATAGGTCATCTGGTGTAACTAAAAATATGGCAATTGTCAATACACAGATGAAGGGTGAAGAGATACAACAGGTAGCGACAGGATATAATGTACCGGTATTTTCTAAAACGAATCTGGCATATGGAGACTATACAGTTACAATTACTCACTCCATGAATGACAGACAGGTTAACATTGATGGTTTCAGAGTATATAACACACTGAAAGACAGCACAGTTTATACAAATGACGAGGAAGATAATCCGAGTTTCCTGGAAGTCAGAGACCTGCAGTTTGGTACGCTTACCAACATCGTAGATTATGGTAAGGACGGCAGAAACGTTTATGCTGTAGGAGAACAGGTTTACAAAGATATTACTGCAGATGTGACGAATGCTAATGCGGTAATTACAGTAAATGGAAAACCAGCGGATGAAGCAGCTCAGAAGGCACTCTACGAAAAGGGTCCGAAGAATGAAGTTTATCTTGCAAAAGGTAGTTCATTGACAATCAGTGTAAATACAGCGAGAAAAGTTCAGCTTGGATTAAAAGGTGTAGATGGATCAACAAGTTATTCTCTTAACACTGGAAAGAATGAAGCAGTTTCTACAGTGGATATGTTCTATACGGTAAAAGAAAAAGGTGAAGCAGAGCAACGGACAATTACAATCAAAAACACAGGAGATCATATTCTGTCTGTTACTAAACTGAAAGTATGTGACGATCCAAATGCTCTTCAGCCGCTTTCTGTAGACAGTGTTGTATCAGCATTGTATGCAGCAGGACTGAAAGATCCAGAGCAGCCAACCGCTACTCCAACACCGACCGTAACTGCAACCGCTGCACCAACCCAGAAACCAGTTCAGCAGATCAAGCTCGCAACACCGAAGCTTGGAAAGGTCGTTTCCGCAGGATACAATGCTCTGAAACTGAACTGGAGTAAGGTGAACGGTGCTGATGGATACCGTGTATATGTAAAAGTCAACGGACAGTGGAAAGCACTTGGAAATACCAAGAGTACAACCTATGTTCACAAGAAACTGGAAACAGGTAAGAGCTATACTTATACGGTAAAAGCATACAAGAATACCAAATCTGGTACAGTTTGGAGTTCTTATGACAAGAAAGGTATAACAGGCAGAGCTGCCTTAAGTGCACCGTCACTTCGTAAAGCAAAGAGAACTTCTGCAAAGAAGGCAACTCTTTCCTGGAAGAAAGTTAACGGAGCAAGTGGATATGTTGTTTACCGCAAGACAAACAACGGAAGATGGCAGATTGTCAAGAAAATTACCAAAGGAAATATAACTTCCTTCACAGACAAGAAGTTATCTAAAGGTAAGAAGTATACTTATACAGTAAGAGCTTACCGCACGGTAGGAAAGAAAAATATCTACAGCGGATACAACAAAAAAGGTCTGAAAGTAAAATAAGATAGGACTTAACCCCAAAGGGTCTGGCGAACAATGCCAGACCCTTTTTGAATTTCGAAAATAACCGACGAAAACCTCATACTTTAGTAGGAAGTAAGTACACTCATTAGATAGTAGAATCTAAAAATGTATAAGTAGCTTTAATGCGACTTGCGTTTTGAGGAGAAAGAAAAATATGAGGAGGGTGTGAGAGTGAATTGTGATAAGAAGCCGAGCGAGGAGCGGCGCTGGATGCAATATTATCCGGAAATGATGCTGCGGATGATCCAGAAGCCGGATTGTACTGTGTGGGAATATCTGGAACGCCATTGTCCGGGAATGGATGTGGCTGCAATCCATTATTATGGAGAGGATATCACCTGGAAAACGGTTTTTGAAGAATCAGAAAAGTGTGCAAAATCGTTAAAGGCAATGGGATTTGGTGAAGGAGATCAGATACCGGTATTTTTTCGACTTGTACCGAACTTTATCTATCTCTTACTGGCAGCAGAAAAAATTGGAGCATCCCTGCTTTGCAGAGATAACACACTTCTGGAGAATGTAGAGGCTGTCAGTAAAGCGGATGCAAAAGCAATTTTCGCGCATGATTTTCTTTCTAAGAAAGAGATGAAAGCTTATTGCGAGAATGCAGGAGTGAAGAAAATTATCCTTCTTGACCCGATGTATTACGGGAATCCGAAGACACTTCCGGATTACATAAAGGCATCACTGGATGAATATTATCCGCGGGTTACAGCAGCAGGTGACTGCATTATGAATTGGGATAAGTTCCTCAGTTTAGGTGAATATTACGTGGGTAAAGTAGAAGTGGAAAAAGATCTTTCAAGACCACTGTTCCGTGCATACACAAGTGGTTCAACCGGACCGTCAAAGCAAGTGATCCACTGTGCAAACAGTATTCTTGGAACTATCTGTCAGATGAATTTTTATGGTGGTTCAGATGATTTTCGTCCAACCTGGATGGTTACCTGTCTGCCGCCTGCATTGGTTGCAGTTGTCGTTTCGATGGTATTGCTTCCATTATCTTCCAATAAGCTTTTGATCATGGATCCATTTGTGGATCCGGAGGATGTTGATTTGGAAATGATGCGTTATCGTCCGAATGGATGGCCGATGATTCCGATGTTTATTGAAATGATCATGCGAAATGGACGAGTTCCGGATGATTATGATATGTCACATCTTCTGGCAGCAGGTGCCGGATGTGAGGCGGTAAATAATAATCAGCTTGACCGCGTGCAGAGTTTCCTTGAGAAACACAACTGCAAAGCACGTTTTACGGTTGGATATGGAAGTAGCGAAGGCGGCTCTAATCTGACATTTCAGATGGCACCCAAAGCAATTCATAACGGAAATGTTGGTGTACCAATGCCATTGAATGATATGGGAGTATTCAAGCCGGGAACGCAGGAAGAACTTGGATATAACGAAATGGGTGAGATTTGTACATCAGGACCGGGAAATATGCTGGGCTATGATCGTAGGAGTGCAACGGCCAAAACACTTCAGACGCATGCAGATGGAAAAATCTGGCTGCATACCGGAGACATCGGATATGTAGATGAAGATGGAGTGTTCTATGTATTAAATCGTGGAGCTGCACATCGTTTTGGCGGGGGAGAACTTGCAGTTCTTCCAATGGAAAATCGACTTGCAGATGCAAAAATCAAAGGCATCAAAGATGAATTTTTTGTTTTGATTGAAGATGAGGATCATGATGGATATTTTGTTCCGTATCTTTATGTTGTCCTTGAAGACGGATACTCCGTAGAGGACATTACTGAGGCTGTACAGTTTTGTCTGGAACCGTATATGTTTCCAGTTGAAATATTGGCAATTGATGAAAGACCATTCTTCCATTTTAAGACAAATCGTATTGAATTGTCGAAGGAATTGAAGAAAAAGAGTTCAATTGCAGAATAAACCAGGCTCTGTAAACAGAAAACAGATGGAACTGTAAATTTAAATAAGAAAGAAGGAGAAAAGGAATGAGTAAAAAATTACACTCAGGTCTGAAGCGCACACTGGCATGGATGCTGGTTGTAGCCCTTATGGTTCAGGGCTGTATGGTTGTTTATGCAGATGATTTTTCCAGCGAACCGGAGGCGGTCGTTTCAGATGAAAGTTCTGATGAAGATGCCAGTGCAGAAAGTGACCTGGAAATTGCTGAAGATGAAGATACATCAGCAGATCTAGAGGTGTCTGAAGACAGCAACGAAGATATGGATTCAGATGTTACTGTTGAAGAAGAGCAGGAAGATGAAGCTGGAGTAGATGTGTTCTCTGACGGAAGTAATGTCGCAACATTTTCTGATGGTGCAGATGCACAGGATGAAACGGATGATCTTAAAGTTGATATAGGAAATGTTGATATTGCCGGAGGACAGCAGTACAGCTATTCACGTCTGTATGATAAAGATGGATATGTTAGGTATGCAATAGGAACATATCCAGCAAATGGAAGCAGTTTGACTCTTAAAGTCGGCGACAAAAGAGGAATGATGTATCATGCTTTATATACTTCTACATCCTCCAAATATACAGACTATAAAAAAGCTAGCTGGTCAAAAGTCAGTGGTAATCATAGCAGTTCGATTTATAGTGTTGAATGGTCCAGCGATGATGAAAGCATTGCAAAGGTTGTTTCAGGCTCCAGTTATGGTCCATATACTACAGGTATGTGGGTTCAAGGTGTCAGTGAAGGTACAACAACAATCAGATCTACATTTATACCAGGTACGTCATACAAAGATAAAGTAAAAACAGTGACAAACACTTTTACTGTTACTGTTACAAAAGCAGCAGATCCGGTAAACATTGGAGATACTTTTACACTGGAAGGAACAGCGACAACTCCATATCTGACAACAAAGGCGACATCTACAAATGTGGCGAGCTTATGGGGAAGAACATCAGAAATTAACTATAATGCTTCCGGAGATGGTCTGGAAACAGCTCAGGCAAGCTGGAAAGTATGGACTGATACTGGAATAATCACGCATAGGTTCTGTATCAACTTTGGCGAAATGGTGGGACGGACTCCACAACAGTCAGATAATACAACGTATACACCTTCACCGTCGGACAGCATGTCTGATAAATTCTTACGCCCATGCGTAATGCCGCCGGATGGTATTTATATAACGAGTGTTAGCGATAAGGGATCCGTTGTTGATGGTAATGTAGTATTTAATAAGGCAACCGGAACTTCAAATTATCTTAATATGTACAGTTACTGTATTAGCAATCAGCAGAAAGTTGACAGTGCTACTTATTATCAGAATGTTCAATATACAAGCAGTGATGAGACTGTTGTGAAGAAGTATAAGCAGGATAAGTATTCTGTACAGCTTAACGCTCTTAAAGCAGGTACTGCAACGTTAACAGCTTCATATCAGCCGGTAGATGAAAACGGAGATGCAGTTGGCGCTCCGATCACGAAGGACATTAAAGTTATTGTATGTGGTTTCTATATTGATGAGAAGGCCGCAGATGGAACAAACACAATTGAAATGTCTCTGGATGATGAGTCCATTACCAAAAAAATTAATTATAAAGTAATTGACGCAACCGGAGAGGGAGAAGCAACAGAACCGATCACATGGACTGTTGATAACCCGACAGTTGCATCTGTTGACTCAGATGGTGTTGTAAAAGCAAAAGCAGCAGGAGAAACAACAGTAACTGCACAGTATGGTGACAGCAGTGTGAATAAGGACACTGTAAAGATTATTGTTAAAGGTGCAGGAAGTCTTGCTTTTGATAAAGTAGAGTCCAAAATTAAAAAAGATGGAACGGATACCATTAAGGCAACTGCAACTTATAACGGTTCTACAGTAAGAAATGCTGATATTAAATGGGAAAGTGAAAATCCTGAAATTGCAACAGTAGATGGCGGCAAGATCACTGGTGTTGGATATGGTACAACAACTGTAAAGGCATCATGGACGGCTGACAATGGAAAGACTTATACAAACAGTGCAACTGTAAATGTTGTATACGATGGTCTGTATTTATCTGACGCGCAGAATGAAGTAACTATGCCTCAGGGAAGTAAACAGGAAATCGTATGGACAATTCAGAATATGGGGAAATATTCCAAAGGTTCTACTGGAGAAGGATATAATCCGTCCTCTGATGTAACTTGGAAATCCAACGATGAAACTGTTGCAACTGTAGATTCTGCTGGTGTTATTACTGCCTGCAATCTTGCAGAAGGTAAAACAACAGCAAGTACAACGGTAACAGTAAGCTACAAAGGAATAAAAGTAAAAGATATCACAGTAAACGTAACCGAAAATCAGAATGTTGTTGTAAACGGCGATCCGGTAGAAATTGCAGGAACGAAAGGTGAAAGCAAGACAAACAGTAAAGGTGAAGACGTTACAGATACATGGAAGATCGGTTATCATGAAAATGGTCATGGAAGTCTGAATGCTCAGTTCTATGGAAACGGTAAAGATAACATTGATATTGTAAGTACTGAAGGTGCCAAAGTAAGTGTTACAGGAAGGACTCCTGGCAGTGGATATATCTATCTGAGTCATAAATATTATGTGGCAGCTGGAAATAAACAACTTTGTGGTGTATGGCAGACCATTGCAATTAAAGTTAATGGTGAAGCCGGACTGTATCTGGATAAATCTTCCGTATCTATGAAGATGGGTGAAGCTGATACAGCAACCATCATGGGTACTTATATTAAAGCAGATGGAACAGAACTGGGAAGCGATTACTGGGCTAATAAGAGCAATCCGAAGCTTTCCAAACTTGAAATGGTTGATGGAGACACCAGCATTGTTACAGCAGAAGCAGATGAGAAAAATGGAAGATTACTGCACCTTACTGCTGTTTCTCCTGGAAAAACGACAATTACGATTAAGTGCTATCCGTTTGAGCCTACAGCAACTTGCAATGTAGAAGTAACATCTGACGCAAGACTGGTTCTTACTCCGGCAGATAAGCTGAGCGTAGTACAGGGTGATACAGCGACGATTGAAGCAAAAGCATGGGATGGTTCTGCATATGTAGAAAATCCTGAAATCACATGGCAGAGCTACAATACGGCAATTGCAACTGTAGATGACAAAGGTGGAGTTACAGGTATTAAAAAAGGAAACGTTGGTGTAGCTGCAACATGGAATGGTGTCACATCTGATCCGGTACAGGTTACGGTAGTTCCAAGTAGAAATGTCTCTCTGACAACAGAATGGAATGACAGTGACAATCAGGATGGCAGTCGTCCTGAAAAAACAACTGTTCAGTTGACTGCAAATGGTCAACTGACAGGTGAACCTGTAGAACTGAATGCAGACAACAATTGGACATATGAATGGAAACAGCTTCTTGCAGAAGATGAAGAAGGAACAAATATTGTATATCGTGTAACAGCAGATGCCCCGGAAGAATACACTGCAAAAGTAACAGGTAGTGCAGACGATGGATTTGTTGTTACTTATACACATGAAATTGCAAAAACATCCGTCACAGCATCTGTAACATGGGATGATGCAGATGATAAAGATGGAATCCGTCCGAAGTCTGTAAGCTTCCAGCTGAAAGCAGATGGCGAAAATGTTGGTGATGCTATTACTGTGAATGCTGGCAGCAACTGGACGAAAACCTGGGAAGATCTTCCGGAGAAAAAAGCCGGAAAAGCACTTACTTATACAGTAGAAGTAAGTGACATTCCAACAGAAGAAGATCAATATACTGTAACAACGAGCGGTGATGCAGCAAGTGGATTTGTATTTAAAGCATCTCACGTGTCAACATCTGTTGAGATTCCGGTTTCTGTAACATGGGATGATGCAGAGAATCAGGATGGAGCGCGTATCGAAGCAGTAGAAGCAGAGCTTTATGCAAACGGAGAAGCAACAGGAAACAAAGTGACTTTGAATGCAGAGAACAACTGGACAGCAAAATTTGCATCTGTAGATGTGAAGAAAGACGGAACAAGAATCAAATATGAAGTAAAAGGTACAGAGGCAGATGGATATGATGTTTCTGTAGCTGGAGATATTCTTGATGAAAAAGGTCTTGTACTTACTTATAAACATATTCCGGCAGTGGTAAATGTCAGCGCAAGAGTATCATGGAATGACGCAAATAACCAGGATGGAATCCGTCCGACAGATACACTTGTTCAGCTTTATGCAGACGGAACTGCACTTGGTGACAAAGCAGTTATTGAGTCAAATAAAGAATGGACAAAGACCTGGTCAAATCTTCCGAAATATAAAGCCGGAAAAGAAATTGCTTATAATGTGAGCGCGTATGCTGTTTCCGGATATACCGTAAAAGTAACCGGTAATGCTTTAGAGGGATATAAAGCAGAGTACACGCATAATGTACAGAAAATGAATGTGACTGTTCAGAATGCATGGAATGATCTGGATAATGTGGTGGATTCCCGTCCGGCTCAGCTGGTTGTTGAAATCTATGCAAATGGAAAGACAACGGGCAAGAGAGTAACTCTGACAGAAGCAAATAACTGGAAAGCAACCGTTTCGGGTTTTGACAGAAATGCATCCGGAAAACGAATTCAGTATACCGGCAAGGCAGTTGGAACTCCGGCAGGATATAATATTTCCGTAAGTACAGATGCAAATGGAAATATTAAATTAATCAGCAACTTTACAACTTATACGAAAAAGTTGCGACTGAAACTTTCCAAAACATCTTATATATATAATGGAAAGAATGCAAAACCAAAGGTTACTGTGTATAACGGAAGAAAGAAAGTAAGCAGCAAGTATTATAAAGTAACTTATAAAAATAATAAAAAGGTCGGCTACGCAACCGTGATCGTTAAAGGCAAGGGCAAATTTGCAAAATACGCAGGCAAGGCAGCCTTTACGATCAAGCTTAAGACATTGAAAAAACCTTCTGTTAAAAAAGGTGCAAAGGGAACATTGAATGTAAGCTGGAAACGTGACAGACAGGCAACGAAGTATGTTGTACAGTACAGCCAGAGTAATAAGTTTAAAGGTAAGTCCACAAAAACTGTAACAATCACGAATAATAAGATTGGAAAGACTGTTCTGAAGGGACTTACAGGCAAAAAGAATTATTACGTTCGTGTACGCAGCTGCAAGGCCGTAAACGGCAGGAAAATCTGGTCATCCTGGAGCAGCAGATCATCAAAGGTTAAAGTTAAATAAGAAATAAAATCCATTTATGTGTCAGGGGCAGCCGGGTGCTGCCTCTGAAAACGAGGAGGAAGAAAGAAATGTATAGAAAATGGCTGGGATGGAAAAAGGTTGCCGTATGCCTTATTGGTGCTACAATGATCATGCAGGGCGCAAGCATTGCCATGGCTTCTGACGAATATCCTACGGAACAGGAAACCACAGCTTCTGACGAAAATGCACAGGAAAGCACAGATACAGATTCTGAAGAAAAAAATACTGACGAAGAGGAAACAAAAGCGGACGAAGAAAAAAGTTCGGAAGAAACGGATTCTGAAGAACAGGATACAGCAGAGGATTCTGAATCAGAAGCTGGCAGTGAAGATGTTGAAAAAGATGCAGAAGAAACAGATGTAACAGAGAATACGATTGACCCGGAGGAGACACCGGAAGAAAGTGAAAAAGTACTTGCAGCAGAAGAGGCTGGTACAGCGGCAGAAGAAACGGGTCTTGCTGTTTCAGGTACAGTCAGTCATATTGACTTGTCAAGAGTGGCATCTGCTTCATTGACGGTTGGAGATAAAACTTTAACTCAGACAGTAGTCTTTGATGAAGGAGATCTTGGAAACATTACAGTTTCTCCGGATTATGTGGGAGCAATCGTTATGGGACAGGGACAGATCCACATTGCAGGAATCTTTCCGACAGGGACATATGCCTGCCCGATTGAATACACAGTATCTATTACAAAAGATGTGACATTTACAGATCCGGAAACGGGAAAAACATATACACAGACAATGACATTTACTTCGTCATTCAATTATTGGGATGAAAGTAATATGTGCCCGAGCCTTGGGGGAAGAGAATACTGGTCTCATGGATTTGTGATTCCGTGGTCCGGTATGGATTTCTGCTTTGGAAGTGCAAGTGATGTGATTCCGGCACCAAGTGAAGCTCCGAAACCAAGTGAGGCACCAAAGCCAAGTGAAGCTCCGAAACCGAGTGAAGCACCAAAGCCAAG
>OLRQ01001291.1_pt1 | contig 20094 bp, 9 predicted proteins | sample 1671971 | NCBI WGS metagenome assembly OLRQ01 (sample SAMEA3136631, study PRJEB25190) | human gut metagenome | biome: human gut; feature: human-associated habitat; material: faeces | place: Austria | collected 2013
GAGCCGCCAGCATTACACGGATTCTGGTGGAGGAAAAAGTACCTACCCCCGGCTGGCTGAACTATGAAAGATACGGGACTTTCGCCAATATCTACGCCGGTGCGCCCGCAGAAAAAGCCTATGCGTGGACGATAGCACAGGTCAAGAGCATTTTGAAAGAGGAAACCTACATCGGTCACAGCATTCACAACAAGCAGAGCAACATTTCATTCAAGAACAAGAAAAAGGTGCGGAAGCCGCAGGAAGAATGGTATCGTGTGGAAAATACCCACGAAGCCATCATTTCTGAAGAAGTGTTCCAAAAAGTTCAGGAGCTGATTGCAAGCAGACGCAGGAAACGCAGAAACGGTACGACACAGATTTTCGCAGGATTGATAAAATGTGCAGACTGCGGATGGTCTTTAGCCTATGGGGAAAACAAGCAGAATAAGAACCCATACGGGTACTACCATTGCAGCAAGAACGGGCAGGGATTACGCCAGTGTTCCATGCACTATATCCGCTATGATGTACTGTATGCCTATGTGCTTGCAAGACTGCAATACTGGTCTATGCTGGCACAGAAAGACGAGGACAAGCTGCTGAAACGCCTGCTCAATGCCAGCGACAGGGAAAGAAACTCTGCGAAGAAAAAGCAGGCTGCGGAGCTGAAAAAGGCAGAGAAGCGTAAAGCCGAGGTTGACGGGCTGTTTGCTAAAATGTATGAGGACTGGTCTGCCGGACGCATAACCGAGTATAACTTCAATATGCTGTCCGAGAAGTACCAGAACGAGCAAAAGGAGCTTGAAACAAAAATAAGACAGCTTCACGAAACGATGGAAGCCGCCGTACAGACCGCAGCGGATGCTGAAAAGTGGATTGCCCTGATGAAACAGTATGTCAACCCTGTGGAGCTGACCGCCGAACTTCTGAACACTCTAATTGAAAAAATAACCGTCCACGAAGCTGTCAAGGGCGAGGACGGAAGCCGTGAGCAGGAAGTAGAAATCTACTACCGCTTCATCGGCAAAATCGACTGACCTTTCTTTTTTACCCAACAATATCTTTAATTAAGGGAGACGGGGAAAGCTCTGCCCGGCACAGCCAACCTGTTTATGCTGCGGCAGCTGCTGGGAATTCCGTTGGAAGCAGCGGATATGGAAGCGACTGATTTAGAAGGGACAACGGGAACGGAAAAATCGGGAACATTAGCAAACACAGAAAAAGCAGAAAGCCTGACAGCAAAGCAGAAGTGGATGCTGCTTGCGGCAGCGGCAATTCTGCTGTGGTTTGCTCTGCAATTTGTTGGGCTTGGCGCGGCAGTGGGGCTTCTGCTGCTCTTGCTGATTCTAATTATTGTGCTCCTTTTGATAGCAATAGGGAAAAGCGGTATTGTGGCGGCTGCAAAATCAACAGGCAAAAGAATGTTGTATCTGATAGCGGCAATGCTGCTGGCACTCGTTCTATGGAGCGTTGCTTTTGTGGCATAAAAACGGATTTGTTTTTTCTAACATTTGGTGTATAATACTTTTATACTGGGTTTGTCTGTGCAGGATGGATGGTGCCTGCACAGGGGACGGGGAAGGCTATCCCGCGTCTGGCCCGGAATGACACCATACAGAAAAGGAGAATCCGCCATGTCGGAAGCATTGAAAGAACGCAAAGAGATGGACCCGCAGTACCAGTGGGACCTGACCAAAATGTACGCCAGCGATGCGGAGTGGGAAAAGGCTTTTGCCGCCATTGACCCCAAAATTGAAGCTTTGGCTGCCTGGGAGGGCAAGCTGAACAACGCTGCCAGCATTCGTGAATTTTATGATGCAGAAATCGGCGTGTTCCGTGAACTGGAAAACCTGGCTGTCTACACCAGCCTGCGTCTGAGCGAGGATACCCGTGCTGATGACGCCCAGAGCATGGATGCCCGCGCTACTGCCAAATATGTAAAGGCTGTCGGTACCATCGCCTATGCTCAGCCGGAAATCCTGGCACTGCCGCAGGAAACCCTGGATGCCATCATGGCTGACGAGCAGGTCGCCCCCTATCGTTTTGCTCTGGAAGACCTGCTGCGTGCAAAGCCTCACACCCTGACCGCCCCGGAAGAAAAGCTGCTGGCTGCTTTCGGTGAGGCATTCGGAACCCCGAAAAATGTTGCCGATAACCTGGAAGACGCCGACATGGTGTTCGATTCCGTCAAGGATGGCGAGGGCAACGATGTGGAGCTGACCGCTTCCAACTACATCCTGCTGCAAACCTCCAATGACCGCGTGCTGCGCAAGAATGCCTTTGAAAGCTACTACAAGAGCTTCCGCCAGCACATCAACACGCTGGCTGCCTCTTACTCCGGCGCTGTCAAGACCGCTGCCGCCGAAGCCTCCGTCCGTCATTATGAATCTTCCCGCGCCATGTCCATGGCAGGGGAGAACGTGCCCGGCCAGGTCTATGATAACCTGGTGGCTACTGTGCGCAAGCACCTGCCGGATATGTACCGCTATGTTGCTCTGCGCAAGCGCATCCTGGGTGTGGACGAGCTGCACTACTATGATGTGTACGCCCCGCTGACCAAGGGCGTCAGCGCCCATTACACCTATGACCAGGCCAAGCAGATGGTTCTGGATGCCGTTGCACCGCTGGGCGAAGAGTACGGCACCATCGTTCGCAAGGGCTTTGCCGAGCGCTGGATCGATGTGTTCCCCAACAAGGGCAAGAGCGGCGGCGCTTACTCCGGCGGCAGCTATGATTCCAACCCCTATATCATGTGCAACTTTACCGGTACGCTGGACAGCGTTTCCACCATTGCGCATGAGATGGGCCACAGCATGCACAGCTGGTTCAGCCGCCATACCCAGCCTGCCCAGTATGCCGACTATACCCTGTTTGTCGCAGAGGTCGCTTCCACCGTCAACGAGAACCTGCTCATTGAGCACCTGCTGGCAGAAAAGAACCAGGATCCCGCAACCCGCCTGGCCCTGCTGAATCAGTACCTCGAAAATTTCAAGGGAACCGTCTACCGCCAGACGATGTTTGCCGAGTTTGAGCGCGATGCCCACGCCATGGCCGAGCGCGGCGAAGCCCTGAATCCCGCCGCCCTGAACAATCTGTACAAGAAGCTCATTGTGGACTACTTTGGACCGGAGCTGGTTGTGGATGACGAAGTACAGTACGAGTGGGCACGCATCCCGCACTTCTACCGCCCGTTCTATGTTTATAAGTATGCAACCGGCTATTCCACTGCCGTGGCATTGTCCGAGGGCATCCTGAAGAACGGCGAACCGGCTGTTAAGAAGTACCTGGAGTTCCTGCACATGGGCGGCAGCGCTTACCCGCTGGATGAGCTGCGCCATGCCGGTGTGGACCTGACCACCCCCGCCCCGGTGGATGCTGCCCTGGATAAGTTCGGCCGCATTCTGGACGAAGCCGAAGCCTGCGTGGCACAGCTGGAAGCTGCAAAATAAGCAGGGGAAAGTCCGAGGGGGTATCTGATTCTTTGCTTTCAGATACACCTTAAACGCAAAATTAGAACCCACGGTGCAGAAAATCAGCATCTTGCACGATTATTTGAAATATTTTTTGTGAATACTCTTGACAGAGCGTGGTTTATCCGCTATTATTATAAATGCGTGAGTTAAGGGGTCAAGTGCGGCCAAAATGGAAGCACAACCCCCGCAAAAAACTGCGCGGAATAATCAAGAAAGGAGAAAAGAAATGCCTACTTTTAACCAGCTCGTACGCAAAGGCCGTGAGGTCCTGGTAACCAAGAGCACTGCTCCTGCCCTTCAGAAGAGCTACAACTCCCAGAAGAAGCAGTACACCACCATGAACAGCCCCCAGAAGCGTGGTGTTTGCACCGCTGTTCGTACCATGACCCCCAAAAAGCCCAACTCTGCTCTGCGTAAAGTTGCCCGTGTCCGCCTGACGAATGGTATCGAGGTCACCTCCTACATTCCTGGTATCGGCCATAACCTGCAGGAGCACAGCGTTGTTCTGATCCGTGGCGGTCGTGTTAAGGACCTGCCCGGTGTCCGTTACCACATCATCCGTGGTACTCTGGATACTCAGGGTGTTGCAAACCGTAACCAGGCTCGCAGCAAATACGGCGCAAAGCGTCCCAAGGCCGGTGCCAAGAAGTAAGGAAACATCTTTTCGCCATAAAATGGTCAGCTGACCCTTTTGTGGCATAACGGGAGTTTTCTTTAACTTTCGAGTACCGATGATATCATTAATGTGAAGGAGGGAAGAAAGATGCCCAGAAGAGGTAAAATCGCAAAGCGCGAAGTTCTGGCTGATCCTATTTACAATTCCAAGCTCGTCACCCGTCTGGTCAACAGCATCATGCTGGATGGCAAGAAGGGCGTCGCTCAGAAGATCGTTTACGAAGCTTTTGAGACTGTCAAAGAGAAGACCGGCAACGATCCTCTCGAAATGTTCGAGAAGGCCATGGAAAACATCATGCCCAGCCTCGAAGTTAAGGCCCGCCGTGTCGGCGGCTCCACCTACCAGGTTCCCCTGGAGGTCAGCCCCGCCCGCCGCGAGACCCTCGGCCTGCGCTGGCTGACTCTGTACAGCCGCAGCCGTGGTGAAAAGACCATGTCCGCTCGCCTGGCCGCCGAGATCATCGACGCTACCAACAACGTTGGCGGCGCTGTCAAGAAGCGCGAAGATACCCACAAGATGGCAGAAGCCAACAAGGCTTTCGCGCATTACCGTTATTGATCTGCTTACTGAGGAGGTTTAAGCCATGGCAACGCCGAGAGACGTATCCCTGCAAATGACCCGAAATATCGGTATCATGGCCCACATCGACGCAGGCAAGACCACCACCACCGAGCGCATTCTGTACTACACCGGTATTAACCATAAGATCGGCGAAGTTCATGACGGCGCTGCCACGATGGACTGGATGGAGCAGGAACAGGAACGTGGTATTACCATCACTTCCGCTGCAACCACCTGCTACTGGAGCCACACCGAGACCCAGCACGATCCGGCTCTGTTCAAAAAGAACCGTCATCGTATCAACATCATCGACACCCCGGGCCACGTTGACTTTACTGTTGAAGTTCAGCGTTCTCTGCGTGTTCTGGACGGTTCTGTTACCGTTCTGGCCGCAAAGGGTGGCGTTGAGCCTCAGTCTGAAACCGTTTGGCGCCAGGCTGACGAGTACAAGGTTCCCCGCATGGTTTACGTCAACAAGATGGATACCATGGGTGCTGACTTCTTCCGCTGCGTACAGATGATGCATGATCGTCTGCATGCCAACGGTGTGCCTATCCAGCTGCCTGTCGGCCAGGAAGACACTTTCCGCGGCATCATCGATCTGATCGACATGAAAGCCGATATCTACTATGATGATATGGGCAATGATGTGCGCGTTGAGGAAATTCCTGAAGACCTGAAAGAACAGGCTCAGGAATATCATGACAAGCTGATCGAAGCTGTTGCTGAGACCGACGAAGAGCTGATGATGAAGTACCTGGAAGGCGAAGAGCTGACCAAGGGAGAAATCAAGGCTGCTCTGCGTAAGGCTACTATTTCCAACGAGATCGTTCCTGTTGTCTGCGGCTCTTCTTACAAGAACCGTGGCGTTCAGAAACTGTTGGATGCAATCGTTGATTATATGCCCGCTCCGACCGACGTTGCGGCCATCAAGGGCACCAACCCGGAGACTGGCGAGGAAGAAGATCGCACTTCTTCCGATGATCAGCCGTTCTCTGCACTGGCATTCAAGATTATGACTGACCCGTATGTCGGTAAGCTGTGCTTCTTCCGCGTGTACTCTGGTACCGTTGAGGCTGGCACCACTGTTTACAACTCTGTTAAGGATCAGGACGAGCGTATCGGCCGTATCCTGCAGATGCATGCAAACAACCGTAAGGATATCGACATCTGCTACGCTGGCGATATCGCCGCTGCTGTTGGTCTGAAGAACACCACCACTGGTGATACCCTGTGCGATGAGAAGCATCCCATCATCCTCGAGTCCATGAACTTCCCCGAGCCGGTTATCCGCGTTGCCATCGAGCCTAAGACCAAGGCTGGCAGCGAGAAGATGGGTATTGCCCTGTCTAAGCTGGCTGAAGAGGACCCGACTTTCCGTACCTGGACCGATGAAGAAACCGGTCAGACCATCATCGCCGGCATGGGCGAGCTCCACCTGGAAATCATCGTAGACCGTCTGCTCCGCGAGTTTAAGGTCGAAGCTAACGTTGGCGCACCTCAGGTTGCTTACCGTGAAACCATCCGCAAGGATGCTAACCAGGAAACCAAGTACGCACGTCAGTCCGGCGGTAAGGGCCAGTATGGTCACGTTAAGATCAAGATTGAGCCCAACCCGGGTAAGGGTTATGAGTTTGTCAACGGTATTGTTGGCGGCGCTATCCCGAAGGAATACATCCCCGCTGTTGACAACGGTATCCAGGGCGCGATGAAGTCCGGCATTCTGGCTGGCTATCCCGTCGTGGATGTCAAGGTCACTCTGTGGGACGGCTCCTATCATGAAGTTGACTCCTCTGAAATGGCGTTCTCCATCGCCGGCTCCATGGCATTCAAGGATGCTATGAAGAAGGCTGATCCCGTCATTATGGAGCCCATCATGAAGGTTGACGTTGTTGTTCCTGACGAGTATATGGGCAACGTCATTGGCGACTTGAACAGCCGCCGCGGCGCGATCCAGAACCAGGAATCCACCGATGGCACTGCCCGTGTCACCGCTATGGTTCCTCTGTCCGAGATGTTCGGTTACGCTACTGACCTGCGTTCCAAGACCCAGGGCCGTGGCCAGTACTCCATGGAGCCGGCTGATTACCAGCAGGTTCCCAAGAGTGTTGCAGATAAGATCATGACCGAGCGCAATAAGGGCTGATTCTGCACAAATTCGCGCAAAATACTTGATTTTTCTTGAAAAATCTAGTATGATAGCCTTACAACAGGCTATTTTATCTGTTTGAATTAAAGGAGGATACTTCCAATGGCTGAAAAGGAAAAATTTGACCGCTCTTTGGAGCATGTCAACATCGGTACCATCGGTCACGTTGACCACGGCAAGACCACTCTGACTGCCGCTATCACCAAGGTTCTGGCTCTGAAGGGCGACGCCGATTTCATGGATTACTCCAGCATCGATAAGGCTCCTGAAGAGAAGGCTCGTGGTATCACGATCAATACCGCTCACGTTGAGTACCACACCGCGAAGCGTCACTATGCCCACGTTGACTGCCCGGGCCATGCTGACTACATCAAGAACATGATCACCGGTGCTGCTCAGATGGACGGCGCTATCCTGGTCGTTGCTGCTACCGATGGTCCCATGCCCCAGACCCGTGAGCACATCCTGCTGGCTCGTCAGGTTGGCGTGCCCAAGATCGTTGTGTTCCTGAACAAGTGCGATATGGTTGACGACGAAGAGCTGCTCGACCTGGTCGAAATGGAAGTTCGCGAACTGCTGGACAGCCAGGATTTCGACGGCGACAACACCCCGATCATCCGTGGTTCCGCTCTGAAGGCTCTGGAGAGCACTTCCAAGGATCCCGATGCTCCGGAATACAAGTGCATTTGGGAGCTGATGGACGCTGTTGACAGCTACATCCCGACCCCGGATCGTGCTGCTGATAAGCCGTTCCTGATGCCCGTTGAGGACGTTATGACCATCTCCGGCCGTGGCACCGTTGCTACCGGTCGTGTTGAGCGTGGTACTGCTCATGTCGGCGATCAGATGGAAATCGTTGGTCTGAAGGAAGAGAAGCTGACCACCACCATCACTGGTCTGGAAATGTTCCGCAAGAGCCTCGAGTTCGCTCAGGCTGGCGACAACATCGGCGCTCTGCTGCGTGGTATTGACCGTGACCAGATCGAGCGTGGCCAGGTTCTGGCTGTTCCCGGCTCTGTTCATCCCCACACCACTTTCGATGGCCATGTTTACGTCCTGAAGAAGGAAGAAGGCGGCCGTCATACCCCGTTCTTCAACAACTATCGTCCTCAGTTCTACTTCCGTACCACCGACGTTACCGGCATCATCACCCTGCCCGAAGGCACTGAGATGTGCATGCCCGGCGACAACGTTGATATGCACGTTGAGCTGATCACTCCGGTTGCCATGGAAGAAGGCATGCGTTTCGCTATCCGCGAAGGCGGCCACACTGTTGGTTCCGGCGTTGTTTCCAAGATCGAGAAGTAATTTTCGGCTTGTGATATAGCTTTCAAGGCTCCTGCTGTTAAGGCAGGGGCCTTTTTGTTGTGTACGACTTATGGGGCGGGGAGGGGGCAAAGGCCGGGTGTGGAAGACCAAGGAAGGCATCATGAAAACATCAGGAATTGTAGATAGGGGAGAGGACACCATTCGGAACTTTGAAAAAGTGGGGCAGGAGGGGGCACTCACACCGCCCTACCTTGGGAAGGTGCATTTCAGGTCGCGGTTAAGGGGCAAGGGTTGATCTATCCCTAAGTTTTCGGAACGGTCAGAAACGCTCTCTACAGTACAATTTATAATGGGCAATTCTCAACCTCCAATTTTCCCTTCAAGTTTCCTCCAATCTCTGCCAAATCTCTCAACAACAAGCCAAACCGAAATGACAAAAAATGCGCGATCACAATACCGGGTAATTGTATTAAGAGATTGCAAAGAACATTATCGGGGTAAATGTTCAATCATTTGATAAAATCAGGAATAAACCATTCAAAAATGTTAATAAATACCGCCAAAGGGTCACCGCACCGCAACGCAAATAATGTGCGAAAAACAGGTTTCAGTTGATTCAAGGACAAAAATTTAGATAGAAACCGCTCTAATGAACTATGCAAATTCTGGCAACTGTGATATAATGTATATACCTAGATGTGTCGGAAAGGTTATCATTTGCGGGATCAAGGCATGCAGCCGGTACAACGTTTTGTCAGCCGCTGTGCCGGGGCCAAAAGCCCCAAAAGCAGGCCGCAGCCCGGCAGGGGATCGCCAGACCGAGGGAGCACAACCAGGCGTTTTGCAATCAACACCTGCAAAGTGCCGCACATCTGCCGTACCACTTTTCACACAAAAGGGGAAAGTAGTAACACTTAAGGGAGGATAAAACTATGAAGAAAAACCTTCAGCGTTTTGGTGCATCCGTGCTGGCAGCAGCCATGGTTGCCCAAAGCGTGGCGCTTCCCGCAGCAGCCGAAACTACCAAGATTGATTCTTCGGTAGCGCAGTCTGTTGCAGCAAGCGCAGCAAGCGCGGCCAGCGCTGTGCAGTCCCTGCCCAAGTTCACCAGCACCGCAGACCTGATCAAGCAGACAGCCCAAACGCTGGCTGCCCAGGGCGAAGTGCATGAACTGGAGCAGGACGATGCCAAGCTGGAAGCGACTGCGCAGAGCAAGGCGGGCATGAGCCTTGCAGCGTTGGAAAATGCATTGGCCGATGCCATGTACGCCAACGCCGCAGCCGGCAAGATCAACACCGAAGCCTATGGCCTGAACAAGGACGAGATGGCATCGGTGATGGCTGCCACCATCAAAACGTATCATCTGTCCAGCGCCGTTACCGACCTGGGCTATGAGACGAACGCCGCAGGCGTTGTGACCGCCGTTACCTTTACCGGTAGCTCCGGCATGACCTCTGCGATGGAGTCCATGACCAACAGCGATGATGAAGTGATTGCGCAGCAGGCTGACAGCTACGCACAGGCTTACGTTGCTGAAAACTCCGATACCTTTGCGGCCAGCGCCGCTGCAGACGGCCATACCTATGGCGAGCCGAAATGGTACTGGAATGACACCAACCCGGAGGATGGCCACACCCATACCTGGAAGGAAACCCCCGATGGTTACTGGACCAAGACCGATGACGGCTGGGCTTACACCGCTGTGTATACCTGTGAAAAGGACGATGCCTACCAGAAGGTAGAAGGCACCGTAACCAAGGATACCACCGAGGCAAAGCCCGGCGCTGCCGGCAAGACCGTTTACTCTGCCAGCGTGCCCGCTGACAAGAGCCCGGTTAAGAAGGAATACAAGGAACCCACCACCCGCACCGACGACATTGCCGCCCTGCCCTGCCAGAACCATGCCGTGCCCAAGGATACAGATGGCAACTTTGTTGCTACCTTCAACTGGGAAATGAAGAAGGTCGAGGGCAAGCTGGCCGATGACTACAGCAACGCCCAGCTGTTCTATGACAGCGAAACCGGCAAAATTTCTGCACGCGCTCCCGTTACCATTGACTGGGAATGCACCAGCATCACCTTCAAGTGCGCTGTCTGCGGCGAAGAAATCAAAACCCAGCCGGTAATGACCATGCCGGTCAGCGTTGTGGTAGACCAGAATAACAATTCCGTCTACATCAACGTGGGCGGCACCCCGACCCTGGATACCACCTCCGGCGGCACCGGCGTTACCCTGGTGTCCGCAATGGATGGCGGCAACTGGTACGATATGCAGAACAACCCGGTTGACGCAAGCAAGGTGAACTTCACCTATCAGAGCGGCGACAACAAGGGCAAGAACAGCCTGCTGCTGTACGACAGCCAGAAGACTGCCGTGTATGTGGACGACCAGGGCAACCAGGTCACCAATACTTACGATGTCTCGACTGCGCAGATGAACTACTACTACTTCCAGCTGTCGCAGTTCAACCAGGACGAAGCAGAGTACTTCGGCGTGGTTGCCCCGTTCTGGACCTCCAAGGGCGTTCAGAAGCAGGGCGAGGATGGCAGCATCACCGGTACCATGGGCGCAATCAAGATATTGTGCAGCATTGATCCGAACGATGATGTCCCGCCGACCACCATGGCATTCATGCTGAACATGCTGCCGCAGGCGTTCATGTCTTACGTCATGAACTATGGCGAAGCTCTGAAAGCCATCCGTGATGCAGGCTTGAAACAGGTTGCCAAGCTGGGTGACAGCGCTGACTATGTCACCAAGCTGCTGATCCTGCACGACTGGATCTCCCAGGTTGCAGAATTCGATATGGGCTCCATGGGCGATATCACCGGCGGCGGCAACAACGACCCCATCCAGACGACTGCTTTCGGTGCCCTGCTGGGCGGCGAGATCGGCGCTAAGGGCGTTGAGTATGGCTGCATCTGCCTGGGCTATGCAGCTGCATTTAACTACATGGTCCAGAATTTGCCTGACAACAAGAGCATCTATAAGAATGATGACGGCAGCTGGAAGACCCCCGATGAAGTAGGCGATAACGCTGTTGTTGACTTTGCCCAGATCCTGTATTACTGCGATACTTCTGATACCAGTGTTGCCGGTAATGCGTTCGGCGGCGGCATGTTCAACAACGTCCACTACTTCAACGCAGTCAAGGTCAACAAGCTGCAGGGCGACAGCAACTCTGCTACGATGACCACCGGCGAACCCAACAAGAACTGGTACTATGTTGACGTCTGCTATGATGACGTGAACACCGAGTGCATGGCCCAGACCCGCGTTGAGAACGCAGGCGACCTGCGCCATGTCAACTTCCTGGTTTCTCCCTCCGGTCTGGAAGGCCGTTACAGCAAGTACTATGATTACATTGACTCGCTGTACGATGGCTACACCTACACCAAGAACAAGAATCCCGATGTGGATGATGACGGCAATGTTGTGTTGAACAACGGCAAGCCGCATTACTCTTACACCAAGGCGGAGAACAAGAACGAGACCCGTTACACCGATACCTGCTACGAGGATACCTGGTTCACCTCTATCTGCAGCCCCATCTACTTCGACGATAATTACTTCTATTACGTTGATACCACGACCAACCAGAACCTGTATAACAACATGCGCCGCCAGCAGTCCGAGAACGGCAACAGCGGCAGCTCTGGTTCCGGCAGCTCTGGTAACAACTCCCAGATGCAGCAGTTCATGAAGAAGATGCAGAACCAGGGCCCCGATACTCTGGAAGCACGTCCGCGTAATGCGAACTACTATATCCGCAAAGAGGATTCCAGCAGCAGACCCGGCGGCTTCAGCATGAGCAGCTTTACCAAGACGGATGACCCGTTTGATATCATCCTGATGTACTACAACGATCTGAAGGAAACCAGCAGCAACTTCAATGATGACGACAGCAATGCCAAGGTTCTGGCCGAAGCTGGCACCATCTATAAGATCGATACCAGTGCAAAAGATAAGCATACCAAGGTTGAAAACAACCTGAACACCGAGTGCCTGGCAGACGCTGCTGCAAAGCGGATCTACCCCGCACTGGTACACTCTACCGCACTGTATGATGGCATGCTGTACTTCAACGTCAACAACGCCATCTACCGTATGGACCCGACCACCGGCGCAGTGGAAGAAGTGAAGGAATACAACACCGTCTATGGCGGCATTAAGCTGACCAAGGATAAGGACGGCAACATGGTTCCCGATACCCACTTTCCCGGCATGAGCATGGTTATCATGGATAGCGCCCAGGATACCAGCAGTGTGAAGTATCTGGGCACCTTCAAGAACCATCCTCTGGCGGGCCTGACCCTGCGTGACAGCTACAGCTTTGCTACCACCACCCAGCAGGGCCAGACTGTGATCACCGGCATCAACACCACCAAGGATCAGCTGGTCGTTTCTGTCGGCACCAACCTGTCCAACACCTATAAGGAACTGGTGGACGGCAAGGCAGAAGTCAAGACCGATGCCTCCGGCACTTCTTATGCAAACCGTAAGAGCTACAAGAACGAGTCCTGGAACTACAACCCGAGTTACAACCAGAACATGGGCAGCTCTGACGAGAAGAACAAGAACGAAGAGTTCATGTGGTGCGCTAACCTGGTTGAAACCATGCCGATGTCCGACATGGTCAGCGACCTGAAGAGCGGCGCAACCACCAATGTTTCCGTTGAAGCATGGTGCGATACCCCCGCTTACACCCAGGACCGCACCACCAAGTACGGCCTGACCAAGGGTGAAAAGAAGTACGCTGACGGCGCACTGCCCAAGGGCCATACCTGGGCTCTGGACGAGCTGGAAACCAAGTCCGTTGGCAACAATGTGTACCTGTGCTCTGATTGCCATACCGCAACCGAGAGCAAACCCCACACCGTTACCCTGCCCGATCCAGTTGAAGGTGTTACCCTGACCCTGGGCACCACCAGCAACACCTACATCAAGGACGATACCGTTACCCTGACCGTAGAAAAGAAAGGCACCGATATCGTTACCGTTACCGCAAAGAACGGCGATACCGATGTTGCTCTGACTGAAGTTCAGGAAGCAGCGCAGGACGAAGCCGCAGCCCAGGCTACCACCGAAAAGGCTAAGACGGTTTACACCTTCACCATGCCGGACGGCGATGTGACCATCAGTGTTACCAAAGCCGCTAAGACCTATGCGGTCAAGGTGGCCGATGCTAACAAGGATACGTTGAAGATCACCAGCCCCGAAGCTGACCTGGATAAGGTTGCTGAGGGCACCAGCGTTACCGTTGTGGCTACCCCGAAGGATGGCTATACCCTGACGGCTGACGGTGTGGTGGTTACTTACGGCGACAATCAGACCCTGAAAGCAACTCCTGACACAGAAAAGGCCAACACTTACACCTTTGCAATGCCCGCTGGCGATGCAACTGTCAGCGCAGCGTTTGAAGAGGTTAAGAAGTATAACGTTACTGTGGCGGGTACTGTTGAAAACGGCACTGTGGGCGTAGAGCCGAAAACCGCAGCTGCGAAGGATGTTGTTACTGTTACCGTTACCCCGAATACCAACTTTAAGTACACGGACGGCAGCCTGAAAGCTACTTATACGGATGGCGGAACGAAGAAAGAAATTAACGACTTTAAGGCAGTAGACGGTAAGGAAAACACCTACACCTTCGAGATGCCCGCCGCTGATGTTACCGTTAGCGCTGCGTTTGAACCTGTTGAGGTTAAAACTTACAGCGTTACGATCAACAGCAGCGATAATGGTACTGTGACGGCTGACAAGACCACTGGACTGAAGGTTGGCGATACTGTTACTCTGACTGTTAACCCGATTGATAAGCCGGAATTGCTGACAAAACTGTCCCAAGAGGGCCTGACTATTACGGACAGCAAGGGCACTAAGATTGAACCTGAAACTGCTGATGAAGGTAAGACCTATACTTTCAAAATGCCCGCTGACAATGTAACGGTTACTGCGCAGTTTACCATCGAAGAATATAGCATTCTCACGGAAGTTGAGCCGAAGGACGGTGGTACGATTACTGTTTCGGTCAATGGTGAGGATGGACTGAAACGCGCAGCAAAGGACGCTGCAATTGTTGTGATGGTTACGCCGAATTCTGGCTATGAACTGGAGCAGGCGATCCATGGTATGACCGATATCACTAATACCGTTAGCGGTGGTGGTATATATAAAGTCGTAATGGGTGCTTGCAACTTGGAAATTAAAGCAACCTTTACCAAGAAAGCTGCAACTGACACCGATACTCCCGTCGCTCAGGAAGCACCGGTCGAGGAACGCACCGCTCATGGCGCTGCTGAAAAGACCACCATTACCGCAATGGCTGTCTTTACCTGCACCGATAAGAACTGCGCAAGTGCACAGTTCGTGGATGCAACTGTAAAGCAGACCAGCGGCGTTACCACCGCTGCTGTCAACTTCAACGGCAAGGACTACACCGCCAAGTTCGGCGAGAAGAACGGCTGGGTTGAAGAAAACGGCAAGAAGTACTGGTACGAAAACGGCGTGAAGCAGGGTACCACCGGCCGCGGCAAAGAGATCTATGATCCCAATTCCGACGCTTGGTACTGGCTGGATGCTGTCCAGGGCGGCGCAATGACCGTCAGCAAGGACGTTTATCAGGAATCCGCCGCCGGCCAGTGGGCTGATAAGCCCGATGGCACCGGCAAGTGGGTCCGTTACGATGAGAACGGCCACATGGTCAAGGGCTGGCAGACGACCGATAAGGGCACCTACTACTTTGACCTGATCACCGGCGCTATGGCTAAGGGCGCAGGCGATATTGACGGTGTACCTTGCGCATTTGACGAGTACACCGGTATCGCTCTGGACGGCCAGTGGCTGACCATCAAAGGCGCTGACTTCTGGTACGAAAAGGGCGTTCGCCAGGGCCTGGATGGCCGCGGCAAGGAAATCTATGACCCGGCTTCCGACGCTTGGTACTGGCTGGATGCCGTTGACCAGGGCAAGAAAGCCACCAGCAAGGATGTCTATCAGGAATCCGAAGCTGGCCAGTGGGCTGATAGGCCCGATGGCACCGGCAAGTGGGTCCGTTACGATGCACAGGGCCACATGATCAAGGGCTGGAGCGCTGACAAGCGTTACTATTTCGACCCGATCTATGGCACCATGGCTAAGGGCGATGCAGTCATCGATGGCCGCACTTATCACTTTGATAAGAACACCGGCGTTCTGCAGTAATCCCACAGCCGAACAATGAGCTGTAATCAGCCCATTAACCTCTAAATAAAAATGCCGCAGCAGATGTAACAGTCTGCTGCGGCATTTTTGTATTTTGGGGCATAGGTTCAGTGAAATATTTGCCGGGCCAGTAGGGCGGGGGACCCCACGATTGTGGTGGCTCCCCTGGAGGGGAGCTGGACGCGAAGCGGCCTGAGGGGTGGTTCCTTGCCGCAAACCTAAAGCAATCGAATCCAACGCCTTGGAACAGTCACTGCGCCCGCAGGTACCTTGCCCTGCCACAAATCCCATCACGACCAATCGGACAAGGCCTCGGAACGGTCAAGACCGTTCCCTACAGAACAAATTATAATGGGCAGCACACCCTTAAACAATCAGTAGGGCGGGGGACCCCACCCAATAGTACACTATTAAAAAATCGCAATAAAACATGGCGAACACATCAGGCCGGTGCAAGGGCAAAATCTACTAAAAAGCTGCGGCTAAATTTGGCAAATATGGCGCGCGAAGTATAATTTTTGGAGGATATCACAAGCAGAACAAACAAACTTTGTCAGTTCAAACAACAAAAAAACAACAAACTGGCATGAATGCCAAAGAATGCGGCTGCGAATTGTGAAAGATTTTAATATATTTTCTTTGTTTTCTCCTTACCTGTTATCATTTGAATTTGCAATCGAAATATGGAACTTGTATAATAGAATAAAAGAAAAGTGTAAACTAAATGGGTGAAGAGGATTTGGTGCAATGGAAGATAAAAATAGATTCAGCATTCTGCTGGAGCATTTGCTGGAAGTTGCGGAGGTCAAGAACTATACCCTGGCCAAGCGCCTGCAATACGATGTTTCCTATATCAGCAAATGGGTCAGCGGCCGCATGCTGCCTGCCAAAAAGACTGAAAAGCGTGTGATGGAGGGCATCAGTGCCTGCGTGGTGGATGAAGCCACCGATGATGGCCGTAACCTGCTGCTGCGGGAATACAGCGTTAGCATCCCCAGTGACCTGAAAGCCGCCATTTATGATAACCTGATTGCTGAATATGATTATTTGCAAGAGGAGCTGGACAGCGGCGAGGCGCGCATTGGCCCCTATACGGACTTTTGCGCCGAGCTGAACATGCTGCAATACCTGACCAAAATGGCGCACCCCGTGCTGCGCCGCGTCAGCCAGCTGGACATTGTGGCTGTGATGGACCTGATGGAAATGGCGCGCGAATACCGCCTGAAAGTTGCCAACCTGCAAAACGGCCAGCTGGTGGACCAGCGCAGCTATGATAACGTCTATTTCAAGCTGATGATCGATATCAGCCGCGAAAAATGGGACCCCATCTATGATGCCGCGCTCATTATCAACGTGCTGACCAACTTCAGCCATATTCATTTCAAGCTGTTTGGCAGCACCGCGGCTGCCGGGCGCGCGGTGTTTGTGGTCAAGGGCGATTTTGCCATTACCGGCCTGCTGGTCAGCCACAGCCGCTGCGCCGCCGTTACCGCCACCGAGGACCCGCAGAACTGTGAAAGCCTGTATGATAACTTCTCCAAGCTCTGCGTGCGGGATGACCAGCTTTTCCGCGATACCAGCATGCGCCAGCTGATCAGCCAGTACGACTATATGCACACGCTGCTGGCCTCCAATCTGCGGTGGATGTTCGGCCACCTGAATGAGCTTCTGCTGCCGGATGACTTGTTTGAAGAGATCCTGACCGCCCACGAGGCCGAGCTGAAAGATTTTTTGGGTGCTACCCCTGCGGAGCTGCGTAGCGTGCACAACCTTGCCAAAGGTGTGGTGGAGGAAACAAACATCCGCATCCTGATTTATGAAGCTGCATTTTCCTCCATGGCGGTTTCCGGCGAGCTGGACTTTTTCAGTTACAAGGTCAGCCTTACCCCGGATCAGCGCAGCCGGTGCATCAGCTATGTGCTGCAGCTTTGCAAGCAGCGTGAAAAACTTGAATTCCGCTTGATCAGCGGCCGCATTGTGAACGATTTCCAGTATGTGGCGGACCCCAATATGTTTCTTTCTGGCGCTGCATCGTATCTTCGGCTGGATAACAACTGCCCCATCAACCGGATTGCAATGGTCAACAACAGTGTGATGGAAGACCGCCTGAGTGAATATTTTGATCAGGTCTGGAATTTGGATGACCAGAACGTGACAAAAGAGCGCAACGCCATTGCGGAGCACATCCATCATGTCCTGCAGGGAATCCATCTGATTACCCGCGCCAAAAGTGATGAAATGGAAGAACTGCAAGAGAGCTGGATGAACAAAATCTAAAAATACAACATACATACGCATAAACATAAAGCCCTGGCTGCTGCGGTAGCTGGGGCTTTTGTTGCACCAAGGAAAATGAAATTGCAAGAAAACTCCATGCCAAAGCGTGAAAATCCATGTGAAAAAAATGAATCACGCGGAATCAATTTCTGGAAATTTGTGCCATGGGATTCTCGTGCTTTCCGTAAACAGGAATGGTATACTATGTTCAGCACCGAAGATAATTGTAGCATTATGGTTCGGCGACGCTGTGCAACGATGTGCACAGCAGGGGAAAGCGCCATAAAGGTTTGGCGTGATTTGATTTGGATAATTTAATTCCCTGCAACTATAAAGGAAAGACATTTGGAGGAAATTGCAATGAATGAAAACGCGATGTTGACTGGCAAGCCCAGCATTGACCGCCCCTGGATGAAGTTCTATCCGGATGTTCTGCGCGGTATCCAGGTTCCGGCCTGCACCGTGGAGCAGTACCTCTCCGTGCGCGCTGCAGACCCTAACGTGGTTGCCATGCACTACTATGGCGTGGATATCACCTGGGGTACTGTGTTCCGTAAGGTGGACGCCACCGCCCGCGCTCTGCAGGTGCTTGGCATCAAGCAGGGGGACCAGATCCCCGTGTTCCTGCGTTCTGTGCCGGAATTCATTTATCTGCTGCTGGCAGCCGAGCGCATCGGCGCTTCGCTGCTGTGCCGTGACAACACCCTGGAAGAAAACATTGAAGCTGTTCAGAAAGCCAATGCCAAGGTGATTTTTGTTCACGACTTCTTCTCCAAGGCCGAAATCGAAGCCTACCGTGAGCAGACCAACGTGAATACCTATGTTATCGTTCCCGCTCTGGAAAGCGGCGACCGCGCCGCTATGCCGGTTTACCTGCAGCATTCCCTAGATGCCCTGTATCCGGATGTTCCCGCCCGTGGCTCTGATACCATGATGTGGGCTGATTTCTGTAACATGGGCCAGCGTTTCTGCGGCTTTGTGCCCGCTCCTGTCAACATTGACCGCCCGCTGCTGCGCGCCTACACCAGCGGTTCCACCGGCCCTTCCAAGCAGGTCATCCATTCTGCACACAGCATCATCGGCGTGCTGGCCCAGATGAACTTTTATGGCTCTTCGGATAAATTCCGCCCCACCTGGCTGCTGACCATCCTGCCCCCGGCTCTGATCGCTGTTGTGGTTTCCATGGTGCTGCTGCCCCTGGCCGGCGGTATGCTGCTCATTCTGGATCCGTTTGTGGATGTGTACGATGTTGACCTGGAAATGATGCGCTACCGCCCCAACAACTGGCCCCTGATCCCCATGTTTGTGGAGGTTATCCGCCGCAGCAAGCGTCTTCCGGCTGACTATGATATGTCCCACATGCTGGCCATCGGCGCCGGCTGCGAGGCATTCAACAACAAGCAGCTGCGCAATGTTGAGGAGTTCCTCAAGCAGCATAACTGCAACCTGCGCTTTACTGCCGGCTACGGCAGCAGCGAGGCCGGCTCCAACGCCACTCTGCCCATGGCTCCGTTCCCGGTGCGTGACGGCAACGTTGGTGTGCCGATGATCCACAGCGTCATCAGCATCTTTAAGCCCGGCACCCAGGAAGAGCTGACCTACAATACCCCCGGTGAGATCTGCATGACGGGCCCCGGCGTGATGCTGGGCTATGACCGCCCCGAAGCAACCGCCAAGGCACTGCAGGTCCACGCAGACGGCAAGACCTGGCTGCACACCGGCGATATTGGCTATATGTCCGAGGACGGTGTGCTCTACACGATGACCCGCGGCGCATCCCCGCGCTTTGGCGGCGGCGACCTGATGGTGCAGCCGCTGGAGAACATCGTGGCTGATGCTGACATCAAGGGCATCAAGGACGAGTTCTTTGTTATCGTGCCGGATGATGAGCACGAGGGCTGCTTCCTGCCGTACCTGTACGTCCAGCTCAAAGATGGCTACACCTTGGACGATGTGCGCGATAAGATCAATGCCTGCCTGCCGGAACGTTACATGCGTCCGGTGGAGATTTTCACCGTACCGGAACGCCCGTTCTTCCACTTCAAGACCAACCGTATTGGCCTGAGCAAAGAAATCATCGCCAAGCGCAACCAGCAGAAAGAGAAAGCCAAGCGCAACAGCTTTGCCGATGGCTGCATTGCCTGATGACTTTGGCGTGATAAAATCATGATAATGTAACGGCATGTGCCCACCTTATGATAGAGATAAGGGGGCACATGCCTTTTGTTTTGGGGTGGGGGAGCGGATGAAGATGAACGGTACGCGCGGTTGGGGGATAGGGGAGAAGGGCAATCGGATTCCGGTGCGGGGGAGATACTTGCGAAGTTGTAAAATGTTGTAAAATAAAACTTTGAAATCCATCCGCGGATGAAAAGCACGATAGGGCACTGTATCATTAGCCACATACTGAAAAAATGCTGTAGGGAACGGGATTGACCGTTCCGCAGCCTTATGGCAACACCGCACAATTCCCGCCTTACGGCTTAAGCACCGCTCCGGCGGCTG
>OLRQ01001292.1_pt1 | contig 20088 bp, 14 predicted proteins | sample 1671971 | NCBI WGS metagenome assembly OLRQ01 (sample SAMEA3136631, study PRJEB25190) | human gut metagenome | biome: human gut; feature: human-associated habitat; material: faeces | place: Austria | collected 2013
GACTCGTCAGCCGGTGGGGGAGCTGTCTATGCGGATCTGTTATTCTGCGGCGGTCATATGCCCTCGTCGGTGACGGCGTCGCTGCGGAAAAGCAGGGAAATGCACCAAAGTGCCGCCAGCCCTACCAGAGTATATACAACGCGGCTGACGGTCGCGGTCTGGCCGCCGAACAGCCACGCCACGATATCAAAGCGAAACAGCCCGATGCTGCCCCAGTTGAGTCCGCCGACGATGGCCAATATCAGCGCAATGCGATCCATTATCATGGGTAAAACTCCTCTCTTGTTTTATCGAGGATATTTTCCCCGTATTGCGGAAAAATATGCGTTCGACAAAACTAGTGCCGGAGCGACTTTCCTCGCTCTTTACAAAAATACGGCCGCGGTATATTATTTAATCACAGCTTATCCAATTGGTCTTTTTGAAAGACCGGCTCATATCTTTATCCCACCGGCAGGAGATCCCTCTTGCCACCTTACTTGGCGCGCTGCTTCAGCGCGCCGCTTTTTTATGCGAATCTTCGCCGCTGATAGTATTCCACCGCCGCCCGCAGGCTATTCTGCGGAGACAATCGCCGCAGCTGCAAAAACTTTGTCTATATTTAACAACTATCTGATGCCAAATCCGTGTATTCTGGAGAAAAGCATCAAAAATGTTGACAATTAAATACGAATGAATATAATTAAATTATATTTCTCTAAATGCAATGCTGCTTCATAATTTAAATTAGCTTGAAGTGGCTTCGCGTTAATGAGGAAAGACAGAATTAATATTTAAGGAGGAATGCAGCACTATGCTAGGCATGCTTATCAAGAATGGCACCATAATAGATGGCACAGGGAGACCATCCTTTCCCGGCTCCGTCGGTGTCATGGGTGACAAGATCGTCATGGCAAAAGGGGATGAAGAGGCAAAAACGGTAATTGATGCAACGGGCAGAATAATTTGCCCCGGTTTTATTGACGCACACTCCCACGGCGACTTGATCCTCGGCCGGGACTTTGCCCGGCTCGCAAAAACGTCACAGGGCGTGACAACGGAAATGACCGGTCAATGCGGATTGTCCATGGCCCCGATTAACCCCAAAACCATGAAGCTGATTCAGGGGATGCTGATGATTGGAGCGCCGGATTTTCCTGACGATGAAATGATCGGCTGGACGGATTACAAATACTATATGGACTACTGCGATAAGCAGCAGAAAAGCGCAAACATAAAATTCCTCGTCGGCCACAGCACGCTCCGCGTTGCGGTGATGGGCTTCGACAACCGGGACAGTACCGACGAAGAGCTGGAGAAGATGAAGGAGTTGCTTTGCAACGCCATGGAAAATGGCGCGGCGGGTCTATCCACCGGCCTTGTCTACACTCCGAGCTGTTATGCCAGCACGAGAGAAATAGTAGAACTGGCGAAGGTCATAGCCCCGTACGGAGGCATATACTGTTCGCACATGCGCGACGAATCGGTGAACATAGTAGAGGCTGTTGAAGAGGTGCTCACCATCGGCCGCGAAGCGAAGGTTCCCGTGTGTATTTCCCATCATAAGGTCATGGGCAAAAAGAACTGGGATCTGCAGAAAAAGACGCTGGAAATGATCGACGCGGCTGTCAAGGAGGGCATCTCCGTCACCTGTGACCAGTACCCGTATACTTGGAACCAGACTGCGCTGAACGTAATAGTCCCGCCATGGTATTTTGACCACGGTGTTGAGGCTATGGCTAAACTGCTTGAAGATCCTGATATGCGCCGGAAGATACGCGAGGAGATAGACGATACGAGCGGAAAGTACGACAACTATTTCCTCAACGCCGGAAGCTGGGACGGCGTAATGGTGACAACGTCTCCTGCCTGCCCGGAGGTAGAGGGAAAGACGATAGGCGAATACGCCCGCGAGCTTGGTAAGGATCCGTATGACACCTTCTTCGATATCCTCGTTATGAACAAGGGCGACAGCTCCGCTGTTTTCAATACGATGAAGGACGAGAACCTGTTTGACGTTATTCTTAACGAAAATGCGATCGTTGGCTCTGACGGCCTTACCCGCGCCCTGAATGAAAAGAGCCATCCCAGAGCCTATGGCACTATGCCGCGCGCAATAAATTATTATGTCCGGGAGAACCATATCATGTCGCTTGAGGCCATGATAAACAAGATGACCGGAGAGACCGCAAAGCGCCTGCACTTCAGATCAAAGGGTATAATTGCCGATGGCTATGATGCAGACATCCTTGTGATCGACTGGGACAATTTCTATGACCGTGCGACCTATGTCAACTCCTGCGAACTGACCGACGGAATAGATTACGTGATCGTCAACGGTGAAGTCGTATGGCATGACAAGCAGTTTACCGGCAGATTCCCCGGCAGGGTCATCCGTCACGAGAAATAATACATACCGCAATAACAAAAACATAAAACAGGAAGGAAAATAGCTATGAGTCCACTGGTAGCATTTGTTATCGTATTCGCGCTCCTCATGGTAGCCCTTATTAAATTCAAGGTAACTCCCTCCGTAGGTCTTTTCGTAGCAGCCATTGTTTTTGGCCTGATGGCGGGTATGCCTATGGCCGACGTAATGGCAAAAATCCCCGCGGGCTTCGGCAGCATTATGGCAAGCCTCGGCCTTGTACTTATCTTCGGCAGCATCTTTGGCGACTTCCTCGGCGAGTCCGGCGCTACCGAAGAGCTTGCGAAAGGTATGCTCCGCAAATTTGGCAGAAAGCATGATATACTCGCACTCAACCTTGTTGGCTTCATCCTTTCCATTCCCATATACTTTGGCGTTGCCTATATTATGACCGCGCCGTTGGTCAAGGCAATCCAGAAGGTTACTAAAAAGTCCATGAAGTCCTATGTTATCGCAATATTTACCGGCCTTATGCTCACTCACTGCTGCGTTGCGCCCACTCCCGGCCCGCTCGCGGTTGCAGGACAGATAGGCGCGAATATCGGCTGGTTTATCATCTATGGTATTATTATCTGCCTGCCGGCGAGCCTTCTCATTGGCGTTGGCTATGCGAAATTTGTCGGCCGCAAGGATAACATGGCACAGCTCCACGCAGACATAAAGGAAATCGTGGACAATGACGAACTCCTTGCGCATGATCCGACCAAGCCCACCGCAATCACTGCTCTGCTCCTTGTGTGCCTCCCCATCTTCCTTATAGTCCTTGCTTCCGTCTGGTCGCTCTTCTCCACCGAAGGCATACTTTATACCATCGTCTCCTTCATCGGAAACCAGAATGTGGCACTGTTCATCTCCGTGATTGTCTCCGGCATTGTTCTCAAGAGGTACATGCCCAACAAGACCATTATGGGCTTCATCGACGAGGCGGCAGACCGCTCCGGCGGCATAGTACTCATAGTCGGCGCGGGCGGATGCTTCTCCGCAATGCTCTCTGCTACCACCATGAGCACTGATCTTGTTGCGCTGATGTCCGCGGCGCATATGCCGATCATTCTTCTTGGCTTCATTCTGGCCTTTGCCATCCGTGCAGCCGTCGGCTCCGGTACTGCCGCGATGCTTGCTGCGGTTGCCATAGCGGGACCTGCCTGTGTTGAAACCGGCCTGTCTCCCGTCGTTGCAGGTATGTCCATCTGCCTTGGCGCGACCGCCGGTACGCTGCCTACCGATGTTACCTTCTGGTTCCCCGAAAGAATGAACGATCTCAGCTCTAAGGACTGCACGCTCACCACATTTGTTCCGTCCTTACTGGCTGCGCTGGTAGGCTTTGTGATATTGCTTATCATTAACGCTTGCTCCGGGTTCCTGCCCGGTCTTTATTAAAAGCTATAAATAAAATATGCAGTGGCCGGAAATCCGGTCACTGCATACGAACTTAACAAAAACATATGTTTATCTCGAAAGGGCTGAAAAATGAAGATAAATGAAATCAATACCCCCGCAATACTTCTCAACCTTGACTATATGGAGCACAATCTGAAGAAATATTGCGGCGAAGCCAAAAAATACGGCAAGGAAATCTGGCCGATGGTAAAGACGCACAAGAGCACCGAACTTGCCCGCCTTCAAGCGGAATACGGATGCTCCGGTTATCTGTGCGGTACGCTTGATGAAGCCGAGGCACTTGCTAAAGCGGGTGCGAAGCACCTGATGTACGCATATCCGGTATCGACAGAGGTGTCGATACGACGTGTCATCGCGCTGACAGAGCAGACGGACTTTATCATCCGAATAGACGATCTTGACTCTGCTGCGCTGCTCAATCGCGAAGCAGAGGCTACGAATGTCACTGTGAATTATACTATTATTATAAACTCCGGCCTCAACAGGTTCGGCATAAGCCCCGAACGTACTGCGGAGTTCGCAGATGCCATGAAGAAATTCGGAAATCTGAGATTCAAGGGCATATCTACGCATCCGGGACACGTATACGGCGCAAAATGCCATTCTGAACTACAGAAGTATGTTGACGATGAGCGCAATGCCGTCGCCGCTGCTGTGAGGGAGCTCAAAGCTGCCGGGTATGAGCTGGAGATCATCTCGTCCGGCTCCACTCCGACTTTCTGGGGCGCGATCGGTGATGAGAATATTGCGATCTATCACCCCGGCAATTATATCTTCAACGATGCGATCCAACTCTCCACCGATACTGCGGCGGAAGACGAGTGCGCGCTCTGTGTTCTGGCTTCAGTTATATCCCATCCGCAGGACGGGCTGTACATAATAGACGCTGGGGCCAAGTGTCTAGGTCTGGATCAGGGCGCCCACGGAAACGACTCAATAAAGGGGTTCGGCGTCGTAAAGGGACATCCCGAATTGGAGATCTTCAGCCTATCCGAAGAGGTCGGCAAGCTGCATGTGCATGGGGAAACCAGCCTGAAGGTCGGCGACAAAATATTTATAATTCCTAACCATTCCTGCTCCACCGCAAACCTCACAAGCTACTATGTCGGAGTCCGTGGTGACGAGGTTGAACGCTTGGTTGAGGTTGACATACGCGGTAATTCCACAAGGAAGGGCGTCTGATCAGAAGCTGGGAGGAGTTACTGCGAAGACCAGAATGGCTTTCTCATTGCTGTTGTTTACCCAGTAATGGGAGACCATTGGGTTTATCCTTATACTGTCTCCCTCGTTCAGCTCGACAAAATTGCCGTTCAGTGAGAGCATGAAGCTCCCGCTGATAACCAGCGCGACTTCCTCACCTTTGTGGCTCATTGAGGAATTCTCCGTGGTGCTTCCGGGCAGAAGCGTCAGCTGGCAGAACTCCATAGAGCAGTTCATGTCCTTCGTCAGCAGCTCATATTCAATGCCGTTTTCGACGATGTGTTTTCTGCCTTTGGGATGTACGATATCGCTTGTGTCGGGAATGTCTTCAACAAAAAAGTAGAAGAGCGGGACGTCAAGCTGTATTGCGAGCGCCCTGAGCGTGTTAAGAGACGGATTGGCCTGACCGCGTTCTATCTGACTGAGCATGGAACTTGTGATCTGCGCGGCGGCGGCAAGCTCTTTTACCGAAAGCCGGCGCGATACGCGAGTATCCCTTATTATCTTACCTATTTGAAAATTGTTGTTGTCCAAGTTAAATCCCCCAGAAATAAACCTTTAGTATTGGAATATTAGCACAAATACAGCTAGAAATCAATAATAGCCGGGCTTAAAATTGGGGACAGCCCATGAAGGAGGTTCTATTATGAAAGCAATTGAGACGGAAACCGCTCCCGCCGCGATCGGGCCATATTCTCAGGCTATGGTCTACGGAGGCTTGGTATATACTTCCGGCCAGATTCCTGTCGTGCCCGAAACCGGAAATGTCGTTGGCGACAGCATAGAGGCGCAAGCGGAGCAGAGCTGCAAAAATGTGGGCGCGATGCTTGCAGCGTCTGGTACGGGCTATGAGCATGTTATAAAGACGACCTGCTTCCTCGCCGATATGAACGATTTTGCCGCCTTCAATGCAGTGTACGAAAAGTATTTCGTAAGTAAGCCGGCGAGATCCTGCGTTGCGGTAAAAACGCTCCCCAAAAACGTGAAGTGCGAGATCGAGGCAATAGCGGAGATAGTTTGATCCACCAGCGTATACTGACTACGGGATGAAGGAGATGAACTTATGAAGACAAAACTTATAAACGGCAGAATATATGACGGAAACGGCGGAAAGCCGTTTTACGGTGAGCTTGCTTTTGCGGATGACACGATTCTGGCCGTCGGCACAAAGCTCGACGGCGAGTTTGATACCGTTATAGACGTGGGCGGCAAAGCGATCTGCCCCGGCTTCATCGACACCCATAGCCACTCAGATTTGAGAATCCTCGTGGACTCGGCCATTCCGTCGAAAATACGGCAGGGTATAACCACGGAGGTATGCGGACAGGACGGCGTGTCCATGGCTCCGATCCCCGAAGAGTATTCGGCCAAATGGCGGCTCAGCATCGCGGGGCTTGAAGGGGACGATCCGAGCGTCAATTGGGTTTCGTCCGGTGTTGGGGAATACATGCGCAGAATAGAGGCAAATAAGCCAATAGCAAATTATGCCTATCTGTGCCCGCACGGGAATATCCGAATGGAGGTCATGGGCATTGAGGCCAGAGCCGCCACGGAGGAGGAACTGTGCAGGATAGAGCAGGCGCTCCGCCGGGAACTGGACGCCGGAGCCGCAGGTATGTCAAGCGGACTTATATACATCCCCTGCGTGTATGCCACGACGGAGGAAATGATACGCCTGTGCCGGATCCTGAAGGAGTATGACCGACCGTTTGTTGTCCATCAGCGCATGGAGTTCAATGATATTATGACCTCCATGCAGGAGCTTGCAGATATAGTGCGCGGAAGCGGCGTTCATCTGCACATCTCCCATTTCAAGATGGGCGGCAGAAAGAACGAGCCTCTCAGGTACGAGGCGTTCAGGCTTATAGAGCAGCTGCAGACTGAGGGATACGAGATCAGCTTTGACCAGTACCCCTACGGCGCGGGCAGTACAATGCTTGCGGCCTGCATTCCGCCTTGGGCGCACGCCGGAGGAACTGACAAGCTGCTTGAGCGCATGAGAGATCCCGTGGAACGCGCCAGAATCAAGTCGGACATTCTGAATAACGATACCGTGTGGGATAACCATATCGAATTCTGCACCCCGGAAGGCATTGTCGTCAGCGATGTCACGAAGGACGAGAACAAAAAATATCTGGGCAAGAATATCGTCGAGATAGGCGAAATGATGGGCGTAGATTATGTGGACGCAATGCTTGACCTTCTTCTGGATGAGAATAATATCGTCGGTATGATCGAGCATTATGGCACTGAGGAGTGCATCACCGCCATAATGAAACGCCCGGAAATGAATGCCTGCACTGACGGACTTCTCGGCGGAAAGCCTCATCCGAGAGTCTATGGCGCGTTTCCGAGGATACTTGGAAAGTATAGCCGGGACGATGGTCTTTTTCCGCTTGAGACCGCAATATATAAGATGACGAGAAAGCCCGCCGAGGCCATGAGAATTGCCGATAGAGGCGTTCTTGCTCCAGGCAGAAAGGCCGATATAGTCGTATTCGATCCTGATACCGTGAAGGATCTAGCTACCTATGAGAATCCGAGACAGTACTCGGTCGGCATTGAGCACGTATTCGTCAATGGTATAAAGGTTGTCGAAGGAGACAAGTTGTTTGAGGATGCCGCATCCGGCCAGGTAGTCCGGGCAGGAAGATAAATGTAATATTGGTCTTTGATCGCTCCTACTCTCACTCCCATAATTCCATACGCTCAAGAAGCCGATTTATCAGGGCTTCTTGAGCGTAAAATTTTCCCCTCTCGGTTCACCAAACCGAGAGGGGGAAATGCTTTATTCAAGCTCGAACGCGCCGGTATAGAGCTGATAGTACACGCCCTTTTCGGCAATGAGCTTTTCGTGGCTGCCGCGCTCGATTATGCGGCCGTGGTCGAGAACCATGATGACGTCGGAGTTCTTGACCGTGGAGAGACGGTGCGCTATGACGAACACCGTGCGTCCTTCCATGAGCTTATCCATGCCGCGCTGGACTATCGCCTCGGTGCGCGTGTCGATGGAGCTGGTCGCCTCGTCGAGGATCATGACCGGCGGGTCGGCGACCGCGGCGCGCGCGATCGCGATGAGCTGCCGCTGACCCTGCGAGAGGTTCGCGCCGTTATTGGTGAGCTGCGTGTTGTAGCCGTCGGGCAGACGTGTTATGAAATCGTCCGCGCCCGCAAGCTCCGCCGCCGCGATGCACTCCTCATCCGTTGCGTCCAGCCGTCCGTAGCGGATGTTGTCAATCACGCTGCCGGTGAAGAGGTTCGTGTCCTGAAGCACGAGGCCGAGCGACCGGCGCAGGTCGGATTTCTTTATCTTGTTGATATTTATGCCGTCGTAGCGTATCTTGCCGTCGGCAATGTCGTAGAAGCGGTTGATGAGGTTCGTGATCGTGGTCTTGCCTGCGCCGGTCGCGCCGACGAAGGCGACCTTCTGCCCCGGCTCGGCGTAAACCGACACGTCGTGCAGAACCTCCTTGCCCTCCTCGTAGCCGAAATCGACATCCACCATGCGCACGTCGCCGCGCAGCTCGGTATAGGTGAGACTGCCGTTGCTGTGCGGATGCCGCCACGCCCAGTGTCCGGTGCGCTCGGCGCTCTCTGTGATCGTGCCGTCAGGCGCGATGTTCGCGTTGACGAGGGTGACATAGCCGGTGTCGGCCTCGGGCTTTTCCTCTATGAGCGTGAAGATACGCTCGGCACCGGCGCCGGCCATGACGATGGCGTTTATCTGCTGGGAGAGCTGGTTGACGTTGCCGGTGAACTGCTTGGACATGTTCAGGAACGGCACGAGGATGCTCACGCTGAACGCTGCACCGGAAATGCTGACATTCGGGATGTTTGCCAGCAGGAACACGCCGCCGACAAGCGCCAGAGTGACGTACAGGACATTGCCGATGTTGCCGATGATGGGGCCGAGGATGTTCGCGTAGGCGTTGGCGCGGAAGCTGTCGTCGCAGAGTGCGTCGTTTATCTCGTCGAAGCCCGCAAGGCACGCATCTTCGTGGCAGAACACCTTGACGACCTTCTGACCGTTCATCATCTCCTGAATATAGCCCTCGGTCTTGGCGACGGACTTCTGCTGGCGCAGGAAAAAGCGCGCGGAACCGCCGCCGACCTTCTTCGCAACGAAGATCATTGCTACTACGCCGAGCAGCAGCACCAGCGTCATCAGGATGCTGTAATACAGCATGATCGCAAGCACGCACAGCACGATCGCACCGGCCTGAATGAACGAGGGGATCGCCTGCGAGACGAGCTGGCGGAGCGTGTCGATATCGTTGGTGTAGTAGCTCATGATGTCGCCGTGCTGATGGGTGTCGAAGTATTTTATCGGCAGATCCTGCATTCCGTCGAACATCTCGCGGCGGAGCTTGTTGAGGAAGCCCTGCGTCATATAGGCCATGAGCTGGCTGTACAGCGTCATGGACAGTATCGACAGCACGTACAGGACGATCAGCGCCGTGACCCACGGCATTATCTCGGCCTTGGCTGTTGACCAGTCGCCGAGCTTGTAGTATTTTTCGACGATGGACAGCACGTTCTGCATGAATATCGACGGAATGGAAGATACAATGGCGGAGAACAGAATGCACAGCGCCGTGAGCGGGGCGAGCACGGGGTAGTAGCCTACGAGCTTCTTTATCACGCGGCCGATGTTGCCCTTTTTCGCCATCGGGGGCGCGTTTTTGATCTTATCACTCATCGTTGTCGCCTCCGTTCGCCTGCTGCTGGCAGACCTCGCGGTATATTTCGCTGGAGCGCAGCAGCTCGTCGTGAGTGCCGGTCGCGGCGATGCGGCCGTTGTCCATGACGATTATCATGTCGGCGTCCTGCACGGAGGCCACGCGCTGCGCGATGATTATCTTTGTGGTCTCGGGGATATAGGCTTTGAAGCCCGCGCGGATGAGCGCGTCGGTGCGGGTATCGACGGCGCTGGTCGAGTCGTCGAGGATCAGCACCTTCGGCTTCTTGAGCAGTGCGCGCGCGATGCACAGGCGCTGCTTCTGGCCGCCGGAGACGTTCGTGCCGCCCTGCTCGATCCATGTGTCGTAGCTGTCGGGGAAGGAGCGGACAAAATCATCCGCCTGCGCGAGCTTGCAGGCCGCGACGAGCTCTTCGTCAGTCGCGTCGGGATTGCCCCAGCGGAGGTTATCCTTTATCGTGCCGGAGAACAGCAGATTTTTCTGAAGCACGACCGCGACGCTGTTTCGCAGTGTCTCCATGTCGTAATCGCGCACGTCCACGCCGCCGACGCGGACGCTGCCCTCGGTGGTGTCGTAAAGGCGGGAGATGAGCTGGATGAGCGTGGTCTTGCTGGAGCCGGTGCCGCCGAGAATGCCGACAGTCATGCCGGCGGCGATGTGCAGGTCGATATCACGCAGGGCGAATTTCTTCGCCTTTGCGGAATACTTGAACGAAACGCCGTCGAAGTCGACTGAGCCGTCCTTGACCTCGGTGACGGGATTTTCGGGATTCCTGAGCGCAGGCTCCTCGGCCAGAACCTCGCAGATACGCTTTGCGGACTCTGCGGACATCGTGAGCATGACGTAGATCATGGAGATCATCATCAGCGACATGAGTATCTGGAAGCCGTAGGTCAGCATGGCGGACATCTGGCCGACGTCGATGGTCTGGCCGCCGCTCGTGATGACGAGCTTGGAGCCGACTATCATTATGAACACCATGTTGAAGTACACGCACAGCTGCATGAGCGGGGAGTTGAGCGCGACGATGCGCTCGGCATGGGTGAAGTCGCCGCAGATATCCTCGGACGCTGCGCCGAACTTCTGCTTTTCATAGTCCTCGCGCGCGAAGCCCTTGACGACGCGCATTGCGCGGACGTTCTCTTCGATCGACTCGTTGAGCCGGTCATACTTGCGGAACACGGCGCGGAACGCGGGCATCGCCTTGCGCGCTATCATCAGCAGGCCGAATATGAGCACCGGCACAACGACCACGAAGGTCAGCGCGAGCTTGCCGCCCATGATGAAGGCCATCACGATGCAGAATATGAACATCAACGGGCAGCGGATCGCCATGCGGATTATCATCATGAACGACATCTGGACGTTGCTGACGTCAGTGGTCATACGCGTTACGAGCGAGGCGGAGGAGAACCTGTCGATATTCTCAAACGAGAAGCTCTGCACACGCTCGAACATATCGTGGCGCAGATTGCGCGCGAAGCCTGTGGACGCTTTGGCACAGGTAGCGCCCGCGATGCCGCCGCAGCAGAGCGACAGACAGGCCATCAGCACCAGAAACAGTCCGATGCGCACGACCTGCTCCATCGGAGCGTTATATTTTATCAGGTTCACAAGCTTTGCGGTTATAAACGGGATAAAGGTCTCGATAAACGCTTCGCCCACTATAAAGATCAGCGTGAGAATCGTGGGCTTTTTGTATTCTCTCACGCATCCGGCAAGTCTTTTTATCATGTGCCGTCACATCCCTTCCCGCCGAGACATTGCGCGGGGTACATGTCCATGGCGTTTTTCAGCATAATATCAGTGGTATTCAGAAACTCGGCTGTCTGCTCCTCACTCAGCCCGCGGCACAGCTCGTCAAAGACCGTGCGGTCAAGGCTGTCCATGCAGCGGAACACCTCTCCGGCCATCGGCGCGGAGACGATGCATTTCGAGCGCCGGTCGCGCGTGCTCACGCGGCAGCTCACGAAGCCCTTGGCCTCAAGACGTTTGATTATCTCGTTGAGCGTCGGGTGGCTGAGGTGCGTCGCACGGTCGAGGTCACGCTGGTTTATCTCCTCAAGTCCGGCCATCTCCATGCGGTGCAGCTCGCAAAGCACGAAGCCCTGAACTCCCGTGAGTCCCTGCTCGCCGATAAGCTCGTCGATGCGCCGCCGGAAGCTGCGGTGCAGTATCGAGAAGCGCGCGCCTATCGGTATTTCGCAATCCATTAAGCTCACCTCTCTAATAGGTAGTGTACGACATATTTTAGCCATTTAGGTTTATAATGTCAATCATCATCACAGACAAAAAGAACGGATATCCGGAGGACGGCTTTCGTCACAATGCTCTGAACTTTTTATGTAGCCTTGAAAAATCCGCGCAGCGCGGCTATAATCAGAGCATAAATATAATAGTAGGAGCATTGCCATGAAAAGAGCGTATATAAACGGCATTATACTCGACGGCAGCGAAAATATGCAGCCGCAGAAGGGCATGAGCATCATCACCGACGGCGAGAAGATAGTCGGCATTGTCCCCGCGGGCAGCGAGGGCGCGGACTGCGAGAAGGTAGATCTCGGCGGCAAGTATATTATGCCGGGGCTTATAAACCTGCATCTGCACCTGCCTGCCTCCGGCCGCCCGAAGAAAAAGCAGGCCGATAATACCAAGCTTGTAAAGACCGTCACGAGCACCGCGCTCATGCGGCGCGTGGTCGAGATCATCTGCGCCGCGAACGCCAAGACCCAGCTCATGAGCGGCGTCACCACCATCCGCACCGTCGGCGGCATCATGGAGTACGACGGCAAGATACGCGACGGGATAAAGGCCGGGAAGTACGTCGGCCCGCGCATCCTCGCGGCGAACATGGCGGTCTCCGTGCCCGGCGGGCATATGGCAGGCTCGCTTGCGTATGAGGCGCACAGCGCTGAGGAGGCGAAAGATCTTATCACGAAGATTGCTTCCGGCAAGCCAGATCTTATAAAGCTGATGATAACCGGCGGCGTGCTGGACGCGACCGTGAAGGGCGAGCCGGGCGCGCTGAAGATGCCGCCCGAGTACGTCAAGGCCGCGTGTGATGAGGCGCACCGGCTGGGCTACAAGGTCGCCGCGCATGTGGAGAGTCCGGAGGGCGTGCGCGTCGCGCTCGAAAACGGCGTTGACACCATAGAGCACGGCGCAAAGCCTGACGAGCATATTATTTCCCTTTTCAAGGAGAGGGGAGCGGCGCTGGTGACGACGATATCTCCCGCGCTGCCCTACGCACTGTTTGACCGCGAGGTCAGCCACATCACCGAGACGGAGAAGTATAACGGCGGGGTCGTGTTCAACGGCATGATAGACTGCGCCCGCGCCTGCCTTGCCGCCGGCATCACCGTCGGCCTCGGCACCGATACGGGCTGCCCGTACATCACGCATTACGACATGTGGCGCGAGCTGAACTATTTCCATAAATACTGCGGCGTGTCGAACGCTTTCGCGCTGCACACCGCGACGATGATAAACGCGGAGATCGCCGGACTTTCCGACGTCACCGGCAGCATCGCGGCGGGCAAGTGCGCCGACTTTGTCGTCACGGAGCAGAACCCGCTCGACAGCCTTGAGGCTCTGCGCACTCCTGCGATGGTCGTTGCCCGCGGCGAAGTGTTCAACGCGCCCAAGGTGAAGAAAATGGCGCAGGTAGAGCGCCAGCTCGATCTATATAGATAATGCAGGAACATCCGTCCCTCGGTTTTCGTCAAAACCGAGGGACGGCGTGTTATACGGCCTAAACGTACGGGCTGAAATGACTGATTTTTATGCAAAGTAACGCCCATGCGCAGAATTGAGATACTTTTGTTGTTGTCAAAGAAAAAGCAAAAATATATAATGCTTAGAATGTAAGAATAATTGTCAGCGGGTACGGAGGAATTATGCGAAACATATTCAAAATTTTCGGGAGGGACGTCAAGTCTCTCAGCCGGCATTTCTTCGCCTTCGTCGTGGCGATAGCAATAATGATCCTGCCGAGTCTGTACGCATGGCTCAACATCTATTCGAACTGGGATCCCTACGGCAACACGGGCAACATCTCCATTGCCGTCGCGTCGATGGACAAGGGCTATGTGACCGATACCGGAGAGAAGGTCAACAAGGGCGACGATATCATCGAAGACCTGCGCGAGTCAACGGCCATCAACTGGGTCATCACAGACAGCGAGGAGCAGGCCGTCAACGGCGTGTACTCCGGCGAATACTACGCCGCCGTCGTCATTGACGAGAACTTCTCCTATAACATGTACAACATGCTTACCATGTGGAACGGCAAGCCTGAGATAACCTACTATGAAAACGCAAAGAAGAACGCTGTTGCGACCAAGATAACCGACACTGCGGTCGAGTCGCTCAAGCGCTCGATAAACGAGAACTATCTCGAGGTTCTGATAAGCGGTATCATGGAGCAGGCGAATGTCATCTCTGCCGAGATCGCTGAGGATAACCCCAGAGAGGCGCTGCACGTCGTTTTGCAGCAGGCGCTGACCACGCTGAACGCGGCGCAGCGCGCGCTGGATAACTTCGCGGCGGGCGGCAGCGGCAACATCAGCATCGACACTTCGGAGCTGGATAAGATAATCGCCGACATCAATTCCAAGCTCCCGGAGGGCAGCGAGATACGCGACAACGTGGCGCAGATAGACCTCGCCGTGTATGAGGCGCTTGAAAAGGTGCAGGCATCGCTCGACCGGCTCCAGAACGCCATCGAGTCCGGCAATGCCGAGGCGATAGCTGCGGCGAAGAAAGCGGTCGAGAAGGCCGCCGCCGACGCGATAGCCTGCGGCGATAAGGTGAGCGGCTGGGGCGACGCGATCCCCGGAGACACTCAGGTCGGGCAGGACGCAAAGGCTCTCGCGCAGAAGATAGCCGATAACTTCTACGACCTCGGCAAGTGGCTCAATGCCCTGCCGCACAGGGACGATATTCAGGAGGCCATCGGCGACTGCACGGATATCGTTGATACCATCTTCGGCCTGACGGACACCATCGTCCCCTCCGCCGAGGAGCTTACCAAGGCCGTCGAGGACATCTTCCTCAACGTTGCGACGACGCTTGACAGTGTGCGCAAGCTGAATAACGACGCGCTCGTCCTGCGAGACGCCGTCGAGAGCACAAAGGCCGCGCTGGACGATACGCTCCACGCGATGCAGCCCGCCGCTTCGCGCGTTATCGCGTCCCTTACGGAGACGCTGCAGAAGCTCGACAGCATCACGACCGACGAGGACTACTTCGCCGCGCTTGTCGACCTGCTGGGCGGCAGTCCGGCGGTCTACGGCCAGTACCTCGCGCAGATAGTGCAGACCAGCGTCACCCCGATATACCCGATAGCGAACTACGGCTCCGCGATGGCTCCGTTCTACTCGGTGCTGGCGGTATGGGTCGGCGGCGTTATCCTCGTTGCGATACTCAAGCCGCATGCAAGCCCTGAGGGACTTGTGAACCCTAAGCCCGTGCAGCTGTTCTTCGGCCGGTATCTGCTGTTCTTCGTGATGAGCCAGATACAGACCGCGATAATAATCACCGGCGACCTGCTGATTTTGAAGATACAATGTCTGGAGCCGGGGCTTCTGTACCTGACGGGCTTCGTCACGAGCTTTACCTTCAGCCTGCTGATATATTCTCTGGCAGTGTCCTTTGGCGATGTCGGCAAGGCGATAGTCGTCGTCATCATGGTTCTCCAGATCGCAGGCTCCAGCGGCACCTTCCCGATAGAGCTGCTGCCGGAGGTGTACCAGAAGATATATCTGTTCTTCCCCTTCCCCTATGCTATCGACGCAATGCGCGAATGCATCTGCGGCCTGTACGGCAATATATATGTCACCAAGCTTTCGCAGCTGCTGATATTTGCCGTGGCGGCGCTGGGCATCGGCCTGTTTGTGCGTAAGCCGTTCATGGGAGTCAATCATTTCATGGAAGAGCGTCTCGAAGAGACCGGACTGTTCTAAGGAGGTGCAGTACAATGTCAGAGCATAGCTATCATAAGTTGTATGACCGCCTCGTTGACGAGGTCAAGACACTGTATTACGCGAACCAGGTTCGTATCCATAAGGGACTCTGGGCGCTGATAATTTCCACCGTGCTGTTCCTGACGATAATGTTCATCACGAACGGCTCGAAGGTCATCTTCCTGCTGATGTGGATCGCAACGATGTTCGCTGTGGCGGCGTACCTCATCGCGGTGGAGTACCTGAACTTTGAGCTGAAGCGCAAGGTGGAGGAGATAACACGCCGCGAGCAGGACTTCGGCGAGGAGACGGCGGATATCGTAGTCCGCCAGCGCCGCCAGCGTCTTGCCGAGACGATAACCGAGCTGGAAGCCGCGACGGAGGCCGCCCGCACCGCTATGACACAGCGCAAGACGGTTGCCGTCCCCAACGATGAGGTAGACGAGATAATAGACGAGCTGCGCGCCGAGTACAAGGATGAGTCCGGCAAGGACGGGGCAAAGGGCGCATCGGAGGATAAGGCATGAAAAAGATAGGTAAAATAATTCACCTTGATATGAAGCGCCTTGGCCAGAGCGTTGTGGCAGTTGTCGTCATCATGGGTCTGTGCCTTGTGCCCTCGCTTTACGCGTGGTTCAACATCCTCTCCAACTGGGACCCCTACGGTCCGGCCTCCACGTCGAACATCAAGGTCGCCGTTGCGAATGAGGACGACGGCGCGGAGCTGCTCGGCCTGACGCTCAACATCGGCGAGATGGTCATGGAGGGCTTGGAGTCCAACGATCAGATGGGCTGGGTCTTCCTCGACACGCGCGATGAGGCGCTGTCGGGCGTCTACTCCGGCAAGTATTACGCGGCACTGATCGTGCCGCCGGAGTTTACCGGAGACTTCCTCAGCATTATGAGCGGCGAGCTTCGCCATCCGCAGATAGAATATTACGAAAACGAGAAGAAAAACGCAATTGCCCCGAAGATAACCAACAAGGCCAAGACCGCCGTGCAAGAGCAGATAAACGCTACCATCGTTGAGAAGGCGGCGGACGCGGTGAACACCATAAGCTCCATGGTTCGTGCCTTCGGCCTTGACGCGGACGACGTTGCAAACAGCCTCACAAACGCGCTGGACAATGCCTGCGAACAGCTTCAGGAGCTGAACGTCATTCTCGGCTCGGTCAAAAACCTGTTGACGCAGACGGGGAACCTGATGGAGGTCTCCGCCGCGACGATAAATGATGCGGGCGAAGTGATAATTAATGCCGGCAACACCGTCGGCTCCGTGAGCAACGCCATCGGCACCGGCTCCAGCGTCGCGGGCGACCTGTCCAACAACATCGTCAAGGCGCTTGACGACATCGACAAGGATCTCGATTCCCTGCTCGGCATCGTCAGCTCCTGGGGCGGTACGCCGCTGCTCAAGGAAGCGATAAACCAGATACTCGACGACCTTGAGGCGAAGCTCGAAGCGCTCAAGGGTCGCATCCCCGACCCGTCCGCGATACTCGACCGCGCGATCGCGCGTATCGAGAAGATAAAGTCGCTCATCGAGAGCATGGACGCCGAGGCCGTGCGCGACGAGATGATCGCCGAGGTCAAGGCGCTGATAAGCGATATCGACGCGCTTGAAACGGAGCTTGTCTCGCGCAAGGATCGCGTCGGTGCGGCGTATACCACGATGGACGGCATAAATCAGGACATTAAGAACTTCGACTTCTCTCTCTCCAACGAGGAGATCGACGCGAAGCTCACCGAGATGGACAAGACCCTCGAGGATCTGGCCGCAGAGCTGACGTCGCTCAACGCGGCAGACCCGCTGATGAGCTTTGACGACGACCTGACGCATATCGCGAGCATCCGCAATGAGCTGAGCAACATCGGCGAGCCCACTTCGCAGCTCAAGATGATGGAGTGGAGCCTGAAGGTGATGAACGACCTGACCTTCAAGTACGATCAGCTCACCACGGGCATCGATTCGCTGAACGTTGCAAAGGAAGCGGCAAACCGCGCGATCGACAATATAAGCTCCTGGAACGGCGGCACTGCCGCGCAGCAGAAGATACTTGAGCTTCTGAACAAGATCGAGGAGAAGCTCAAAGCCATCGAGGTCTCCACGCCGAGCCTGACCAAGTATATCGACGACGCCATAGCGAAGCTTGAGGAGATACGCCAGAAGGTCGATCAGATAGAGGATCCCGGCATCCGTCAGGAGATCATCGACAAGATAAACGAGATGCGCGACGTGATCCGCACTGCGATACTCACCTTCAACGAGAACGTCACCGACCATATCACGGGCGTGGCCAACAGCGCGCAGACGGCGCTCAATGAGATACAGAACGTGCTGATGGGCAGCGCGGGCAAGGTCAACGGCGTGGCCGATACGCTGCGCGGATACAGCTCCGCCCTCGGCGACGGCATGACCTCGATAGACGCGGCAATATCGCTGTCCAATACCGTGTATGAATATCTGTCCAACTTCGCGGACGATGTACGCCGCTTTGTTGACAGTGACGGCTTCAAGCGTCTCATGGAGGTGCTTGAGGATAACCCCGACGGCCTGGCCGATTACCTCACGTCTCCGGTCGATATGCGCACGGAGATCGTCTATGAGATCAGCGACTATGGCTCCGCCATGTCACCGTACTACATAATGCTGGCGCTGTTCGTCGGCTCGCTCCTCGCGGCGACGATGATAAAGGTGCCGGTGAATTACCCCGAGCTCGGCCGCACGCGCGGCATCCAGCGCTACTTCGGACGCTTCACGCTCTTCCTCGGCATCGGTATCCTTCAGGCGCTCGTCACCTCGCTTGGCTGCCTGTACTATGTCGGCATCCAGTGCGTCGCGCCCGGACGGTTCATCCTGGCCTGCATGATATGCTCGCTGAACTTCGTGTTCATGAACTACAGCTTTGTCTATGCGCTTGATAACATCGGCATGGCGCTCTCCGTCATCATCATGGTCATTCAGGTCGCCGGTTCCGGCGGTTCCTATCCGTACCATGTTCTGCCGCAGTTCTTCCAGGATCTCTATAACTTCATGCCGTTCCATTACGGCATGGACATGATCCGCGAGACCATCGGCGGCTTCTACGACGGGACTTACGCCCGCTGTGCGATCATCCTGCTGCTGATGTGCGTGCTGTTCATGGTGCTGGGACTCGTCCTGTACTATCCGGCGCGCAAGCTCAACGCGGCGATAGCCAAGAGCAAGGAAGCCACCGGCGTTATGTAATGACCCCGAAATGTAAAAAACGGAGAACTGCGAAAAGCAGTTCTCCGTTTTTTTTATGAGTTTTATTATTTTTCGTGCCGCCCCTTGTATGCGCCGGGCAGCCGTACCGGAAGGTCGAAATTCAGCACGAACGCGCATATACCGGCGTCCTCGTGCTCCTCCAGCAGACGGAAGATGAGCCGCGTGATGTAATACGCGATGAAGGCCGAGGCCACGCCGATGATTGCCGCGAACAGCACGTCTGACGGGTAGTGCGCCATGAGATAGTTGCGCGATATGGCCATCAGCAGAACGACTATCACCGACGGCACGACAAGCTTCCTGCCGCGCATCAGGCACAGCGCCGTCATGCCCGCCGCCGCGGCCGTCACATGGCCGGAGGGGAAGGAGTAGCCGTCCTCGGCGGGGGAGCCGACGGCCTGCCACCACTGGCGGTACAGATCGACCGTTTCAAACGGGCGCGGCCTTGCTATCCAGTCCTTTAGGATGAAGTTCGTTATCAGCGCGCCGCAGCATACCGCGCCGAACACGCATACGCCTATGCGGCGCGTGCGCGCGAAGCACATCAGCACGAGCGACAGCAGCAGGAGGAGCAGTCCCTTTTCGCCGAGGAAAGTGATGAGCTTCATCAGCGGCGTCAGCACGGGGCCGAGCGCACCGGCAAGAGAATGCATTATTTTCAGAATCGCTTTGTCGTAGCCGGCAAAGGCCGTGTTCAGCCATTGCGCGGCGGCGGTCAAGGTCATATTATCCCTTCTCTCTGTGTAGTATTTCATAGTATAAGGCCGAAATTCCGAAAGTGCAAGGAAAATCGGATGAGGCCGGTTGTTACATCATGTAACATGAAAAAATTTCATTACGTCAGATTGAAATAAGTGTCCAAAAATTGACGCTTTTTTGTAATTATATATTTGACATATTTGAAGCAATCTATTATAATTTCTTCTGCACAGTACGCTTTTTATTGACTGTTAAGCACAAAGCTTGTAAAATATATACACATGTAACTGCACGCGGCCTACCTCTCGATTCGGGCAGGGCTTGGACATGTTGCCGCCTTGCCGCGGCGGAACGGAGACGCTGCCATGAGAGAAGCTTCGAGACTTTCCCAATCGTATATAATCGCCGCCCCATCCGCGGACGACTGTGACGCGCAGGCGGCGCACCTTGCCGCGCGCGCGGTATGCA
>OLRQ01001300.1_pt1 | contig 20033 bp, 15 predicted proteins | sample 1671971 | NCBI WGS metagenome assembly OLRQ01 (sample SAMEA3136631, study PRJEB25190) | human gut metagenome | biome: human gut; feature: human-associated habitat; material: faeces | place: Austria | collected 2013
GATAAACGCTGAAGGCATCTAAGCGTGAAGCCCCCCTCAAGATGAGATATCCCAAGACCCCTTGAAGAACACGAGGTAGATAGGGCAGAGGTGGAAGTGCAGTAATGCATGGAGCTGACTGCTACTAATCGGTCGCAAGCTTATCCAAACGCGGAGAAAGCGGATAGCATCCGCTTACAAAGCAAGGTAGGGTTAAAAAGGTTAAAGACTTAAAATAATCGGATTGATATTTATACAGACTGTATGTGGTTTTGAAGGTATGTGAAATGAGACATCGGAGTGATCCGGTGTCTTTTTTTGTAAAAAATGCAACATAGAAATGCGAAGCTATGGTATAATGTCTTTATGTTTTCAGAAATAAAAATAAAGTGAGGGAAAATCATGCAGGCATATTTATTTGTACATTTCAGGGAAAAGACAACGCCGGACGGCGAGCAGGTTTACTTTGGACTGAGCAAAGACGGGTTTCACTGGGAGGCCGTAAATGAGGGAAATCCGGTGCTCTGGGCGTATTATGGAGACAAAGGCGTCCGAGATTTTACGATTGTGCGATGCGAGGAGCGCAGAAAATTTTATATTTTTGCGACGGATCTGAGCCTTTCTTATGGAATGCGCAATCAATATCATCACTCCTGGGAGGAGATCGGAAGGAACGGCAGCAAGCATCTGTCGGTATGGGAGTCGGAGGATCTCGTCAACTGGTCGGAGCAGCGGCTGGTAAAGATCGGGGATGAAAGTTTCGGCTGTGTCTGGGCACCGGACATTATTTACGACCGGGAGAATAAGGATTACGTTTTACACTGGTCCTCATCGTGTGCAGATGACGATTATAAAAAGAAAGCGATTTATTACAGCCGGACGTCAGATTTTGAACACTTTACCGCACCGCAGGTGCTGTATCGAAGAGAAAACGGAGATATGATCGATTCAGCGATCTATGAGGAGGACGGATATTATTATCTGTTTGTGAAGAGCGGATACGACCCGGCATATGTGCAGCTGCTTCGGTCGAAGCAGGTGACGGGTACCTATGAGCTGATCGAAGAATTTTCGAGATGTATGGAAAAGCTGGAGACCGGAAAATATGAGGCACCGACGGCGATGAAGCTGCCGGACGGAACTTGGAGCCTGTATCTGGACTATTACGGGGTGCCGGGGAAAGGACAGGGCTATGTACCGTTTCTGGCAGACTGCCTGGCAGACGGACATTTCGAGCGGTCGGATGCGGAATTTTCCTTCCCATATGGTTTTAAGCATGGTACGATTCTTCCGATCACAATGGAGGAGTACGAACGGATCAAGGCACATGACTGGTCAGATAAGGGCTGGCAGTAGGAATATAAGACCGGTTTCAGAAAAGTGAGATTTACCGGATAAAGGTCGGTCTCAGAATGATGAGATTGTCAGGATCATGGCAGGGAGCGGAAAAGTGGAACGCCCGGATAAAGGTTGGTGACAGGAAAGAATGACCGGGAAGAGAAACAGAAAAACAGGACATCAGGTGAAAAAATGGTAATAGGAATCTGTGATGATGACAAAATATGGTATCGCAGGGCAGAGGGGCTGATTGAGCAATATGCAGAGGAGACGGGGCAGGAGGTAGCGCTTTGCTATTTTCCAGATACAGAGGCGCTCCTGGCCTATGAGGGCGCTCCGCTCGAAGTGTTGTTCATGGATATTGAGCTGAACGGTGAGAATGGAGTAAAGGCAGCGCTGCAGGTAAATGCGAAATGGGCGCACTGTCAGATCGTATTTCTGACGAATTATCTGAATTATGCGACGGATGTGTATGAAGCGGAGCATGTGATGTTTGTTCTAAAGGAACAGTTCGCGGAAAGACTGGGCAGTGTGTTTGCGAAGATCGCACATGAGCGGGAGCAACACAGAAAACAGCTCTGCTTTGTCTGTGTTGGAAAGCAGACGGTGTATCTGGCACCGGACGAGATTTACTATTTTGAGCGGCGCGGCAGAAAGACGATCATTGAGACTGTGTGGGGCAGCTATGAGCTGTTTGATAAAATCGAGGACATTATGAAACGGCTTCCGGAAGGAGAGTTTGTCCGCTGCCACAACAGCTATGTCGTCTATCTTCCGAATATCAAGGAGGCAAAGAGCGGTACATTTCAGATGCGGAATGGTCAGACGATCACAATCAGCCGAGGATACGAAAAAGAGACAAAGACCGCATTTATGCGATGGGTGAGGGGACAGATGGTATGAGCCTGTTAATCGGATTTTTAGTTGTGTCATTATCGGTGACGGTGCTGGCTGTATGCAGCTGGAGAATCAGCCGTCAGGAAGAGGAGAACCAGCTCGTTCAGGCGTACATGGTGACCCTGCAGTCCTTTTATCAGATGCTGCAGGATCGCATTGAAGTGACAAGGCGTTACCGGCATGATCTTGCCAAGCATATCCAGACGCTGGAGGTGCTTATGGCAGAAGAAGGGAAGGAGGAGCTGAGGGAATACGCAGACGGATTGAAGCTGCAGTACCAGGAGCTGAAGTCCGATCAGTACTGTGCAAGCGAGGTTATCAACACAGTGATTTCGATCAAACGGCAGCAGTGTGAGGAAAAGCAGATTCCGTTTACTTTTACCGTGGAGCCGGGCGGCTATGGCGCCGTGCGGGACATCGATATGGTCGGTATTCTGTACAATTTGCTGGATAATGCCGTAGAAGAAAATGAGCGGATTCCGGATGGAGCGTCAAAGGGCATCTGGCTTCTGATGGGAGAAGCGGATGAGGAGGAGTCCTCGAATGATGAAGCCGGAAACAGGAAAAAACAGAAAAAGCAGCAGGAACGTGCAGGAGCAGCAAAGGAATATAAGAGAATCTGGATGGAAGTGCGCAACTGCATCCGTCCGGATGCCACGATGGACTTTAAAACAGAAAAGCAGGATAAGGATGCACATGGAGTCGGCCGGAAAATCATCTCTTATTTGGTAAAGCAGTATCAGGGAACAGAGACGGCGAAGATTGACCGGGAAAAGAATGAGCTTGCAATTCGGATCTGGCTGAAGAGAAGAGAGGCAGAGTAGGCAGTGACGATAGAAGTAAGCTGAAGTCACCTATGAACGCTGACATATAGAAGACGAAGGGAACGTGAGGTAATGCTGGGAAAGCTAAACACGGTGTTATTATCAGAAAACTGTCCGCGTATGGTGCTGTTCTCAATCACAGGCCAGGTGATTGGACTGATCATACTGCGCTGGCTGCTCGGAAAGGGCAGAAAAGTATGGCGATATATCGTATTTCTTATGGGTAGATCGATCTTTACGATCTATTTCTGGTACGGGTTGAATCTCTATGCACCGAATGAACCGTGGGCACGGATGCTGCGAATTGCAGTGGCCTGTGTATTAAGCATACTGATGTGTTTTTTCACGATCTGCACCTATCCGGAGGAACATTTGAAATCGCTGTTTGCCGTATTGATCAGTGAAGCAGTAATCAGTGTGATCTGCATTCCGTCGTTCGCATTGGCAAACTGGCTGGAAGGAAAGCAGGATCTGTTTGAAATGTATAGCAGGATGCAGCTGCCGGATCTGTTGCTGCTGCCACTTGGGGCGGCTGGTCTGGCTGTGCTGTGGCTGCTGGGAGGATTTCTAATTCGCCGTTACCGGGAATTTCACATTCATCATCGTCAGCTGTTCTGGCTGCTGTTTTTCTTTTACTTTATTGTGGGACAGCTTTCCGCCGTGTTTGATGTGATTGAGCAAAATGGGGCCGTACTCGGGTTTGGCGTAGCATTTCTGGCATTGGCAGCTATGCTTGCTGCGTTTCTATTCCTCAGTTATCGGGATTACCGCAGGCAGGTGAGGCAGGAGCAGCAGTTTCTGACGATGCAGTTTCAGCTGCTCCAGAATCATTATCAGTCGATTCAGACACAGATGAGCCGGATGGAGGCATGCCAGAAGCTGGTAGATGCGCAGATGGCGGAGATCATGAAACTGGAGTCTGACATGATCTCAGAAGCAAATTCTGGGCAGTTGGCAACCGCTTCGAACGGCAGCTTCCAGGCAGAAAAAAAGTCAGGAACATGCAGCCGGGCAACCATCCTCCAATACTTAACGGATCTGCGGGAAGAATATCAGAATATTCGCGCAGGGATGTACTGCCGGAACTGGATGATTGATGCGGTGCTCTATACGCAGATTGGAATGGCAAAGGAGCATGGGATTGCGGTAGACTGTCAGGTGCAAAATTTTTCCTGTGATACTGTCAGTCAAGAAAAGCTGGCCCGGCTGCTGTTTGAACTTCTGGACTTTGGTATCCGTGAAAATGAACAGCCAAGGAGCGGGAACGAGCGATACATGCACATACAGATACAGAATATAGTGCATCAAACAGCGATTGCATTCAAGACGGTGGCGGGCGTACAGCGGCGAAAAGTCAGACGATGGGTTCGGCGAACAGAAAAGGAATTTGGTGCAGAGATTGAGACGGAACAAACCCAGAATGGACTTCAAATTATGATCTTGTTTCAGTAGAGAGCAGGATCATAGCGAGGCGACAAAGCTGCCGGACAAGATAGGTCGTAAGGGTAGAATGAGAACATCTGCCCTGATTTCGGGAAAAGATTACGGGATTGCGAATGTCCGCTTTACAAACCGGGGAGAGTGGGGAAATGTTGGAAAAGCTGAGTATGATTTTACTGTCAGAAACCTGTCCACGTATGGTGCTGTTCTCAATCTTCTGCAATCATGGGACAGATAGGCGGGATGATTATCCTTTACTGGATGCTCGGAAAACCGCGAAAGCAGGTGCGCTACATCAGCTATATGTTTTTTAAGGCCGTCTTTATGATTTATTTTACTTATGGCCTGAATTTATATTATCCGGGCGAGCTGTGGTCAGCGACGTTGCAGACAGCAGTCAGCAGTGTGCTAGGTGTGGTGACGATGTTTCTTATGATCGCAACGTATCAAAATGAAAGCCTGAAAGTGATTTTTGCAGCACTGCTCGGCGAAATTTATTTCACGCTTGTCGAGATGCTGGCTGTGGTAGGGGTAAACGGTCTGGAAGGAAAAACAGATTTGCTTTTGATTTATGACCGGCTGCAGCCGATGGATCTTCTGATACCGGTGCTATTTGGAACAGGGATAGTCCTTTTAAAGCTTTTTGGTGGTCGTTGGCTGGCACGTTACCGGGATGTCCGAATCCGGCACAGACAGTTATTCTGGTTTGCGATCGTGGCCTATTTTATCGTCGCGCAGACGAACGGAATGATTGTGATCGGGCAGGAAGCAGGACTCGTTACGGCGACGGGAATGCCATTTATCGGGATCGCGGTACTGCTCGTTGTGCTGCTCGGTCTCGTGTATCGTGACTATCGCAGACAGGTTCGGGGAGAGAGCCGGTTTTTGAGCACGCAGTTTCAACTTTTACAGACCCACTACGAATCCATCCGGACGCAGATGCAGCGGATGGAAATGTGCCAGAAGCTGGTCGATAAGCAGATGAAAGAGATCGTAAGAAGAGGAGAAAACGTAGCGGCGACAGAGAACTGCGACCGTTGCAAAGATACGGAAGTTGCGGCTGCCAAGGGCGAGGAGATGATCCAAAATGGAATTTTGGAGGAAATCGATTCCGGGTATAAAACATCGAAACAAAACGTGGAAAAAGAAGGTCCTAATAGGGCAAAGAAAGAAGCAGCCCCAGAGTATGAAGTGCTGGAGCAAAGCATAGAAGAAAAGAGAAGAAAGAAAGCCGATGATCAGCGAAAAGCAGTCATCCTGCGCTATTTGGACGATCTGCGCAGCGAATACCAGAACATCAGCGCCGGGATGTACTGTCAGGACTGGATGGTGGACGCCGTCCTTTATACACAGATTTGCGCAGCGAAGGAGCGCGGCATAAAGGTTGACTGCAATGTGCAGGGCTATCCGTGCGGAGCCGTCAGCCAGGAACGTCTGGCGCAGCTGCTTTATTCTCTGTTTGAGTTTGGCATGCAGGAAAATGAGAAGCTACAGGAGCAGGCGAAACGGTACATTCATGTGAAGCTGCAGAATGTGCTGGGAAATCTGGCGGTTTGCTTTGAGGTGGCAAGCGCAGGAAAGCGGAGTGCAAAAAAGATTCAGAAGGTACTGGCAAAAACGAATGAACAGATCGAAGTGGAGGAGACAGGAACAGGAGTGCAGGTGACGATCCTGGTGTAAAACAGCAAACTATAATGATGACAGGGCCAATCAGTGGAAAAAGCTGGCTGGCCCTGTTGTTGTGTCCGCTTTACAGGATTATGCTATGCCAAAAGTGTAGGAAAAACATGCAGTTTGTGTAAGGTATATAAATTTGCACTTTTTTTGTGCTATATTAAGATTATGTTGAATATCAAAAGGGGGAATTAGTAGTATGAGAAAAAAATCCAGTAGAAATGTGATACGAAAAATAGTGATCGCGTTGGCAGTGATTTTGTTATTTGCAATGCCGCAGGATGTTTCAGCAGCATCACAAAGGACAAAAGCAGTAAAAGCGTATGCCAGCTTTTTGTCAAAAACAAAATACGTAAAATGGAGGGATCGGTCTTTCAGTACGGGGTTAGCAAAGAATTGTTATTTTGCACTGGCCTGTATTGATAATAATAATGTGCCGGAATTAATTTTGTATACACCAGATTCGTGTCACGTATATGGATTCGGAGTGATGTATACATATCGAAATGGAAAAGTAGTACGTGTTTCTGAGTTAGGCTTCGATTTTCATTCAACATTAGGATATTATAAGAAAAAGAACGTGTACACTGATAATTATACATGGACAGGGTCGGGATCATACAATTATGAGAGAATATCAGGACGATGTCTTGGAACACGGCATATTAAGTATAATTACAGGTCACAAAAGTGGGTTACAGACGGTTATTATTTGAATAAAAGAGTTTCAAAAGCGGCGTTCAATAAGGCGTTAAAAAAAGTTGTCGGAAACACAAAATTTACCAAGTATAAATTTCACAAGAATACAACAGCGAATAGAAAAAAATATCTGCGGTGAATCTGGGTTATAAAATAGTGTATAGGAAATTACCAAAAATGTAGGAAAAAGGTGCAGTTTGTGCAGAGTGCATAAATTTGCACCTTTTTTATGGTACATTAAAGGTATAGTGATGATTGAGAAAACAAAAGTGAATATAAGATTTGGTAGAATAAAAGCAGTCAGGGAGTAAATGAAGGGAGTATTTACGTATGGAGTATGCAAAAAGTCAAAACAAAAAAATTAAAATATTGGTAGCAGGGCTGAGCTTTTATTTGATTTTAATACTGGCAGCCATGCATGCAAAGGCAGGTGCAAATAGTTATCTATTACCACAAAGCAGTTCTGTTTATTTGACAGATTCGGATATTGCCGGATTTTCATTACAAAAGTTGAATTATGCGAAGAATGAAATTTATGCAAGACATGGAAGGTGCTTTCAATCGCGTGAGCTGACGGAATATTTTGAGACAAAGAGTTGGTACAAGGGGACGATATCACCAGAAAATTTTGATGAAGATTCTTTGAATTCGTATGAAAAGCAGAATAGTAAATTTTTACTGGCGGCAGAATTGGCTGTTAATCCAAATGGTTATTTACTGGATCAGCCGGGATATGATGTTATGGCTGTAGAGGAAGAGGGGGTAACTGAGGAGGGAACACTGACTGCAGATCAGGTATATGATGCGCTGTATTTGTATATTGATGAGAATGAGCTGGATATGGATTCTGTGTATCGAAATTCCGGATGGCTTCAGTTAAGTGAACAGGATGAAGAGAATTACACATTTGTTTTACGCTCCTATACCGGTGCATATTCCTATTACTATGTTAATAAAATTTCAGGCGAGACTTATGCTACAGAAATGGATCCGCTCACATATGAAATGACAGTTCCTGAATATATGTGTAATCTTAAGGATTATGTGTTCACAGAAACAGATTTCGGGGAACTTACGGAAACAGGTACTTTCTGTGGAACTATGAGATCTGAGACAAGGGGATATCCATATGTTCTTGATGACGGATTTTTAGGAAATCTATACGAATATGAAGTTCAGGATGGAGAATTTGTAATTCATGGAAGTCTGAATCGCTGCAAGCCAGATGGCGGGATGGATTCATCGGAAGAGGGATATTTGCCTAATGGAAGGAGACGTTTTCGATGTGATGAAAATACACAGTATCTTTCAATCGGTGGAGATGGTCCGGCAACTGAATTTACACAAGAAGAGTTCTTACAGGTTATAGAAGATGCGAAAGACAGCGGACTTGGGTTTGTGATAAAAATTCAGAATGGAATAGCGATATCAGTGGCAATTTCTTCATGAAATAGGGGAAAAACAAATATACAGATTCTTCATGCTACAATTAAATGCGAAAATAGCTCTGTAATTCAGAAAGGTGGAAGATAAGTATGAAAAGAAAAACGTTAATTCGATGGATGACAGTGACTTTTATGATCGGTGCAGTTACCTTGTGCTGGAAGCAACCTCGCATTGTGGAAGCGTATGAGGATGACGAGTACGATTATGATTATGATTACGATGACTATTATGATTATGAGGATGATTACAGCTATGATGACTGTGGCTGGTATATGATTTCAAGTGACTATGCGCCGGGAATTGCAGTGCGCAGCGAACCGTCGAAACAGTCGGATCTGCTTTGCCGGATTCCGTATGGAACGGAATTTTATGTGGAAGCGTTTTCTGGTACATGGGGCTATACGACAGTAGATGGTGAGACCGGATGGATCGATACTGATTATGCAGAGTGGATTGGTGACGATGTGGATGATGAGGACTCAGACTACTGGGATGACTATGACGATTATGAAGAGGCAGGAGACTGGTACTATATTGTAAGCCAATATAAGCCGGGAATCGCAGTGCGCAGTGAGCCGACGAAGGATTCGGAACTGCTTTGCCGGATCCCTTACGGCACCTGGTTTTATGTGGAAGCGCTTTGCGACAACTGGGGTTATACGACGGTGAACGGTGTGACCGGCTGGGTCGATACCGATTATGCAGAAGTGGACTGGGATGATGATGGCGATTCGGTTGTATTTGAAGATAAGGGGCTTTACAAGGATGGATCAGAAATCAGTTCGGATTCTTACATTCTTCCAGATAGCGACAGTATCTATTTATCGAGAAAAGATTTGTCTAATCTAACGTTGAAGGGACTCTGCTATGCAAAAAATGAAATTTATGCCAGAAGAGGCAGACTTTTCAATTCTGCGGAATTTCAAGGCGAAGGAACTGCAGAATTACTTTAACTGGCAGGAATGGTACGATGGAATTTACGAACCGGGCGATGCGACGGATCAGAAAATTGTAAAAATGTTGAACAAGTATGAAAAGCAGAATGCAGACCTTCTGGCCACGGTGGAGAAGGAAAAGGGGACGTATTCGGTGAAGTAGCCAGAACAGTCAAAGCGGATATTCGCAATCTGTTTTGCTACCCGATTGATTCGGTAAAAAAGGGGAATATGCGGAAGTATAGCGCGACTATGAAAAATTGCAGCACGAAGAAGTACACCGCAGTAAATAACGCGTCAAACCGGGGAAGGTATGTGAAATAAGCATATAGAAAGTAAGGGAGGGTGTGAAAACTATGAAAATCTGGAAGAAAAGAATGGTAATGCTGCTGATGCTCCTGTGCCTGTTTTTGATGGCAGGGCTGAGCGTAAGTGCAGCAGGCAGTCGGGTGCTTCGGCTGAGAAATGGGCGGACTTACCGGGCTGATCTGGATGGAAACGGGAAAAAGGAAAAGATCCAGCTGCAGTATTATACGGTCGGTGATAATTGCTTCCGTATGAGAATTTACATCAATGGCAGATTAAAGCTGAATACGCTGGTAAGAGATTCTCTGGATTGTATCTGGGAAGTAAAGGCGTGCTTGCTGGATTATAACCGTCGGGATCGGTATAAGGAAATCTATTTCGAGAACAGTGCAATGTCAGGCTCGTTGTCGATCCATATGTACCGCTATATCGGTGGACGGTTAAGGCGGGTGGCATATGCGGCAGAAATGCACCCGGTCGGTGGAGACTATGGCAGCCTGAAAAGTGTGCAGCCGGGAAATGGGACTCTGACCTTTACCGGCAGCCTTTATGGGTATGCCCCGGCAGAGGTAATAGGGGAATATTCTGCAGTCATCCGTGGAGGAAGGCTGCGCCAGAAGTCTTATACGTGTACGGCATATCGGCAGCAGAGATATCGTTTATCCGTAAATAAGCGGGCAACCAGAAGCTTAAATGGAGGTGGAGCTTTTACCGTGCGGGCATGGCAGCGCTTTCAGGTGCAGAAAGTATACCGGACAAGCCGACAGTGTAAGCTGTATATTCGCTTAAGCAATGGCCGGAAGGGATGGATTCAGATGGCAAATTGGGAGAACACCCTGCAGGCGGCGTAAGGTCTTTGGAAGAAGAAAGGGAAAACGGGTATGAGGAAGAAGAAAATCTGTCTGCTCATTTTTTTGTGTATGCTGTTTATGGCAGGAACAGCTGCATCTGCAGCCGGAAAGTCGACAAAGGCACTGCAGGCATATGAAAAGGTATTGCGCTCTGCTTCGTATGATGGGATGAGAACTGTGTGCTTTGCATTGCTGGACATCAATCAGGACGGTGTAAAAGAGTTGCTGATATCCAATGCCAGAAATAAAGTTGGTGTATACGGGTACGACGGAAAGAAAGTAAAACGCTTATATAAGCATACGACACCGGTACGTGGCGAGTTCAGTGCGTATTATTTGGATGAAAAAAATTACTGGCAAATAGACCCGGATGAAATTTCACATTATACATTTGTGGGATATTTGAAAAGTAAAAAGCAGCTGTATTTCGAGACCAATCCGACGGATGAAAGCCATGGAATGTGGAGTGTATTTTTAACCATGCCGTCATCGGCCAGCGTAAAGAAGACAAAAATTGAATTTAAAATGCAGTACGGTGGCTATCCATATAAAGTATATATAAATGGTAAGCGGGCATCAAAAAGTGAATGGGGAAAATACACGGATGCAATGGGATATGTAATTCTGCCGGGAACTCCGGTAAAATTTTATAAAAATACGGCTTATTATCGAACGGTCTGTGGTATAACCGCAAGTCAGGGCAGCGGTTCGGGTAAAAATGATAAGAATGCCGTTTTAAGCAGAAAAGCAGGGACTTTGTATGTGGGTCAGTCCATGCGGCTAAGTGTGAGTGGAAATGCGAGTAAGGTAAAATGGAGCTCGTCGAATAAGAAAGTTGTGACGGTATCCGCAGCGGGAGTGGTAAAAGCAAAAGGCAAAGGCAAGGCAGTCATTACCGCCCGGGTCGGAAAAAGAAAATTAAAATGTAAGGTTACGGTAAAATCGGTGTTGCAGGTCTCACCCAGAACCATTACCGTAAATAAGACCGGGGTGGTCAATGTAACATTCAATTATCCGACGACAGCGTGCGTTTCGGTAAAAAACAGTAAATATGTAAGCGTCAGCTGGGAAGGCGGGATAAATAGAAAGAGTAAGATTCGTATTGTCGGAAAGAAAAAAGGTGTTACCTATCTTCGAATCACGAATAAGTACAATAAAGAAGTGATCACGGTAAAAGTAAAAGTGACGGGGGTACAGAAAAAAACAGGTTCCGGAAATACAGGGAGCGGTGGAACTGTTGCTCCGGTGACTCCGGTTACTCCAGTGGCGCCGGTTACTCCGGCAGCGCCTGTACAGCCAGCACCGGTGACTCCATCAGTTCCGGAGATACAGCCAAGCATATGGATCTCAGGTGGAAGCACGGGAAGTGCAAGCTGTACGTTATATGCACACTATACACCGCAGTCGGCAGGCGTCAGATGGACATCATCTAATCCGGGCGTGGCGACGGTAAGTAATGGAGTGGTGACGGCCAAGTCAGGTGGACAGACCACAATTACCGCATCTATTACGTATAATGGAAGAACATACAGCGCTTCAAAACGTATAACGGTGAGAGAAAATGTGGCATATGGATCCTGGAGCGCATGGTCATTAGATGAGGCAGTGGGGAGTGCAAACCTGGAGGTAAGGACGACGGCCCTGTATCGGTATTATTATTTTTACTGCCCGGTATGCGGAGGCAGAGAACCATATCAGGGAAAAAGTGATTGTGGAAGATACAGTCTGAGTTTGAGTGATGGCCATGCAGGATGGTTTACCGTACCATATTCAGAGAGTAATTCGAGGACCTACAGTTATTCAGCAGCCAAAAGCTATACCACGTCACTGGGGGACGGAATGATCTGGAACTTTACTACGGCGGAAAAAGATATACATACGATAGGATATTATTCGTGGGAGGCGTTGGATACCATCATCCGGAGAGGATATAGTACGAGAAGAGTGTACCGGAGTTATACCATTAGCTCGGTCTACTAAACTTTACCAAAAATGTACGAAAAAGGTGCAGTTTATGCAGGTTGCATAGATTTGCACCTTTTTTATGATACATTAAAGGTATATTGATGGTGAGATAAGGCAGAACGAACATGGAGGAGGGTATAGGCAAAGAGAAAATATAGGAAGAATGTATAGGAAGAATGCAGAATGAACTGAATGAATAAAACACGAAAGGAATGGATGATGAAAATGAAAAAACGGTATAAGGTGATCATTACGACAATGTTGATGCTGCTGACTTTATTATTTGCAGGGGTTTCGGTGCAGGCGGCGACACCAAAATGGAAAAAGGTATATAAAAATTTTCTTCAGAGGAATGAAGATACATATGAATATTATTTTGTTTTAAACATTGATGGAAAAGGGGCACCAGAACTGATAGTATCAGATGATCTGTGCTGGAGTTATAGGGTTTATACAATCGTTGGTAACAAAATAAAGTATGCAGGGCGTGTAGACAATCAGTGCATAGGGTCGGGAGTAAGATACAATAAGGTCAGAAAAGGGATTTGTAGTTTCTGGTCTGGTGCAGGATGTACAGAAATATTTTTTTATACGATGTCAAAAAACAGGCTGAGAACAAAATGCTACTTATTATATGACAATAATCATGGAAACAGAACCAGATATAAAGTAAATTATAAGACGTGCTCTGCAAAAACTATGAAAAAGTATCTGAATCATTACTTTAAAGAAAAGAATATCAGAGAATATCGATGCAAAATGAATTCGTGGAGTAACAGAAAGAAAAGTTTCGGCTAAATTATGAAAAATCATGAGTCAGGAGGCTGAGCGAATGAAGAAGAAACTATATTATGGATTGGGGATCGGAATTCTGTTGGCGTGTCAGATGGGAGTGAACAGCTACGCAGGCTTTTGGACAGATGTTACGGATCACGCATTGGAACATGTGGAGCATACCGATATTGTGGAGCAGGCAGATGGGTATGTATTGCTTGAAAATACGAAAAAAGGATTTGCCTCATCTGATACGGAATATGGCATTTATGATGTGGTAAATCAGGAATGGAAGATTGCGTATCAGGGTTATGAGGATGCAGATGCCGAGAATGCAAAATATGTTGGAGATGGGATCTTTGCCTTTCAGGAGAGCGGGGCAGACCAGGATGACATGGAGCAGAATGTCATTTTGCTGAATGCAAAAAGCGGGGAAGTCACTTATGCTGCAATTCCTAAAATGTCATTGGATCATTTGAATTTTAAAAATGGATATTCGATCAGCATCGGTGAGACTGATGTCTGGGATGTATTTGTGATCGGGGAAAACGGAGAATATTATCCGACGGGAATTCGGAACCGATGCCAGGATTCTGAAAGCCCATGGGATTTGGATGAATATTATACCGATGGACAGTATGCTGTTTACACATATGATCGATCTGACTTTATCATTTATGACCGCGATAAGGATGAAATATCGGATTTCTATAATCCGGTGTATGCAGAAAAAATAGTGCATACTTTTTCACAGGATGTGGATCCGGAGGTATACATCTGTGATAAGTATCTGGTGCTGACGAATATGCTGGGCGAGGATCGGCAGTATTATTACACTGTTTTAACGTTTGATGGAACTGAATATATAGAGCCGACAATGTGCGATTATGCCACTGTGACAGAGTGGGGAAACCTGCTGGTTGAGAACGGAGATCAGATAGAAGAGATCAAGCTTACAGATAAGAGCAGGGATGTGGCACAGCCGGTCAGTCAGCTCGCCATGACTTCATTCGAAGAAGGCAGCCGGGAGAATGAAGAACTTGCGATGGACCGAAAAGGCCAGGCTTATAAAAATACAGTAGAGTATAGATATCAGCTTTTGAAATCTGGCCCCTATGATTTGGGGGATACCTGGTATTTAGGGGGAAATTATGAGACATTTCAGGGAGTCTGGTATTGTCCATACAATACAGGAAAAGATGTGATGGTTACAGTAAGGTTGCTGGGGGATGAGCAGGTTTTGTATGAAAGTCCGGTGATTAATGCACAAAACTGCAGGCAGGAATTTGAAGTGAATGTCAGTGGAGTGCAGCAGCTGCGGCTGGAATATTCCGGAACCGCAGGTACGAATGACATTTTATTTGGACTTTCTGATGGAGAATTTTTGCCGACAGGAGTAAGTGGGACAGTACCTGAGAAAAAAGAAGAAACAGTGGAAGCAGCACAGGATGTCATGCTGTATGACCTGTATGCATATCAGGGTGGTTTCAGTAAAACGCCAGAAGTGACGGACAATATGGGAAACGAGTATTATAAGGCGATTCGCGTGTCTTCGTATGGAGAATCAGGAACTTATGATATCGGTGGAAAATACACCACGTTATCCGGCATCATTGCAGTTACAAAAACAAGTCAGGACAATGACTTTGACCGCAATAAAAGAGGATATGTCCGTGTGTACGGAGATGATACACTGCTATGGGAAGACGCGGATCTGACCACCGAAACAAAGCCATATGAGATGTCTGTTGATATTACGGGAGTAACGGACCTTCGGGTGGAGATGCAGGGATTTGGCACACACTTAATGTCAGAAATGATGTCAGTCATATTTGAAAATGCTACTTTAAAAGGTAATGCGGCAGTGAATCCGGCATCTGCGGATCAGCGAGAGGTACAGACAGATGTTGAGTCGACATCCGATGCTACAGAGACGGACACGGTGCAGACGGAAGCATCGGCCGGTACCTCTTTTTATATGGCGGACGATGATACGAACGACTACGAGACTTCCCAGACGGATGCAACAAAGCCATCGGAATCAAATCAGCAGGAAGATAACATCGAACTGACTACATACCTTGGGCAGTCTAGCTCAGGAATCGAAGCAGCCTTCGGAACACCGGAGAATGCTTACTGGTCTTCCGGTGTGAACCGGCTGGTTTATGAAAATTATATTTGACAGCACCTATTCGCAAAATGATGACACTGTCATTAACAGAATCAGACTGCAAAAGGGGGCGGAGGGATATTCGATTTGCGGGGTAGTCACGCAAATGACGCTGGAGAATGCAGAAGCGCAGTTGCTTGCAGATGGCTTTCAGAAGTTAAATACCGGTATTTTTTATAATGGAACCGATCTGTTTGCAGAGATAGGACAGGATTCTGTATATGAAGAAAAAGAAGGCGGCGGGGACTGGAAAGAGCTGGATACGCTGTACATCGAAGTATGTCAGAGCAAAATGGATTTTCATCAAGGGAAAATCGAAGTCTTTCCTTATTTGCGTGGGACTGCTTCAGATGTTTTGCAGGGAGTAGATGGTTTGATCATGCAGACAGAAGATAACCGGCTGATATTGGAAAATGATGGTGTCCGATTTGAAGCGGATCTGAATCAGGCAGATATGATGCAGTCCGTGATTGATGAGATAAAGGTAAAGGGCGAAGACAGCCCGTATTGTATCTATGGAATGCTTTATGGGGAACCGAAGGAAGTAGAGCAGCAGCTTGGGTTTGGAGAAGGCGGCTCCGGTGAACGTATCGATCCGGCCGGAAATACGATTTACCTGTGGGATTCCTGTGGAGATGAGAAGGCGATCAGTCTGAAAGATAATCATCGTCCGTATTGACTTTTGGAAAGGCAGGAAAGATGGGATGAAAAAACAGGTGACAAAAATTGTGTTGTTGATGCTGAGTGTGCTTTGTTTTATCGGTATATCGATGACGGCATTGGCAGAGCATCTCTATACAGAAGCAGAAGCCTCGGATGCGATCGAAGCGATCTGCGAACAGTTTTCTACGCAGGGAGGGGTTGCGTTCCGGCAGGAGGCGTATATGGATGGTGACGATACATTCCTTGTCTGGTTCCGGTGGCCGACGGGATTTTCAGGGAAGTATGAAGCGGATCTGAATACAGGCGAGATATATTCGACCGGTCCTTATTGGGGACGGGAAGTGACAAATGATTTGCCATTGGAAACAAAGTATGAAGGAAACATTAAAGATTTTATTGATATAAGCGACTATGAGCCAGCGGCGGAACCAGAGACAAAGCCGCAGGTGCAGGAAACATCGCAGGAGCCAGTGACAGAGGCACCAGCGCAGGAGACATCCGGAAATGTACCGACAGATAAGACGAAGGATACAGGTTCTGATAAGCAGATGTCTCAAACCACATTTCCGGGCTTGGCGGCAAAAAGCGCCGAGGAGCTTGCAGCGCTTCCAAACCAGGTATCTGGCGGGACGTGGCCGACGAAAAGTAAAATTCAGGGTGTGGAATGCAATACAGATACGATGAATACTGTATACTTTTCCTATGCAAAATATCTGGCGGCTTACAGCCTGTCAGGTGAGCTGCAGGATTCCAGAGAGATGGAAGGCTATGCCTGTGACATGGATTATTACGACGGGCATTTGCTGATTACGCAGAGGAGAAAGAACAGCCTGTTTGAGATTCTCGTTTTTGATGCAGATGATTTGTCGCAGTATCGAAGTATTCAGCTTCCGGATGTAAATTCCTTACTGAGCGAAGATAAAATGAAATGTTCTTCGGATAAAGTAAAGGCGTGCATTGATGGGATTACAATTGCGCCAAAATTTGGGACGCAGGATGAACTGAAGGTGTATGTCTCTTACGGCGTGTGGGATGATGCGAGTGAGACACTGGCCTGCCTGCGTGAGAATCAGATCATTTTGGAATACGATCTGGACGATGTCTTGAATGCAAAGGTATCAGAACTTTCGGCAGAGCGCAGACTGCAGGTGAACCTCGGCACGATCAAATTTGGTATTCAGAGTCTGGAATATGACCGGGACACCAGAAACATCTGGTGTGCAGTCCGTAAGATGGGACAGTATTCCCTGTTTTGTCTGGACAAAGCGTCAGACGGAACAATGCTTGACCTTGTATGGAACGGAGAAAATGAAGGCTGGGACTGCGATGCAGCCGGTGATGGCATGTGCTCATTTGGAAACAGCATATTTTATCTGCTGATTCCGGATTATCAGGAGGAGCAGACATCTGGAACTGCGAAAAAGGCAAAGTTGCAGTGAAAGTGAATTTCGACTGATGACAGGAAAAGAAGGAGGGGACATATGAAAAAGCAGGGAAATACAACTGTGAAATGTCCAAAGTGTGGGAGTGAGATGTATGACTATGATGCATACTGCGGAAAATGCGGAGCAAGGCTGTCGCCATCACGAAGACGGCCGGGTGGGACGCCGGGACGCAATCTGCTGTATGTGATAGTGACCGTACTGGCACTGTCTGCTGTGGGGAAGGGAGCCAGCATGATACTGCAGAAGATCAGTAAATCAAGTACCCATTATCTGGCTACATATTTGAGTCAGAGGGATGGAAACAAATGGGGCTATATAGATGAGATGGGGAATGTACAGATTGATGCAGTTTATGACTGGGTAGATGATTTTGATCCGGATTTTGGAGTGGCAGTTGTATGTGTTCAGGGATACGAAGATACGACGCAGTACGGATTGATTAATACAAAAGGGGAAGAGATCATTCCATGTCAGTATAATTACATCTGCTCGGTGAATAAGTGTGGATGGATGTTACTGGAAGAAGCAGATGGGGAGGAGTATTATTTCGGGATTGGAAATGTAGAGGGAGATATTTATATTTCAAGTGAATATCGATATATAATGAATATTGCTGACAGTGGGCTGTTCATAGCAGCGAATGCGGATGATAAGTACGGAGTACTGGATTGCGATCAGAACTGGGTGATTCAGCCAGCCTATGACAGTCTTTTTGCAATTACAAATGAAGACTGGGATGTGGAGCAGGTAGATGGAAAATATGTGCTGGCAGCCAGTTTAAATGGGCAGTCTGGGATCGTCAATACAGATGAGGAAGTAGTGGTTCCATTTCGGTACAGTGAGATAGACATTTCTTCACAGAACGGCCAGATCAAAGTAGCCGATAAGGACTGGAATTATGGAAAGATTACCCTGGATGGAGAGGAAGTCATACCGTGTCAGTATGATCGGCTGGATCCGTATAACAGTGAAGGACTGGCCATTGCAAGCCGGGACGGAGCATACTACATTTTGAATTCGGCGGGAGAGATACAGGGACATGTAACGGCAGTTGATGATGTATGGTATATGAATCATTCCCATGCGATAGCAGAAAAGGATGGATACTATGGTATCATGGATTCAGATGGCAGCTGGGTCATAGAGCCGGAATGTCAGAGCATTGATCTCTCGGAAGATTACATTATGGTGTCTTACGATGGAGAACAGGAGATTCTGCTGGATATAGATGGAAATTATCTGAACAGTTCTTATGAGGAGTATGTTCTGGATGATGATAATACGAAGACCGTTCTGGTCTGGGACGGAAATAACTATGGGGCGATTGACCAGACAGGAGAAACACTTGCAGGCTGCTACTATAATAACTATCAGATGGAAGATGGCTGGATCAATCTGTATCAGTACAGTCCAGATCAGGAAGGAGTCCTGATCAGTCCGGAAGGCGAAACCGTCTGTGAAAATTATAGCTTTTATATTGCGAGCAGCGATGCAGAATATATTACGGCATGGGATACAAGTGACACGGATGATCTGGAGGAGGACGAAGTCAGTGCGGAGACAAGATCCCTGCTGGATAAAAACGGAGCATTTATCCGAACATTTAAGGATAAATACAACGTAGGAAAATTTGTGAAAGTGAGGTAAGCACATGGAACTGAATGCAGGAAACTGGCTCATTATTCTGGTAGGGATCTTGTTGTGTTTTACAGGTATTCTGTATAAAAAGGTATTTGAAGCGATCCTCGGTTTTCTCATTGGTGCATGGCTTACCCTGTGTATCATGATCGTGATGGCACTGCAGGCGGGCGGGACGATTTTTATGGTTCTGGCCTCATTGCAGACAGAGGAAGGACAGAAGGTATTGCTGTTTGCGATGGTATGCGGTGTGATTCTCGCGGTGCTGAGTGTGGTATTTGAGCGGATCATAGCTGTGCTCCGGGCATTTTGCGGAGCGTTTCTCCTGACGTGTTTGTTCTTTATCATTGTATTTGCAGGAGCTGCGGAGGCGATTTGTTTCCTGCTGGCATTTGTGGTTGCATTTTTGTGGGCGTATCTGATGTGGAAGTACAGGGATTATCCGTTTATCGTAGAATCAGCATTTATTGGAGCACTTATGATCTACCATGCCGGATATGCAGAAGCATTGGCATCCTCCGCAAATTCCTTTTATGGTTCGAATTCGTCCACATCCTTCAGCGGATATGTGGTCCTCACAGTGGTGACTGCAACTGCAGGCATTTACGTCCAGATACGGATTCTGAAACGGCTGGAGAAAAAGAATGGCGTGGTGGAAGGGAACGGAGGGGACACAAACCGGAAAAAATGGGATTTGGGAAAATATTTTCCAGATTCCAACATTAAAAAAGAGACCGTGTGGGATGTGCGGTACTATGAAAAATATCTGGCTGTGATCCCGATTCTGGCTTTTGGTATCTGTCCGTTTTTATGGCAGTTGAGTGGCACCCAGGCATTTTATCAGTTTTTGGACTATTTACAAGAATTTTTTATTGGCGCTTTTGCAGGTGTGATGATTTATTTTACGATCTATTATGAGAAAAAGGTGGCGTTTCTTTATCAGTTGCTGTATCTCTTCTGGCTTCCGGCAAATGCTTATCGGGCAGCCA
>OLRQ01001312.1_pt1 | contig 19816 bp, 38 predicted proteins | sample 1671971 | NCBI WGS metagenome assembly OLRQ01 (sample SAMEA3136631, study PRJEB25190) | human gut metagenome | biome: human gut; feature: human-associated habitat; material: faeces | place: Austria | collected 2013
CTGCATATGGATTCTGCATAGACATATAATTATTATTCATCATAGGTGTTGTCTGATAAGGATTGTTTATCATCGTCTACCTCCTCCAAGACTTCTTCAATTGCGTGGATAACAAGAGATAATGTTACTAAGTCAAGTTTCTGCAATTCTTCTTTGCTTAAGATTTTTTCTCTAACTTCATCAGAAAACATTCACATTACCTCTCTTTCTGATTATATTTTGACATAAAAAAAGACGGACTAACCGTCATGTTTCCGACAGTTATCCGCCAAAAATAAGCAAAAAAATAACGCCATTACGGCGTTTGCTAAACTTCTATGATTACTTTCTTGATTACCCCTTTATTTTTCTGCAAAAAGACGATGTTCCCGAAGCAAAGGCCAGACGCATTACCATGCAGCAAAAAATCTCCTTTCATTCAGTGTTTATGCGGGTTTGCAGTGTTTCTTCTCCTTGAAAAAATAGCAGGGGATGAGAGAATCGAACTACATTGACTACTTCCTTATTCCGCTCTATTACTGGGCTTCTGGCTTTGTACCTTGATTACTTTGATTACTTTGTAATCAAAATCCTAATAATTGATAGCATTATTAACTTGCTCAATCTTAGTTCTATCAGTCTTATTACTGTAAATGTAATATTTTCTTGTTGTCTCAATGCTTGTATGCCCCATCATTTCTGTTATAACAGTGTCACTCGCGCAATTATCATACAACGCAACACTGTATGCCCGGCGGACTTTGTGCGTGGAACGATAATTAATGTCCAGTGCCTTACATATCTTATGCAACTTTCTGTTAAATGCTTGTTCCTTTATGCGCTCTCCCTTTTCTTCAAACATATAAGTTCCAAAAGGATTTAATCTGCGAATCGCCTTAACAGTATTTACAGCTTTATCTGGAATAATTATATCTCTTAATCCTGCGTCAGATTTAGGATAGTCGCTTACTATCTTAGCCCATTTCCCATTTTCATCTCTGACCTTAATTTCTGTTCTTTGTATAGAAATATAATGTTTAATAGTTCCATCTTTCAGTACAGTGTTGTGAATATCAGAAAACTTAAGTGATGATAACTCACCAGCTCTCATTCCACACTCAAACATAAGTAATAATCCCAAGCTCCTTATATCATATCGTTGCCATAAATATTCTGTGATTCTTGGAATTTCGTCCTCGAAATACACCTGTTCCTCTTTCTTTTTCACATTTTTAGTAAAAGCTCTGCGTGATAAATCCAAGTCTCCCATAAATTGTGTGATACTTAGATTTGTATACCCCTTTTTCTTGGCATATTTAAAAATGCCATTAATAAGGATTCGCATATCAGAATATGCCTTATGTGTAAGCTTACATTCGGCAATAACAGTCTTAATAAAGCATTCTAAGTCATCTTCTGTAATGTACTTGATTTTCTTATCTGCCATGTGATATGCTTCATTAGTGAAAAATCTGGCAAAATTATCATTATACTTATCATATGATTGCTTTTTGATTTCGTGATATTCAAGTTTTTGGTCTACCCATTCCTTGAATACAGCCTTAACTAAAGGTTCATTAGCGAGTTTCTTGTAGTGTTCCACAATTCCATCTTCAAGAGACTCTTGCGTTGAACGCTTTAGCAGCTTTCTGCCGCTTGATGTGCTTTCGTCTGGCAAGTATGTATACCACTTCTTATCCTTTCCTTGCCAGATTTCATTATTGTGTGCTTTTAAATATTTTTTCCTTTCGTTCATTTCAATTTGTTTTTGAACATCGTCACGAGAGATAATACCATTCTCCAGTACATAATTCAACAACTCTTTGTCTGTTAATTCCAATCAAAGCACACCCTTTCAATTTTATTTTTAATGTTCCTTATTCTCCTTTCAAGAGTTCTTTGTGATACGCATAATCGTGCAACTATCTCTTTCTGTGTGAAATTCCGAGAAAGAAGTTTGAATATTCTCTCTTCTTCCTCGGTAAAATTGGCATTTTCAATTATTTCATCAAGCTCCGGCTTAGTAAGTTCTGATAACTTCATAAGCCATACTCCTTAATATTTAATTTTTATTTTTGTTTCTTCTTCTAACTGTTCAATAAGTTCTTTCGGATCTATGAGTCCTGCGTTGAAATCTTCGTTGAATTTATCAATCTCATCAATAAGCCGTTCTAGTCGCTTGTTTCCAAATCCGAATTTATCGTGCAGCACCCATAGCAGAATTGTTAAGGCATTACCAAACATTTCTTTATTTTCTCTATTCTTCTGCCTATTTAATTGAACTCTCATCATTTGTTCTTGAAATCTTCGTTGTTCCGACTTGCTCATTTAACATAGCCTCTCTTTTCTTTTTCTCCCGATATCTTTTACAGTATATGGCATTTTTACCGGTTTCAATCCTTTTAGCTTCTATTCTTTTTTGTGCAGCTTTGCCTTTTTCTGATTGCTTATACCTTTTTTGTGCAGCCTTGCCTTTTTTAGTCTGAAAATATTTCTTCTGGCTAATTTTATGTTCTTCTGACTGATTATATCGTCTGCGTCTAGCTTTGCCTTTTTCGCTCTGTTCATACATTCTGTCATATATAGCCTTTGCTCTTTGCTTAGGTTCTAATTGCTCTAATTTATTTCTAAAGGCAATTTCTTTATCTAGTTTATTCTGCTGAACTATATCTGACTGCTCAAGCGTATTGTATAAACAATCATCTAAAGTACAGTTAAAGCAATCGGGATAAATACAATTTTTAGGTTTCATCATTTTACCTCATGGCGTTTATTCTATCTTGTATCTCTTTAGGTGCTTCAATATACTCTTCTACGTTTGTATTTTGACCAATAAGGACATTTTCTTTGATTGTAGGTGTATTTATATCTCTTTGGAATTTTTGCTGGAATTGAGCTTTATACGAAATTGCATTCATCTTTTCGATAAGTGATTTAATGTCGTCTGGCATACGATTTATTTCATTTGCACGCTTAACAACTGTTTCATAGGTTCTTAAGAAATTCGATTGTATTACTGTTTCAATCGTCTGATAATCTGATGTCGCCCAGTTTTTAAGGTTATCTGGCATACCAACCGCCTGTTTTACAAGTGGCGGTAGTTTGTTAAATTCTTCAACCGCCCCATATGTGCCATTCCGTAACGCCTTACTAACCAACCCCCAAGCTGTCATTCCGTCAAGTTCCTGCGGCTGTGATATAGTCTGTATTTTACCTATCAACTGTCCTATACTTGGAGCAAATCCGCTTATATCAGAGTTGATGTATGCTTTAAGTGCGACTGACACTTGTTCATAAGTGCAATTTTCCAACATCATATTCCAAACATCTACTGTTTCTGATAGGTTGTTAGGTTTGTAGTTAGGGTAGCAATCGCACATAATGCGGATAATTTTAACTGTTTCTTCTCTTGTCATTACTATCCCCTTTCAATTGATTAGAAATAGTATCTAATTTGTCACATATAATAGCACTATTAATTGCAATTGTTTTTAAGAGTGATTCAACCACTCCGTTGTGCGGATAATCACTTCTAAAATTTATTTTATTGAGTGTATCATCTAATCTACTCATTCTTGTCACCTGCCCTTACTGATTCAAGTGCTTTAAAAAACTCACTACCTTTTATCTCTTCAAAGCCATTTTCACAAGGAGTTAATGAATTATAGCGATTGGTACTCATACGCAAGTATTGTTTTCCATTGTATTTAAAACTTGTTATTGAATAGCCACCCATTTTCGTTTCTTCGAAGTAGTCTCCACACCTCAAAGGATAAGCATTAATAACTATCTCCCTTTTAATACATTCATCTTGAAATTGCTTTAATATTTTGCAGCCTTTTTTAAACTTTCTCATACTTTGACTTTTAAACATTTTAGGCTTGTTTAATTGATTACCAAATTTTTCACTATTTTCCTGCACATCATCAATATACAATTCAATATTACTTTTTGTATTTTCCTTAAACGCAACATTAACATTACCATCTCCACGCATATAATAATGATTTCCACTTATTCCTATGCGATTGAAAAAATCTTTGATGAATTCTCTTCTGTTTTTTTCTATTACTTCATCACGATGTAACTCTTTTAAATAATCTTCATTTGTAACAACATAAAATTTTTCCATTTTCATCGCTCCTTTATATATTATCCCAATCAATAGCACCCTTATTAAAACTCTGATTGCCTTGCTTATTAGAATTATCTTCTTTCAGCTCAAACAGTCCTTGCCAGCAATGGTCTACTGATTGATTAAGAATTTCAATGGCTAAGTCATTATCTCCACCCGATAGCTTTTCGAGAGTATTCATAGCCCTATGCAATGCCTTGTCAGTACAGATAGGTTTTTTAATTCTCTTGCGCATTGTCACATACTCGTTAAATGCTTCATCAAGTAATTCATCATCTGGATAATAACTTTTCTTTTTGGATATTACGTTAGTAATATCTTTTTCTTTTATATTCTTATCTTCTTTAATTTCTTCTGTTCTTTCATTCTTACTTTCTTTTAATATAGAGTTTGTTAATAGAATGTTATCTGTTTGTTGATTGTTTGTTAAGTTGCTTGTTATTTGTTTGTTATCTTGCTTGTTATCCGTTTGATACAAATTGTAGTTAACCACAGTAAATATCGTGAATTTGTTTGTTGCTTTGCTTGTTATTTCGCCTGTTAATTGTAAGTGTTTTAGCGAGGTACGAATTTCCATTACAGACAAATTAGTTTCTTTTGATAATTCAGATATTGAAGAGGGGAAAGACCCTCTTTCAATTATCTTGCCTTTGTAATTTCCGTCTTTCCAATAGGCACTTATCAACATATACATAAAAAGTCTGAATGTATTAATGTCACTCCACCATTCCCACTTTAAAATTTTTCTGTCAATTTTAATAAAATTGCCTGCCATAATTACCTCTTCAAGTTCTGCCACATTGTTACTTCACTAAATCGTTAATATTAACTCTGAATCCGTCAAATTCCTTACCTTTACTTCTAACATAGACAGACGTATCAAAGAACATCAAGTTGCCACTATTGTCGGTTGCCATACTTACACCATTTCTTGTAAGGCTGCCTTTAAGTAGGTCAAGTAAAATCTGTATTTCCTGCCTTGTTTCGTCTTTCATACTGTATCTCCTATAAAATCACTTATATTCATTTGACTGTCCTTTTCAAATACAAGCATTTCATTCTTTGCACGCTCGTAAAAGTTTCTGTCAATCTCGAATCCGTATGCACTTCTGCCAAGTTCTGCGGCGGCTCTTAGCGTGCTACCGCTACCGCAACAAGGGTCAATAACAGTATCTCCCTCGTCTGTAAAAATCTCAATCAGCTTTTTAAGGACTGCTACAGGCTTTTGTGTTGGATGAATTTTTGGTATGTCTTTTCCGTCTTTCTCCCAGTTGAACCAATTAAATACCATATGCCCTGTACCTCTGATATTCTTTCCGTTTTCATCAATCTGCAAGCCGTTTCTGAATTTCGGTAACTTATTTCGGTATAGTACGAGTGCATATTCCGTAGCACCAACGATACGCATATTCGCTTTAAGTACCTGTGGGCTGTAATTTTTACAGAATACAAGCGGTATGTAATTAACAAATCCGTGTTTCTTCGCCGCCGCAATCAATGTTGACAACTGCTCAAATGAACAAAATACAATCATACAAGGACTGTTACTACTTCTGCCCCTTGCGATAGGCTTTGCGTCCTCTTTTTTCAACATTTTTGAGCAAAAATGGAAGTATTCATACAGATTGAAATTAAAATCTGAATTGAAAGCTACTTTCTTCGCAAGTTTGCTCTCTCCGTTCTTATTATCGCCACCGTTGTACCACATAGGGTTACTTCCATAGAAATTAGTTCCTATATTGTAAGGAACATCAGCAATAATAAGCTGTGCTGGGGGTATTGCGTATTTCTTGTAATTTTGCATAGAATCACGATATATCTCGCATTTAATCTTCTTTTTATACATTCTAAATCTACCAAAAGGAAACCTCGGTTTTATGTCGCGACAACCTATTCCTTTCTTTGATTTTTAGTTAGTTAAATCTGTTTCTTGGAAGAGTAAAATTTACTCTCTGACCGCAGTTATAGCACCACTTGTAAGAGTATTTAATAATATCTTTACCTGTAAAAATCTGACCGCGCACAGGACATTTGTAATCATCTTCGCTATCCTGTACAGCAATTATATCTTTTTCTTTCAGTTTTTCTTTTAAGTGGTCTAATACCTCTATGCAATCATTTCTTTTCATTCTGAATCACCCACGTTCAATATCTCAAAAGGTTTGCCTTTGTCTAGCGTTAATTCCGTTCCGTCAATGTTGCCATTTAGCTTGTTTTGGCAGTGGCATAACAATGTTTCAAGGTCGCAGATTCTGCCAGCTCTGTATTCATTGCGAATAAAATCCAAAACCCTATCTACACTTTCCAACCTATATGCAAGTTTATAATCATCACTACTTTTAAAACGGCTATCGGCAAGCTTTCTGAACCTCTCTCCCTCTTCGTATTTTTCTTTCGCCTTGTTTAAATATTCTTCCGCTCTTGTCATTCACTTTCACCCACTTTCAATAAATCCATAAACTTCTCATACTGCTTCTGCGATACTTTATTATTAGCCTTATCCGCTCTCAATTCGATTTTAAGGTGTTTTTCTGCGATAGAGGATAATTTCCTCGCCAAGTTCTTTTCACCTTGTTTTAGACCGTCTCTATAGCCTTTAGATGGCTTAAATTCATTTATCTTTTCTTTACCCTCTCCTTGACCACCTGCTGTTTTGTTGTATCTGCACTGATAACCTTTCTTGGTGTACTCCAAAATCCAGTACTGTTCCCATTTATCAAGCTCGTTTTCTGGGTAATGAATAAAGTTTAGTTTCCAACCATAAGGATTATCTTTGCTATAAAATCCTCTTTTCTTGATTGATAAATCTATGTGCTGATACCCTACAAGGTGTCCACACATCCTCTGCGATAGATGTAGTGCTTGCCCGATGTAAAAATAAGGAATATTGTTCTCGTCAACTCTGGTCAAAAAATAAATACCACTCTTATCATCAAGTTTTGGATTTATCTTTAGTAGCCTTTGCTTATTACTTTTCTCTATTGCCTTAGCTCTTGCTATGTTCTGATAATTCAACTGTTATCACCTGCCTTTAGCTGTTCCGCAAGCTCTTCCAGCTTAAACATATTGTCAGCAAAGATAAGCCCTGCATCTTCAACAGCCTTTGCAAAATCGTCAATAGCCTTATTTCTTACATCATCAGCTGTTACAAACTCACAGTTAAAAGTACTGCAAGTTCCTGTAGTATGATGTATACATTTATTGCAATCTCTATCCATTAATTTTACCTGCCTTTACTATCTCTATCGCCTTTTCAAGAGAAATAAGATAATTATTGCTGTTGCCGCTTCCATACAATCTTACAGAAGAGTCTGTTTTCAACTGTTCTACAACCTTATCCACATCATAGGCAGTTGGAGTTTGTGTTTCATCATTGATAATACTCTTTACGATATTCAGACCAGCATTTATGCCTTTTGCGTATGCTCCTATCTCTCGTTCTTTCTGTTCTTTTATCAGCTCTAATAATTTATCTGCGTCAATCAATCTCATTCTTCATCGCTCCAATCTAAATCTAATTTTTGACCACAGTTCGGGCAGTAATCATAATCATCATAACCAACCTCATATCTCTTATCGCAACAAGGGCAAATCCAAGTATCATATACAAGCGTTCCGTCTGGGGCATGTCCATCACCCTCAAATGTCGGTTTCTTAGCTGTCTGCTTTTCTCTAGCTTCAATCACACTCTTAAATGTAAAGCCTTTCTTAACGCATTCATCTTCAAACTGCATATAGTTTTCAAGGACTTCTGTTGTCATTTTGCGGTCAGATAGCTTCTTGATTGTTTCAAGTGCCTGTATTGCAAGTTCAGACGCTTCTCTTGATATATTACTTCCGAATGGCATATCAATATTCTGCTGAAATTCTTTAATTGCTTCGTCCTCTTTCATATATTCACCTCATTCGATTAATAAAAAAGCACCCATCATTAATTTTGCTGTTGATTGTAATAATATTTGTTCCCCATAATCCAACACGAAAATTTCTAGCTGTATTGCTATTACAAATAACGCAGCGGACTTTATCGTACTTGCTTAATATTTCTTGAAAATCCTTATCGGTGCTTGTGCTTGTAAAAATATAACCATTTTCGTAATTGCCATGTTTGCAAATCATCAAATCACACCTCTTTAATTAAATGGTAATCCCTCATCAGCTACGCCATCTGGAATTGACATAAAGCTGTCTGAACTAGCATTACCGCCCATAATTCCATTACTGTTATTATTCTGCTGATTAGCACGACTTTCACAAAATTCGTGTCTTTCAACAACACAATCATTAGTATAGACTTTCTGTCCGTCTTTGTTAGTGTAGCTGCCTGTCTGCCATCTACCCTCAACGATAATCTTAGTTCCCTGATGTAAATACTTCTCTGCAAACTCTCCATTTTTGCCAAATGCAATACAGTTAATAAAGTCTGCTGCCTGTTCGCCCTCTTTCTTGAAAGCTCTGTCAACAGCTAATGTATACCTTGCTACCGCCATACTTCCACTTGCCGTCTGTGAATATCTTACTTCTGGCTCTCTAGTCAGCCTGCCACATAAAATTACACGATTCATCACTTTTCCTCACTTTCTACTAATTCAAATCTGTATTTCTGTTCTGCATTAGGATATTTCCCCTTATCAACCTCGCTCATAAACATTTCAAGAGGTCTGTTCCAGATATGCCCCTCATATTCATACACAACTGAAATTTCCTCTGTTTCTGTGTGCCTTGAAATACCAATAATAGTAACAATCTTGCCAATCTTAAAATGCTTATATTTCTCGCCTTTCTGTGGTAAAGGTCTGTCAAATTCTGTACTGATGTTATCTGCCTTAAAATGCCTTGTGAGTAACGCAAGGTCACAGTTTGGCTTATCTTCGCCATCAAGATTAAATTCTTCTGATTGTTCGATATGTAACTGTTGCCAGTTTTCGGCATATCCTACATCACTTATATCCTCATATATATCCTCAAGTGAAATATTTTCACGATTGGAAACTAAATAGCCGCTAAATCTAAATATTCTTGCCATATTCTCTCCTATTCCGCTTCTGCTTGAAGCCATTCCTTAACTTCCGTCACTGTATGCATTGAAACCCCATTTTCAATAGTCATAACGCTACCCTCTTCATAAGTTTCTATTGAACATATAAAATCAAGCAACTCTTCATCCGACATATTCCTTATCCTGTCGGCATTGGTTGTTGTGAATTTAGATGAAGTAATCTCCATCGTCACGTCTGTAATAAGCCCATCTCCATAACCATCTAACTTTACAGATTCAATACTTCCAGCAAAATTGCCATTTAGAGATAGATTCAACATTCTCGGTTTTCCTGTAGCACCCTATCTATTTTCTTTTGTATCAAGAATTTTTATCAAATCACTAACTGTTACTACTTTCATTTTCTCCACCTTTCAATTCTTTCAATTTTGCTTCTGCTTCGGATTTTGCGAGGAATACTGTTTTATCAAACATAGATTGTTTTAACTTCGAATTGATTCCAAATTCATCAACTTTTACATTGAAAGCAATTTCTTTTTCAGTAATCAGTATGCTTAATACAACCGATTCATAAATAATTGGTTTATTATTATTAAATCCAATTGCATATACTGTATCTCCCACCTTACAAGGTAGAATAACAAGTCTGCCCTGTTCCTCTAAGTCCTCATATTCTTTTAATTTTCGATATACTGCGTCTATTTCTTCACAGTCTGGTTCGCAAGCCCTTTCCCATAATTCATCATCTATCCACGATGGATTGCTTTCTGTCAATCTCTCCATTTCTGCTCCTTTCTGCCTTTAATCATTATCAAAACTCCTATCTGTCATAATTTCAGCAAATCTCTTGGCAAGGATTTCTTTGATATTCTTTTCTACAAAATCGCCGATAGTTTTTTCGGTCCTTTCTTTCACAAACTGCTCAAAAGAAACACCCTGTATTTTCCTGTCACTACTCCAGCTTGAAGCAGACGTAAGTTTTTCAATTCTTCTGTCAACGATTTTTGTAATTTCTTCATCAAGATTTTTATAAATAACTTTCTCTGCATATTCGTCCATAGCAATCTTGACCTTTTCTTCAATTTCCTCACTATTGAGAGATATATTTAAAATCATTTTTGGTTCAGATTTCTTCATTTCAGTTCTCCTTTCTAAAACGGACACTCACTAGGATTTTTCAAATCCCAACTTTTCCCTGCTGCCGCAACATCTACATTTGCGTTTCCGGCAACTTTTTTCATCTTCTCGATAAAACTATCGCTATCAGCGTTTTCTGCCGATAGATGGCACATTATGACGTTTTGCAAGTTATCTGAATAATTTGCCTTAACAAAATCACAAGCTGTGTCAATGGATAAATGACCTCTGAAAACGTGATTAGCTTTGCCTGTGTTATCCCTGTCGATTAAATCCTTGTCATAATTCACACCTAAGAGAATGTGGTTTATGTCCTTAAATCTCCACTTGATTAATTCACAATCGGTTATGTAAAGCATTCTTCCCATTTCCTTGTGAGTAATCAGAAAGCCATATATCGGACAAGGTTCGCCATTTGCATTAGTGTGTGTCCAATTTCCGTCTATTGTTGTTAGGTCAAATGTTCTTACAGTAAAATAAGAATTTGCTAGAAACTGGTTCATAAGCAAGGTTTCGTATGGCTTACATATAGGAATGTCCATAGTTTCAAAATCTTTTACCGACTTGCTGTGGTCAAGGTGTTTATGGGTGCATAACACACCCACAATACCTTTAACATTCCAATTCAAGCCTTTCTCAATCTCCTTAATCGGTATTCCACAATCAAGGATAAGCGTTTCTCCACTGTTGGAAGTTAGGGTGTAGCAGTTCCCAGATGAACCGGAATTTATACATTTCAATGTCATTCGCTCAACTCCTTTTCGTCAATCAAATACTGACGGATAAATCTGTTTGCGTATTGTGGGTGTATCATACTGCGTTCTGCAACGTCTTCTTTTTTTGTTCCCCACAAATCATTTATTTTCTTCTGTTCTACATAATCAATAGGTTCGAATACCAGGTTGTTTTTAGGTTGAAATCCAATAAACCAATATTGAGTTGGTTTATTATAATAATCTCCGTTATCTCGCCGGTTCCTATCAATTATTGTTGGCTTCAAACACCAATATTTTTGAAGATAATGTTGTTCGGAGTATGGGTTTTCAAATACCAAAGGAATATTTTTTCTCAAACAAACTATTGCCAATTTAGTTATCATTGAATAATTTTTGCTTAATTCACTATGTAACACTAAATCTTTTTCTAGTTTTTTCAATTCATTATCATTCTTTTGTTGCTTTGAATCTCCTCTAAACCACAATAAAATCTGTTGTTCAAACCTCGTACAAGGGAAAAACGCAAGTATCAAATCATCCGTACTTATATTGTCAAAAATACTCGGTTTACCTTGATATCCACTCTCAATCTCTGCAAACAAATCTATTACATAGTCCGTTTCTCCAAATTCATTCTGAATGTCATAATCGTAGGCTTCGTAACCCAACTTCTTAAATTCATTCTTAAAGGTTCCGGACTGCTCAAATAAACAATGTGCAATCATTCACTCTCAATCCTTTCCAACTGTCTGTCAAGTTTCTGCTCGATATTGCCTGTTTTCATCCGCTACACCTCTACATCTTCATCCTGTGGGAACTGAAAGACAGCATTGTTGATAAAATCTACTTTTGACGGCTGATTTTTTGTTTGCACCATAATGCCGCATTTCTTTAATCTTTCAAATTTCTCTGCTACATCTTCTGAAATATCAACATTCTGCAGTACGATAGGCAAACCGACATATGCTTCTCTCAACATTTCCATAGCCTTAATTGCCTTTTCTTTGGTGGAATACGTTGCAATAGTCATATCGCTTACGAGCTTTTCCACACCAATCAGATTCTTGTTCAGAAAGTAAATTTTTCTCTCAAATCTCTGAATAATAACATTATCATACGGAATATCAATCGTTCCGTCCTGTGAAATTATTCTCATACTCAATCTCCTATTCTGCCTGCATAAATGGCGGTAATGTGCTATCTTCTACCTGTTCTTCGGTTACTTCCGTGGCTGTGCCCTCGATAATGTCGCTTTCTTCAAAATCAACGCTGCTTGCGTTCTGCTCAATATCGTAGGCAACATCCTGTTCAAGCATTTCATCGTGGCTGATTTCCTCGTAATCCTCGTTTTCATTACCACTATGAGAATTATTGATATATTTAAGCAATCTATTTTTGACGGTTTTCATAGCCATTTGGTCAGCAAATTTCTGATGAGCGCCATTGCCATTTTCCTTGTAGCCATAACCCTGTTTCCAAGCCTGCTTAATCTGTGCAATGGTCATAACTTCCGATATTTTCTCTCCGTCATCCATAACAGCTACCGCATAAGCACCAACAATCTTATCATTGTCGATATTCTCAAAGCTCTGTTCGTGGCAATCAATAATTGTCTTAGCGTCCTCTTTGTGATACTTGAACACATCTCCCTTGTAAATGACCGCTGCATTAATGTCTTTAAGTCCAAATCTCCTTGCTATACAAGTGTTTCCATACACTGACTTCTGGCACTGTAGCTTGCCGCCATAAGCAACCGGGTAGCACTGTTTCTTCTGCATTGAAAGTCCGTTCGTAACCATTTCAACAAGTGCGTTTTCAATACTCGCCCTTGTGCAGCTCTGCAATACAGGCTTCTTATTCATATCTACTGTGTCCTGTAAAATCAGCATTGCTGACATAAATTCATTCGTGTAATTGTAATCCTTTGGGAATGTTAAACCGAATTTCTCTTTCTGCTTGATTTTAACAACCATTCCCTCTGTAAAATCTTTTGCTACAAGTTCTCTGCTTTCAGCTTCTTTCTTTTCCGCAACTGCTGTATTCTCTGCCATAATTATTCCTCGCTTTCTTCAAAATGTTCTTTTATATCCAATCCGTCATCGTCGTACCACTCGCACCATTCCTGTTCTTCTTCATCAAAATATTCAAGTCCAGAAGCATTACAGTAATCTGGTTTTATGTTGTTTTCATACTGAAGTAAATCATAATTCCATAATGTATTAAGAATTTTCCAAGCCTGTTCAATGCTTTCAACTTCGACATAAAAGTTTTTAACCGCTCCTACTTGGCAATTATGCCAAACTCTTAATTTTGTCATATTATTCTCACTTTCTTCAAACTCTTTTAACTGTTCTGCCAACTTCTTGCACTCATCCGCAACATATTCTTCGGTGCGGATAACATCATCAATCGGATATTTGCTTTCTACTATTTTCTGTAGTTGATACTCTTTTCTATGGCTCGGAAACTTCTGCATCGCATAATCCAAATCCGACTTATCTCCTGCGTGTCCGCAATCAAATCCGAACCACCACAAATCACTCTCGATTGGATAGCTTGAATGCTCTCCACCGCCTGCATATGTAATGCCACCGTGACACTGAAAATATGCTTCAATGCGGATTCTTTCATCTTCGTCTAGCCAAGCACCAAGCAAAGGAAGAATCCCGCTTACCTCTCTGTCTCCGACATCAGCTTTCTTGATTTCAAGGTAATCGCTGCAATCCTTTCCATATAATGGATGATTCTTTGGAATGCCGACATAACCGCATCTGTGCCCGATACTTCCAAATATGACAACACATTTGTATCCTGCGTGTTCAAATTCACGCTCTACAACATATCTATCATTCATAGTGCTTATCCCTCCACAATCTCTAATTTCTCACTGTCATTCACAATCAGCATAATCAACTGACTATCTACCATTTCAGCAACTTTCTTCTGATTGTCCGTACTAAGGCTTTCAGAATCATCTAAGATAATAGGTACTGATATGCCGCTAATTTTCTGAATAGAATTACAAATATCAACTCTGCCTAAAATCCTGTTACCCTTGTTGCTCATAGTTGTTAAAATGCTCTTTCCGTCAACAGTAGGTATGCAGCAACTCTTGTAATTGCCATTCTTAGCATATTCAAACAACTGCCACTTAACCAACCCAAAATGACTGTTTACTGCTTCCGTTAAGGCTTCATTCTTTGCCTTGTCTAATTCATCAAGTAAATCAAGAAATTTCTTGGCATTAGTCTTATTCTGTTCAGACTCAGTTCTTATCCGCCTTAATTCTTCAAGTCGCTGTTCATCTGCTGTCGTATCAGCCTTTGCAATCTGGTTTTCGCATTCTGCTAACTGCTGCCTTAAAGCCGTTTCCTGTGCCTTTAATTCTGCCTTAACTGCTGAAATATCATTAGCCTTGTGCATAGCCTGTTCCTTTTCGGCAATCTTCTGTTCAAGTGCCTTATATTCCTCGGTGGCTGATACATCAATCTCCTGTTGAAGTTCTGCTAACTGCTTTTCAAGGTCTGCTAAATCAACTAAATGCTTTTCTAACTTCTGCTTTCTGTCAGCCAATTCCTGTTCAGCTTCAACTAACAATCCTTTGATTTCATCAAGCATTTTCTTAGCTGTGTTGCCCTTATCGGTAATTCTGCTAAGTTCAGTTTCTTTATGTGCCTTAAAATCTGCCTTTAGTTTCTCTTTCTTTTCCTCTGGGTATTCCTGTTTACAATAAGGGCAAATAAGATTATTCTCGTCAAATACACGCTCTTTTTCAGTTTTCCATTCGGTTCTGCTATCATCAAGTGTTTTCTGATATTCAGCTATCTTGTCCTTATCAAAACTAACAACATCTTCTGCGTTGCTGATTGACTTCTTGCTATCCTCAATCACATAATTAAGGTTACTAATCTGTGATTCAAGTTTTCGCCTAGCCTTAACATTTTCCTCATTAGCCTTGCGAGCCATATCACTAAGTTCAAACTTCAAATTGAGGATATCCGAACTAGCCTTGTCATATTCAGCCATCAGCTTGTCATTGTCTGTCTGCTTTGCCACACAATCAGCAATCTGTACTTTAAGGCTGTTTTTCTGTAATTCAAGGCCAGATACTTCAATAGCCTGTTTAAGCTGCACATCACGCTCTTTCTCTTCAATCTGCCCTTTTAACTTTTCGGCATTATCATCAACATCTTTTTTGATTTTATTTTTCATAGCACGTATTTCTTCGTATGTGTATTTTTCAAGAAGTGGTACTAATTCGGCAAGTTCGCTTTTAGACTTTGCCATATCAAGGTCGGTTGTTTTCTTTACTAAACTGAAAAGATATTCTCTCATTTCCTTTGGCTTCTGATTGAGAAATGCATTGACATTACTGCACATCTTAAATACATTCATATCGATATCAAGATATGCGTTGAAATCCTTTAAAGTCTTAGGCACATCATTGACGAAATACTTGTTATCATCCTTATAGCCTGTCTTATCCTTGTTGTATGTACGGACCTGTACTTTCTTCATAGTTATTTCTTTTCCATCAACATCAAGTGTAAGTTCAACACTTGTGTCCATATCATCAACGGATTTTCCGTCAATCTCTCTTCTGACAACCAGATTATCCTTTAATTCATAATCACAGTTAAGCAAGCACCACAGATAAGCTGTGGCAATAGTCGACTTACCCTTGCCATTCTTAGCTGTAATCTTTGTAATGGCATAAAAATCAAAATCTGCGTGTGCATAGCACATAAAGTTTTCAAGTATTACCTTTTTTAAAACTGCTCTTTCCATAAACATATCCTTTCCTTATTATATATTCATAACAAATACGCCATCTTCAACTTGGAAGTTATCAATTTCCCTATCCGCATAGGCTGAATACTTAGCTTCTTCAAATGAACCGTTAAAAACTGTTCCCTGCTGTGGTGTCCATATCTGGCATGTAACATCTTCATCAATAGCCATACTTGCTAACTCTCTAACTGTAATCTCACTATGCATTAGCTTCGCCCTCCTCTGCGTAATCAATCCTGCTTACTGATACTTCATAAGCAACCCTTGTCTCAATCTCATTGTCACTTATCTTCTTAGCGTACTCTCTGCTCTGAAATCTTCCCTGGATATGGATGTGTTCTCCAACTTCAAGCCCACCTGCAAATCTCGCATTTCTTCCCCATGCTATACATGGTATGTAATCTGATTTGCCATACGGTCTGTTTACTGCCACTAAGATATCTGCAATCTCTCTGCCCTTTGGAGTACATCTGTATATAGGTGGTTTGCAGATATGAGCGTCAAGTATAACTGTATTAATATTTTCCTCGAATGGTAGTTCTGTTGCGTCCTGTGCCAGTATTTCAAGTTCTCTTGCGAATACTGTCAGAATCAGTTTGCTCTTCACATCATCAATATGCCTGTTGAAGCTCCTTATCTGCCCTGAAACTGTGACAACCTGTCCTACTTTGATTTCTCTGATATCAACAAGTCTGTCTGATATCATTACCGGTAATGTATCCTTATTACCGCTTGTTCTTGAACACTTGAGCATGAACACATAAAACCCCTCGCCAAGTACTTCATGTGAGTACTCTGGCTCTCTCTCAACTACTCCTACTAATTTGATATTGTTGTTATTAATTGCATTTTCCATTTCTTTCTTCTCCTTACTTTAATATGTAACTTCCTATTGGTACTTTATCCATTCTTTCAATCAGATGGATTTTGCAGCTGAAAGTATAGAACTTTCTAAAATCCTTTTCCTTTATAGCTCTCTGCCTGTTTCTGTTCAGCTTAATAATTCTTTTTATGCTACTCATTGGCATTCTCCTTACATCTGTAATACATTGTTGCTATAACCCCTCTTGCTGTGAGACAGTCATAATTCTTCCATGCTGATAAATCATGGTTAGCTGATTTAATTGCTGTTCTAATTGACCTTTCAACAGCACATCTTGACTTGCCTACTGCATTGGCAATGTTGCTGTAAATCTTTTCCATTGTTATAGAAGAATCAAACTGTTTAACAGCTTCGATTATGTAGATGTAACCTCTTTTATTAGAGAGAATTCCCAGGTTGAACATTTCTTCTCTTATCCTTACTTCCATAAACACTCCTTACTTGTAGCAAAAGTACATGTTCTGTACTTTCTTATAAACACCGCTACCTTGTTTAAATTCAGCTTGATACAACACATTGCTAGGTATGTCATATCCGCTTATTAATAATTCTTCTGCTATTCTCCAGCACCTTTCTGTTGACTCTTTATAGAATCCGCTGTTTTTAAGTTCTGTACATTGATATTGCCCTGGCTGATATATAACTTCTTCAATGCTGTTAGGGAAATACTCACTCTGTACTCGGTTCAAAACAACGGCTCCTGCAAGATATAGCATTTCATCATCGTTGCATGTCGCTCCGCATTCACCCATCAGCAAATGTGCCATGAGCGATAACTCATATTCATCAACACTTATCTCTCCAGTTTCAACCTTATAATCAACATGTGAGTTGTAGCATTCACTTAACACTGCACTCTGCTGATTAATCTTAGCTTGCGGTTGTACCGGTCTTAGAATCAACGCTATAAGGCTGATTCCTGCCAGTGCTGCGGATATGTTAATTATCTTTTCTTTCATATCTTCTCCTACATGTTTGTATCATGTACCACTTCGGCAAGTGCTATTGGCAACAAATAGGTGTCGATGAATTCGTGTACATCAGCCAAGTATTTTCTTTTAATACTCTTGTATGTCGCCACGCACCCGAATTCGCGTTTTAACTGCTTGTATATATCAGAATATACTGAACCGCGAATACCACCGTCTTTGTACGCATTGCTGTCCTTTCCGCCAAGTACTTCAATTCCTTTCTTTCTAACATGTTTCTGCACTTCTTCAATCTCACAGCCGTAAAGCGGAGTTTCTTCTTCGATACTGGTTATCTTATCTTCAACCTTATCAACTCTCTCTGTGAGTTCTGTGTTGCCCTGTGCCAATAATCTAATCTGTTCAGATGTTGTCAAAGGCTTACTGTAACTTCCTGTCTTTCTGATTGATGGAAGCACTTCTGATGTAACCCATTCTGTAAATCTCTCTGCACTTTCTTTACGGCTCTGAAAGATTGTCTTGTAAAGGTTGCTCTCATTAATAAATGTAGCTTTCTGTTTTCTTCCTAAGCTGTCTATGACCTCGGCAATACCGACCCCATCTTGTTTAAGCCTATTTTTCACATCTGTAACATGTGTGATTTCCAATGCCTTGCATACATCAGCCAAGCAAAACATAGGTTCATCATCTTTAGTAATGGTTCGGATTTCTCCAAACTCTGAATTGCTAAAAATCTGTAACTCCATAAACATTCCTTTCTAAATAATGTGTGATATATTTTGACCTTTTAAGGTGCATTTGAGCGATTCTGCTCATTCCTATCTGCTGTAACTTGTAGAACTTTATATTTATTGATACAATAGAAAGGTGATGGTAGACACTTTTCAATCGGTAGGTAATTCACACTTGATACGAACAGGGCGCTATCCCTGTCAAAAAGAACTAATGATGTTTGAATAAAAGTTTGCAACTATTTACCGCTACCATCACTTTTCTATTGCATCAATATCAAAAATTCTAATCTGTTTGTACTTTATGCTATAATCCTCTTATTCTATTAGGAATTGAAGAAATGTTCTCCATTCTTACTCCTTTCCTTCTGTCTTTTCGCTCTCTCTTACCATTGCCATTCCCTCGGCAACACCAAGAATGTAATTTTTCTTGCTATCATCAAGTTTTGGTATTGTATCGGATAACTTCTTGATGATTTCCTTCTCCTTTTCACTCATTCAATTCACTTCCTTTCTGTGATATAATGTTTTTTAAAAAATATTGGAGGTCATTATGCAATACACACCAAATTGCCCAAATATGGATAAATTATTTCCACAACCCAAAATTCCTGAAATTGAAGTGCCTACATATGAAAAAGGCAAATCTCCATATGAGCTTTTAGAAAGTCAGTCTGCTTATCTTGAAAAGACAAACAAGGAACTCCACGATATGGCTCAATCCGCTAAATCTCAAGCTGATTCAGCTAAAGAGATTGCTGAAAGTTCCAAAACGCAAGCTGATGTTGCATTAAAAACATCAAGCAAAGCGGATATTAAAGGTTGGATTTCTGTGGTTGTTTCTATCATCTGTGCTTTAATGGAATTTTCTGTACATCATTCAGAAATAATTGATTTTGTCAAAGCTTTGGCAAAATAAAATGACAAAAAATCTGAAACAGCAAAGTAAATATTGAAAGTGCTAATGCAACATCTGAAATAGATGGTTTTTTCATTTTTTCATCTCCTTTCTGTTCATTTGATGTACATACAATAGCACATTAAATATACATTGTCAATGCTTTTTGTTGACTTAATGTACATTTTATGTTATTATGTTTTCCAAGAAAGGAGGAAATACTTATGAATGAGAGAATTAAAAAAATCAGAAATAGCTTGAATATAAGTCAAACTGATTTTGCTCAAAAACTATCTATATCCCGTTCTGCTGTTTGTAAAATGGAAAGCGGAGAAAATTGTCCGTCAGAACAGACTATAAAACTGATATGTAATGAATTTTCCGTTAATGAAGATTGGTTACGGACAGGCGATGGCGAAATGTTTATAGAGAAATCCAAAGATGAACAGATTGCTGAAATGCTTGGAGATATTCAAAGAAGCGGTGAAGACAATTTCAGACATAGGCTTGTATCTGCGTTGTCTAAGCTAAATAAAGAAGATTGGGAAAGTTTGGAAAAACTGATTGACTTGATAAATGAGAGATAGTAAATTTGTTAAGCCGAGAATAAGCAAAGAT
>OLRQ01001317.1_pt1 | contig 19725 bp, 16 predicted proteins | sample 1671971 | NCBI WGS metagenome assembly OLRQ01 (sample SAMEA3136631, study PRJEB25190) | human gut metagenome | biome: human gut; feature: human-associated habitat; material: faeces | place: Austria | collected 2013
ATCGAGCGGCTTGCCGACGCCGGCGTATCGGCGAACGTACACTACAAGCCGCTGCCCATGCTCACCGCCTACCGCGACCTCGGCTTCGACATCGACGACTTCCCGAACGCCCGCGCGCAGTTCGAAAACGAGGTCACGCTGCCTCTTCACACGCTGCTCTCGGATGACGACGTGGACTACGTCGTGGGGGCCTTCCACCGCGCCTGGGACGCGCTTGAGGCGGAGGGTGTCCGCTGATGTACGCGAAGTTCGGAAAGCGCGTGTGCGACCTGGTGATCGGCGTGGTGGCGCTGCCGTTCGTGCTGCTGATCATAGCGGTGCTGGCACCGTTCATCCACTTCGAGGACAAGGGCCCGGTCTTCTACAACGCCCCGCGCGTGGGGCTTGGCGGCCGCGACTTCAAGATGTACAAGCTGCGCTCCATGCGCGTGAACGCCCCCGACCTGGTCATGGAGGACGGCTCCACCTACAACGGCGCCGACGACCCCCGCATGACCCGCGTGGGCGCCTTCATGCGCAAGACGAGCCTGGATGAGATGCCCCAGTTCCTGAACGTGCTGAAGGGCGACATGAGCGTGGTGGGCCCCCGCCCCGACCTACGCCGCGAGACCGAGCTCTACGAGGGCGACGAAGGGCTGAAGCTCACCGTGAAGCCCGGCATCACCGGCTACGCCGCCGTCTACGGCCGCAACTCGCTCCCCTGGCACGACCGGCTGAAGATGGACGTGGAATACGTGCGCACCATGAGCTTCCCGCTCGACGTGAAGATTTTCTTCAAGACATTCTCCACGGTGTTCAAGCAGGAGGGCGTGTTCGTGGAGGATGGAGAATGATAGGCTTCTCGCCTTCCGCCATAAACTAGCAGCGGAGCGAGGTTCATCGCCCGAAAGAATACACGCAAATGCCAGCAAGAATAAGTCCGAGCGCCACGAGCTTTTTTCTAGTCATCTTCTCCTTGAATATGGTGACTCCGAAAACGGTAACGTAAACGTAGCTTGTTGCCTCGAGTATGGGTCCCATAGACAAAGGAATACCTCGGTACGCCAGTATCGAGAGGAACGTCGTGCCTATGAAGAGCACGTAGGCGAATACGACCAAAGGGTTCAGGTACTCTTTAATTGGGCTGTCGTATTCTTTTAAAGCAGCCTTTTTCAGCATAACTTGCGATATCGAGCTGATGAAAACACCTAGAAGCAGAACGCAAGAATACAGCAGGACCGTGCTATCCATCGACAAGCTCGCCTTTCCCTCCAGCGTCCTCGCCGTCGGCTTTAGCGAACAAGGCCACTCCGCAAATGACAAGGGCGGCTCCCGCTATCTTGCTAACCGTAACGGTCTCTCCAAAAAACACCACGCCCCAGATGATGCCCCAGACAACCGCAACCGCCCGATTGGCGAACGCTGTGGTCAAAGGGAGCCTCTTGATGATTTGTTGCCACCCAATGGCATACAAGCCGAGCAAACCCAAGATGGCCGCATAGCATGCCACGAACTGCCAGCTGAAAACATTTTGCTGCGAAGCGAGCTTGCTGAAGATGCCGCTCACCGAGTACACCATGAGCAGGACGTGCAGCACGAGGAGCGTCTTGAGTTTCGAATGTTTCACAAGCATCACATCGCGCGAGGCAGGTAAGGCCGCAATCGCTCGATCGTCGCAGCTCTCATGATGTAGTAGCCGAACCGGGTCGAACTGTCACGCACTTTACATGACGGCTCCTCGATTGGGCTGACATACTCGATCAGCTCAGGGGCTTTAACCTGAAGACGATGGAGCACATCGATATCCTCCTGACCGACAACGAAACGAACCAAGGCGCATCCGGAAGGATCTTTTGGCTCCAGGTCGGGCTTGTTGCCCAAAGCGATATCGACGACGGCGCCGGTGTAATCGATACCCGTCGACAAGCGGACAAGATCGCTTCCGATGCAGTCGCCACCCATGCGGCTACCGATCTCGATGAGCCACACGTCGCCATCGGCGTCCACCATGACCTCGGCGTGCGAGGCCCCACAACGCACACCGAGATGATCGAGCGCACGCTTCACAACTTGAACGACACGAACGAGAAGCGCCTCGTCGATGGAAGCGGGCTCCAAATGGCCAGTCTCGATAAAATGGGGGGCGCCCGTTGTAAATTTCTTGGTCAACGCCAAGAAGCTATGCTCGCCCTCCCATGACACGAACTCGACACTGAACTCCTCCCCTGCAACGAACTCCTCGACAACAGCGCGTTTCGAGAATCCCTCGGAAAACGCCGCCTCTAAAGCGGCTTCGAGACCTTCCGCAGACTCAAGCTTGGTAATGCCCCGGCTTCCCGAGCGATCAACAGGCTTGACAATAAGGGGATACGCAAGCTCGGACAGTCCGTCGCGCGAGTCACCCTCAACCAACACGCTCTTCGGCGAAGGGTCTCCGCAGGAAGCGAACGTTTTCCGCATGAGGTGCTTGTCGGTCGATCGCGCGACGACAGCGGTCGGGTTGCCCGTAAGACCTAGAGCCTCAGCGACATAACCCACCGTGATATTCGCCAAATCTGAGCCAATACTGCAAATGCCATCGATGCCAATCTGTCGACACTGTTCCAAAATGGCATCTCTTTCCGTAATGCTCACTGGATAGAAGTGGTCCGCCGTACGTTCACCGACATCGCCTGCCCGCCATGCGAATACGTGAGTCTCGCAGCCCATTTCCTTCGCCTTCTCGATCAAAGGATTCTGAAAATGGGACGCTCCTATGATGGCAAGCTGCTTGCCCATGGTATCCACACCTAACCCTTCGCTTTGCCGGATTCCTCGAGCAGCTCCCAGCGCCCGCTCTCCAATTCAGCTTTGTAATCCCTCATCATCTCGACATAGTTCGTGAAGCGGGGCTCGAAGCCGAAATCGCGCTTCGCCTTCGACATGTCGTAGAGAAACGAGGGTGTGTTGTTGGGTTTGTCGGGCCGGTATACTATTCGCGACCCCTTGCCTTTGCCGAACACCTCTATCACGGCTTTAGCTTGATCCTCAAGATCGAGACTGGTTCCACTCGTCATGTTGTACAACCCTCGGGCAGCATCGCTTTCGAGTGCCAACCGAAAAGCCCGGGCCACGTCTTTCACGTAAACGATATCGCGCGTTATGTGGGGATCGCCCCAGAGCTCGATGTCGAGCCCCGCCTCCGCATTGTCGATGAACGTGGCGATGCCCGATTTGTACGGCTTACCGTTGACAAGGATAGTCCCATGGGGCCCGACGCCGTACACGGGCGGCAAACGGAACACCGACCCCTGCAGACCGTGCTGCTGGTTGTAGTATTCGATCACGTCGTTGGCAGCATTCTTGCTGATGACGTACACAGAATGGTCGCCAGTGAACTTGAAATCACGTGGCTCGTCTTCGGTGATAGCATAGCCCTTGCCCCAAGCGCCGGATACGTCAGAATAACTGCACGTCGATATGATCTTCTTGATGCCATTTTTACGACAGTATTCAAGAACATTGATCGTGCCGATAACATTGACCTCAAAATAATCGGCAGCGTTCTCCTCGTCCTCCAAGTCAGCCGTCGCATTGGCTGGCAGCAATCCCGCCGGCAGCAGAACTCCCTCGACACCTTCGGTCGGAAGCAGGTCGAAATCTTCAGGCTTGGTCATATCCAAGCGAACGAACCGAGCTCCCATATCTTCCAGCTTCGCGCCCAGTCGCTCGTTCCGTCCCGTCGCAACGACATCTTTTCCTGCCTTAATCAACTCGTCGACGGTGTACATGCCGATGAAGCCCGTTGCTCCGATTACCACGATCATGGTCGCTCCTTTCCATTCAATATTTCCGCTACGACGTACAGGGGCCGATTCTTCACTTCGGTGAAGATATTGCCTATGTAAATGCCGACTACGCCAATAGCGGAGAGCGTGAGTCCGCCCATAAGGTATATGGAGGCGATAGTGCTCGTCCAGCCGACAGGAGCCGATCCATCTATAAAATACCTGATTACATTGTAGAGCAGATAGGCGAATGAAAGCAGGGCTATGGCGAAGCCAACGTTAACCGCAAACCGAAGGGGCTTGTTCGATTGAGCGGTAATCAACTCGAAAGCCATACGCATTTTCTTTGAGAAATTATAGGAAGACTTACCTTCGAAGCGCTCATCCCCTTCAATCTCAATAGCGGCCTGCCTGAAACCTAGCCACTTGATGAACATGGTGTATCCGCGGTTGTGCTCCCGCATACGAAGATAGTTGTCGATGACGATACGGCGCGATACGCTGAAATTGCACAATGAGCTATCGTATGCGCCGTCGGTGAAATACTCGTACGCCTTGTAGAACGCCTTGGATAACAACTTCGTCAGTCCTGTGTCTTTACGTTCCACGCGGCGCGCAAAGACCACATCGTATCCTTCTTGAGCTTTTTCAAAAAGCTGAGGTATCGCCTCCGGTCTGTCCTGCAAATCGCAGTCCATCACAACGACCCAGTCGCCCTTGCACAGATCGAGTCCAGCCGTGATAGCTCTGATTTGACCGAAGTTGCGAGAAAGCCTTACGCCTACCACATGCTCATCTTCGGCGCACAGCCCCTCGATCTCCTCCCATGAGTTCTGCGGGCAACGATCGTCGACCAAGATGATCTCGTAACGAGCGCCCATGCCTACGAATGTGACGGCAAGACGCCGGCAGAGCTCAGGCAAAGCGGCTCGACATCCGTATACCGGCACTACAACAGAAATGAGCACGATCTCCCCTATTCCTTTCTTTTGCTAGTCAAAGAAGAAGCGAAGAATGCTCGAACCGCCTCTATCACCCGGTCCTGATCTTCTTCCGCCAGCCCGTAATACATCGGCAATCTGACAATTCGTTCGCTCTCGGCCGTCGTATAGACATCGTCTCCCGCAAAACGTCCGAACTTTCCCCCAGCCGGTGCCGAATGCAGCGGGATGTAGTGGAACGTAGACTGGACATCCCTATCTCTCAGATAGGCGATAAGCGCAGTACGTTCGCTCAATCCCCTACATTTCATGTAAAACATATGGGCATTGTGAACACATTCCTTAGGTACGACGGGTAGAGAAATTATTTCTTGGTCGGCCAAGTCGACAAACGCATGATAATAACGATTCCATATTGCGAGCCTATTCTCATTGATATCATCGGCGCGTTCCAGCTGAGCCCATAGGTATGCCGCATTTAAATCGCTCGGCAGATAACTGCTGCCGTAGCCAACCCAAGTATACTTGTCTACCTGCCCACGGAAAAAACGGGAACGGTTGGTGCCTTTTTCGCGCAGCACCTCTGCGGGCTCATTGTGCTTCTCGTCAGCAATCAGCAGAGCTCCGCCTTCGCCCATCGAGTAGTTTTTCGTCTCGTGGAAAGAGTAACATCCGAAATCACCAATGCTGCCGAGAGGTCTTCCTTTGTATAAACTCATGATACCCTGCGCAGCATCTTCGACAATCCGAAGGTTATACTCAGATGCCAAATCCATGATCGCATCCATTTCGCAAGAAACGCCGGCGTAATGCACCACGACGATTGCCTTTGTCTTGTCGGAGACAGCCGCCTCGATCATGCGTTCATCAATATTCATCGTGTCGGGACGTATGTCAACGAATACGAGGCGTGCGCCAGCCAAAACGAACGCTGTCGCCGTAGACGAGAACGTGTAGCTGGGAAGAATAACCTCGTCTCCCGGCTCGATATCGCACAATAGAGCAGCCATTTCAAGCGCAGCCGTCCCGCTGGTGGTCAAAAGGGCCTTTTGGGCTCCGGTGCAGTCTTCCAGCCACGCGTTGCATCGCTTCGTAAAAACTCCGTCACCGCATATCTTCTTGTTCCTGATCGCCTGCTCGAGATAGACAAACTCAGTCCCCACGAACGGGGGCTCGTTGAAGTTGATCACTGTTGCGCTCCCTTATCGGTCGCGGATAAGTCCATATGCCTTTTGGTATGACTTGAAAACAGCCTTCTCCGAGCAAGCATAGCGACAGCACAAACCACTATACCCAATGCAGTGAGTACGACACCTGCCTTCAAACCAGGCGTTTCATAGTGCAAAACAACCTCATGGACTCCTTCGCCAAGTTCGATACCCATGAAAGCTACGTTAGCTTGTAACAATTCAGCGGGCCGTCCATCAACCTGTGCGGTCCACCCTTTTGAGAAGGGGACCATAAAATATACCAGCCGTGGATCGTTCTCAATCGATACCCTGCACGAGAGCGTCGAGCCGTCGAACCGCACATCGGCCACCTTGTCTGCGCCAGCGTCTTTAAGCTGCTGGATCTGGGATTCGTAGCAATCAACTGGCTGGGCAAGTACTTGAAGATCGTCGAATGAGTAAACACCGGGATCTTGGAAAATAAGCTCGATCCGCTGGCGCGGCTCATTGGAATAGCCCATGTTGACGAGCCACTCGTCTTTACCTCCGTATAAATGGCTCGCGTTCGTAGGATTCCAGATTGTTTTTTCGACGCCAGCCAAACTCAACCTCACTTTTGCATCCACCGTACCCACGCCATAGACTATATCTTGGAAGGCGAGCTGCTGCTTGCGATATAGGGGAGTCTCAGCACGCTCGCTCCCTGTCAATCGTTCGGACGGAAGCAAGTCGCGATACGAAAGGCCCGCTATAGCGACATACGCATCAACGTCAGGTGGCACCTGCACATCAAGCACTATACGCGTATCCGCACGGTAAACGGTGAATCTTTCCCCATCATAAGAGAAGCCGGTTTCATCTTCTTTCCCCCCACCCGCGACAATTGGAGTTCCGTCAAGGCTCTCCAGTTTGAAACCCAACCGTTCTTCAGTGAAAACCAAGTTCGCATCTTCGAGCGGCGAAGAAGAAGATTCCACCACCGCCCCCTGGAGCAAAGCTTGCTGTTTTCGGGACGGATCCAATTCGTCATAGACCGTCCGATCGATAACTTTATCGTACGTAAATACCAGAGGCAGATAGGAGTCCGTCTGGGAAACTCGAAATATCGATCCCTCGGCTTCCCCTTCAAATACCGTAGTGTCGAACAACGGAGGAATAAGATCATCAGATTCATCGGGAGTCACAAAGTATTTTACGCCGGCGAGAGCCTCAAGCGGCGTACGCGAATCAAGTCCGGCGTACATAAAGTTAATGGAACTTGCTGCTAGACCCAAACCTGTATGGTATTCATCGACAAGATCGTTGTAATAGCTGTCGTAAAACAGGGGCGATTTCAGTCGCTGAACCATGTTGCTGTTGAGGTACTGCACGACTTCGGCAGAGTCATACCGCCAGAAAGAATCGTCCCCTGTACGAGAAACAAGTGTCGTAGGATTATTCTCGACAAGAACATCGTGAGAACGACCAAGTCCAACCTGACCTGCAACCCGATTGCCGCCGGAAGCGACAAACTGCGACCCATAGCCGTTGTAGAAGAAACAGACGCAAGCCAGCAGCGACAGAAGCACTGCCGCCTTTTTGCCAGTCAGGGTGCAGAAAGTTCCCGCAAGAGCAACGAGCAATACGAGCAACATCGCAACGCCGAACAAAGCCTCTTTCGTCGTGAAGGGAAAGAGCACGAAGGCTACCACGAAGGCATAAGCAACGGAGCCCTTTACGGCGGCCGCACTTCTCCCCTTTTCCATGTTCAAACAATCAGGAAGCATCGCAGCAACGATGTAGGCAACGCACAGAACGTATGCCCACACCCACCGGTTGTTTGGATAGGCAAAGCCGTTGAAGACCTTGCCAATCAGCGGCAAGCAGAGAAACACGGTGAGCACGATGAAGATCACCCGCAAAAACCTGCGCTCAGCGACAGAACTCCCACGGGTCTTTGCCGCGCCCTTTCCGAACAAAAGAAACACCGCCAAAAGCGCAACTGCGGCGAATCCGTACGAGCAATCGGCACCGACATCTGACAGACTCCCGAACCCGAGCACCAGCTTGACATAGTAGCCAATGGGGTATAGCAGGGCCTCCGGACGATCTAGCCCAAGGCGACCCTCCCCCAGGATCGTCAAAACACCGGGTACAAATAGGACGGCACCAATCATCGCTGCAACGAGAATCAATCCGCAAATTTTCATGAGCCATTTCAAAAACCCTCCCACATGCTTCCTTTCGGGCAAGAAAGCGTAGCGGACAAGGCAGTACACTACAAGCAGAAGGCAAACGGCATAGGCTGTAGTAACTGATTTCAAGAAGCAGAGGGCCATTGCCCCTATAAATAGCAGAGGACTCTCCCGAGCAAGCACCTTCTCGATGCCCCACACCACCAAAGGGCCCAAGAGAAGTGGATAGAGCATGAATATCTGCGAAAACGCCAGCAGCGTATACCCGCTAAAAACATACACCATCGAAGATACGAGTACCGAAAAGCGATCCTTGGCACGGTAAAAGCAGAAACCCGAAAAGGCAAGACCAGCAAGATACAAGTGCAGCGGAACGGAGGCATTCAAGGCAAGATCTGCGTATTCCATGGGAACGAGCACCGACAGCAGGTTCAATGGGTCGCCCAGGCTTGGAAGAAGCGTCATGATGACATCTGCGCCGTAGCCTATCTCCAAAGACCAAACAGGAACGACACCGGTCCTTGCCACGAAGATATTGTATAAAAGCTCACGCAACCACTCACCTTCGTAGGCGAAGAAGACATACTGCTGCTCAAGCCCGTCAACATTCCAGATGAAACCCTTGCCTGCAAAAAGGAAGCTGAAAGACATAGCGAAGAACAAAATCAAAAATACGATGGTATATGCAGCGAAGTACGATCGCTTGCTGGTCGTTCCTTCAAATGCCTCCAGCCAAGCCTTGAAGTGCGCTCTCATACGAAACTGCGCCCGCTAAAGTACGCACCGAACCACATCGCCTTAGCGATAGAAAGGATAACCACCCCATGCCTCCTTGCCAGCTCTCCAACTCTGGTATTCTATTCTATAATGCTAATCTTGTCCCGCCCAAAGCAGGAGAATGCGCTGAAAGCCCGGATGACCGGGAGAGACCATCATCGGCTTTCATCCTCAAGGCCGAGGTAAGAATGCCAGAATTCTTCGGAAGTAAGATAAGGCAAGGCGTTGCGATACTCCAATGCCACCTCTTTTTTGCGCACTGCATACTCGCGTTTTAAAGAGCGATAGCGTTTCCTCAAGCCAAGATACCGTTCACGATCCATGGTACGAATATGCCCCTTTTTCCCTTCAGCGTCAAAGGCGACGAGTGTGTTTCGACGCATGGTTTTCCAGCCGGGATAAGCACCGCGGCTGTAATAAACCGAGGCCGGCTTGCTGGACAGAAGTACATCGGGCAGCATATGCCGGTCATGGGGGATCGCTTCAAGCAACTTCAAGAACATGTTGCGTCTATCAGGGGTTCCCAGATAGGCATGATCGATATCGACTTGGCTCATTATGTTCTTATCAAGCTCCGTAATCGACACAAGGCATTCGTTTTTGGCACCGTTTCGCTTCATAAGCGCTTCACCATTGATCTTTGCCAAGTAGTCGGGACCTTTAAGATAGTCTTCCAATCCGTCAAGCAAGAGCTCGGCGCTTTCATAATTCATGGATCGCAAGTAGATGTTGAAAGTACGCGAAAGCCTCAGCATAAACATATGTTCCGAGCTCTTGTCATCTACGGCAATCATGATCAAGAAGTTCCGTACGTACTGATAGCAATCGACCGAAGCGCGAAAACGCCCTTCAAAGCTATCGTGCCAAACACTAATCCCGCTCATGCACATCATGGTCGGTTGGCAACGCATTCCATACTCAACATCATCGCAGCGAATAAACAGGGGCAGCGGTAAACCGTGTCTGCGAATAGCTGTCACAGGAATGCAGCAAAACCACCAAGCTCCATAGGCATTTGCAACCTCTACGTTGATAGTTTCGTTTTTAACCAAATCATGAATTCGATCAACATGGAGATCGGGTTTGATCTTGTCGTAGATACCGTCCTTTCGAACAAGAGCGACATCTTCGTATTGCAAGGCGGGCTGATCGATCGAAAGCATGGCGCCATTCAGAAAAGCGTCTCTGTACTTATCATTAACGAGCGAAAGCAGGTTAAAAGCGCGTTTAAAGCTTTCAGGAGAAACACAGACATCATCGTCCATGAGCAACACATGCGTAGCATTGCTTCCAAGAGCGGCCAGCATACCACGGGCAAAACCGCCCGCGCCGCCGGTGTTGGCGTTGGGGATAACCGTCACCCCCTCATCGCTCAGATCTTCCGCATCAAGAGTGCGCCCGTTGTCGACAACATACATGTGAAAAGATTTCGAAATCGGCTCATCGCTCCCGAGCACTTCCCGCTTAATAGCCTTAATGTTGGGAATGACGAATTCCTCTTTTCGAAAAGTCGTGGTGCAGAGCGCCAGCCGCACCGCGCGAACGGCAGATTCTTCAACCTCAGTGAAGAACCTCGCACTGCGAACGAATGAGGTTCCACCTGATTTGATGACGAACGAGACAAGCGGAGCGTCGCTTTCTGGCAGCTCCATCACATAGGAACAAAAATCCTCACTCTGCCCGCACGCTAAAAGCGGCATCGAATCTATCGAAGCAACATCGGCATCCTCGCGAAGCTCTGCAAAAAAAATATCACATGCATCTCCCGCAACTTCGAGCTCAAGTTTAATAACTCCGACGCTGGTATAGCGTTTCCACTTTTCTAGGGAAAGCGCATTGAAATACGTGGAGAAATCCACCGTTCCCGAAAAAGAAAGAGCACCTGTATCCTTATCGTAAGCAGCGCTTTTGGCGCGGTAATACAACTCGGGATATCCGCTCGCAAAATCATCGGTCCGAACCAACACATTAGCCAAAGGAGCCTTCTGCATAGCAATCTCACTCTCACACGATCTCAACGCTTTTCCCAGCTCTTGTTTTGCCCCGAGCCCTAAAAAGACGCAACTTGGAAGTAGCCTGACCCCTGGTCGAGGTTCTTGTTGAAATACGGGTCGCCCTTGCTGCGAAGACCCGGCCATTTCTCGTCGAAGTAAGCAATATCTGCCTCTGAAAAATCGAGAGCGTTCAGGCTGTTGTCATAACGCTCTCGTGGGCTCTTCTCCTCGCATTCCACCTTGACAGTGGGCGTTTGGACGATACGGTAGCCCAAATTACGAAGGCGCAAGCAGTAGTCGGCCGTCCCGACATCTCCTTCGAACCGCTCGTCGAATCCTCCTGCCTCGAAGAATGCCTTGGCAGGGGTGACCAAGCCTTGGTAACCGACTGCGCTGCAATTCTGGAAAGCGCGCATGTTACACTGGTATCCGGGGAAGTCATCAGGATAGCCACGATAAAGCGGCATTATCCGCTTTGAAGTGATCGCAATACCAAAACACTTAGTCATACCGTCCGCATAGAGGGTTTTCGGCGCAACTGCGCCAATGCCCCGCAGCGAGCACATGCCGATAAGCTGCTCGAGTGGCTCAGGAGTTAAAAAAGAGCAACTATCGTCCATGAACAAGAGGTAATCGCCTGTCGCCGAACGCGCTCCTCTGTTAAAGCACTCAAACAATCTTTGATCTTCGCTTGCGATAACATAGCTCCCTTGAGCAACGAACTCCTCTGGCAAAACGCCTCTATTCGGAACAACCATAATCAGCTCGCATCGGTCGAAGCTGTTCGTCTGCTCAAACCACTCGACGAAGCGAGCGACAGCAAGTCTTTCGCAGCCGCACCTTACCACGACCGATATCTTTTGATCGCCTGAAACGCCAAACCAGAGATTGTAAAGGCTCGCAACCCCAGATGCAATGATGTCCGCATCGAGCGAACCTCTCTTCAGCTGGTTTTGTATGGCCAGTCGAGCCGACCTTCTGCTGTAAGGTTTCGAATCGGGGTTCGTTGCCGTTGAGGCGTCGCTGATGCGCCAATGGTAGAGCACTTTCTGCACACCGTAAACCTTGCGCGCCTGACTGGTTGCATATAACAGCATATTGTAGTCTTGCGATCCGTCATAACGAGCATCAGGAGCGGGCATGCCGTTTACAATGCTCCTGCGAATGGTCATGAGATGCATAATATAGTTTTTCGAAAGCAGCAATTCCGGAGAAAACGATGGTTTGAACAAAGGGCTCAGATGGCGAAAACCCCCTCTGTCTTCCATAACCATGTCTTCGTCGCAGTACAAAACGTCTATGCTACTATCACGATTTAGCGCGGAAGCATACTCGAACAGGGTGTCGGACTCGATAAAGTCGTCATGATCCAAAAAACAAACGAAGTCGCCTTCTGCGGCCGCTAACCCACAGTTGGTATTCTCGGTAATGCCGCGGTTGCCCTCAAGCTCAACGAGCTTCACTCGATCATCGAGCTTAGCATATGCCTGCAAAGCCGCTTTCAATTCGGGATCCTCCGGTGAGGCGTTAATCAGCACCAGCTCGAGATTGCCGTAAGTCTGCCCCAACACCGAATCTGCCATATCATGAAGATATGGCAGAGGAGTTTTGTACAAGGGAACTATGAAGCTAAACGTAGGCTCCCAAGAAAAGCGTGAGCCTCTCTGGTTCGCAAGATCCACGCCTTTTGCTCGATGGCGCTCAAACCAGTCGGCATAGCGAGCATCGGTCCATGCGTCAATAGGAAAGAACTCCGGATGCACATCCGCATGGACAAAGGCGTAACATCGCTCTTTCAATTTTGACAGCATCCCCATTTTGTCTCCCAGATAGCGCTTCATGCACTCTCGTTAGCGCTTCAACGATGCGAAGCCCTCGTTGACCTTATCTTTATCGCTTAGCACAACCTTGGTGGGATCAAAAACGGAATCTCCTTGCAAGGCGGGCCATGTGATACCAATATCCGGATCGTTCCAAATTAGACCGCCTTCGTCATTAGGATGATAGACATCGTCGCATTTATAGCAGAACTCGGCTATGTCGGACAGCACGAGAAAACCATGCGCGAATCCACGCGGGATAAAGAACTGCCGCCGGTTCTCAGCCGAGATCAAGACCCCTTCCCATCTACCGTAAGTGGGACTATTAGGCCTAAGATCGACAGCGACGTCGAAGACCTCGCCCGATACGACACGCACCAACTTGGACTGAGGATGCTCTTTCTGGAAATGAAGGCCTCGCAGCACGCCCTTGACTGATGACGATTGGTTGTCTTGCACAAACACAGCATCGATACCGCCGGCAACGAAATCTGCATGCTTGTAGGTTTCCATAAAGTAACCGCGCGAGTCGCCAAAAGACTCGACATCAACAACAATGACACCTTCGATAGAGGTCTCGGTAAACGTGAAATTGCCGGATCGAACCGTATCGCCCGCTGCCATTCTATCCTCCCTATTGTCCTCGCTCGGCATACTTGGCCTCGACAGCATCCTTCGCGTCACGCCACCATGCCTCGTTATCGCGATACCACCCAATCGTAGCCTTCAGGCCTTCGGCAAAATCAGTATGTATAGGCGTCCAGCCCAATTCCTCGCGCAACTTCGTCGAGTCGATGGCATAGCGACGATCATGGCCGGGCCGGTCTTTAACCCAATCGAAATCATCCGCATCTTTTCCCATGTTTTCAAGAATAGCACGAAGAACATCAATGTTGCTTTTTTCCCCATCGGCACCGATAAGGTACGTCTCGCCCAAACGACCTTGCTCCAAGATGGCCCATACGGCGCTTGAATGATCCTCCGTATGAATCCAATCGCGGACATTCAAGCCGTCACCGTAAAGTTTAGGACGCACTCCCGTGAGGACATTCGTTATCTGGCGAGGAATGAACTTTTCAACATGCTGACGCGGCCCATAGTTATTCGAGCAATTCGATATGGTTGCCCGTACCCCATAGGTGCGATGCCACGCTCGCACGAGCATATCAGAAGCCGCCTTCGTCGAGCTATAAGGAGACGAAGGGCGATACGGCGTATCCTCGGTAAAGCGCAGCGGATCGTCGAGCGCAAGATCCCCGTACACCTCATCGGTTGAAATATGGTGAAACCTCACGTCATGCCTGCGAGCGGCCTCCAAGAGGGTAAACGTGCCTTGGACGTTGGTACGGACGAACGGAGCAGGATCAGCTATGGAATTATCATTATGGGATTCCGCGGCAAAATGCACTATCGCATCGGCTTCACCAACAAGGCGATCCACTAATGTCTCATCGCAAATATCCCCATGGACGAACGCCATGCGATCTTCGGAAATTCCGGACAGATTCGCCAAGTTACCGGCATAGGTTAATGCATCTAGCACAACCACATGAACCTCGGGCTTGTTGTCTATCACCCAATGTACGAAATTGCTGCCAATGAAACCGGCTCCGCCGGTGACAAGGTATGTTTTCATATCTGTCCTTAGCACATAGTAGTTTTACGCTTGCCTGATTTTAACTCAATATGCAAAACCCATGGCACTTTCCACGCAAAGTGCTCCAACGGGCATATGAGTGAGCGGACCTCCTGCTAGCCCGACTACCGGGGTCAGCCCGACCGCCGCCCCAACCCCAACCCGACCCCTTCTCGTTGCGATACGCGAAAGTAATGTAAACGCCTGCAAAGCGAATATTGCATGCTATCATACTGCAATTGCGGCTTTTATAAGAAAAGGAGAAGAGGGAGGGCTTCGAGCTACATGAGCTTTTCGAAAACGTCGTTGAAGCGCAATTGGTTCATTCTCACGTCCCTTGTCTCAAAGGACTTCAAGCTCAAGTATCGTCGCAGCGTCTTGGGCGTTGCCTGGTCGGTTTTAAACCCACTGCTCATGATGATTGTGCTTGCCGCAGTCTTCTCGGTCGTTTTCCGAGGAACCATCGAACCGTTTCCCGTCTATCTGATTCTCGGACAAACGCTGTTTACCTTCATGTCAGATGCCACGTCAGGCGCCATGGGTTCCATCATCGAGTCCGCTCCGCTCATAAAAAAGATACGAATCAACAAGATGCTCTTCCCGCTGGAGAAGGTGATGTTTGCCCTTCTTAACTTCGCCATCTCTCTTATTGCGGTAGCCATAGTCATGGTTTTCTTTCAAGTTGTCCCAACTTTCAATATCTTGCTATTGCCCGTGCTTTTGGCATACCTTTTTATGTTTAGCTTGGGGCTCGGTTTACTACTCGCAGCACTGTCGGTTTTTTTTCGCGACATCATGCATTTGTGGGGTGTCATTCTCACGGCATGGACCTATGCGACACCTCTTTTCTACTCTATCGAGATCCTTCCCGATTGGATGGTCTCCGTGATGCAGTTCAACCCTATGTATTATTACGTCACTTACTTCCGCGAGATTGCCATGTGGGGAACAACACCGGGTCTTACAGAAAACCTCATCTGCTTCGGATGTGGAGCCGTTGCGCTCGCTTTAGGGCTACTTGTATTTCGCAAGCAGCAAAAGAAATTCATATTGTACGTTTAGAGACGAGAGATCATTATGCCTGAAAACGTTAACACATCGGCTCTTTCGCTCGACAGCTCTGAGACCTCCAAACCCGTTGATAACCGCCCAGACATGGTCAGGGTAGACCATGTTTCCATGGTTTTCAACATGGCGTCCGAGCAATTGAACAGCTTGAAGGAATACCTCATCAAAATTGCGCGACGGGAATTGTTCTTTGAGGGGTTCACAGCGCTCGATGACATATCGTTCGTTGTGAAAAAGGGGGATGTTTTCGGCATAATTGGCACCAATGGATCTGGTAAGTCCACAATGCTAAAAATAATCGCGGGTGTTTTGGAGCCTACGAAAGGGCATTGCGAGATCAACGGCAACATTGCGCCCCTTATCGAGCTTGGCGCCGGATTCGATACGGAATTATCCGCGAGAGAGAATATCTATCTTAACGGTGCGTTACTCGGCTATTCAAAAGATTTCATCGATGAGCACTTCGAAGAAATCGTCTCTTTTGCAGAAGTGGAAAAGTTTCTTGACATGCCACTTAAAAACTATTCGTCGGGAATGGTGGCGCGCATTGCATTCGCCATTGCCACCGTGATCGTTCCCGAAATCCTTGTGGTAGACGAAGTGCTCTCTGTAGGCGATTTCATGTTCCAGAAAAAATGCGAGGACCGCATCAGCGAGCTTATCGAAAAGCACGGCGTTACAGTTCTCATCGTCTCGCACAGCAACGAGCAAATAGCCCGATTATGCAACAAAGCAATCTGGATCGAAAAGGGCCATACACGCATGCTGGGAGATTCAGAATCAATCTGTCGCGTCTACGGCGGCCTTGGAGGTAGGTCCGGCAGCTCAAAAGCCGAAAAGATGGTATTTGACGCTCTTAGAGAGTCTGATCATTTCGAAATACCCGACAATACGCTTATCAAAATACATGGGGAAAGTGCCGACGGAACAAATGTAAAGATGGCGCTTCGCGGAAGAAAAGATACCGATACCCATACGGTCATCATCGCTTGCGGAACCACGCATGTTAACGCAGTTATGGCGAACCCTCTGGGAGGAGCTCTTGGAGCTCCAATCATCACAACAAAGCCCGATGAACTCTCAGAAGCAGCTGAACGCCTACTGTACGACTACAAGCCAGAACAGATTATCACAATCGACTGCGGGCGCTGCGCTTCGAAAGCCTTCGAGGTGTTACATCGCTTGCCATGGCATCCAGCCATCACTGCGATCGAAAACAACGACGGCAACACTTGGGATATGTCAATGAAGCTGTATGAGTATGGCCTGAAGCGAGGGCTTTGGTCCAATGAGGCCTCTTTGATTCGACTCGACAACAATCCCGAATCGCTTGTCGCCTCACCGTTTCTCTATGATTCTAAATGTCCGCTTTTTGTCGCATCGAACAACATGGATATCGATGTCAAGGACTTTAAAGAAACGCTCGCTCGAGGATCGATAACGCACCTTGTGGCATTCGGTGCAGAGCCATTTGATACGTTGGACAGCAAGATAGTCTCGCAGGGAATAGCTATCGAACGTATCGCTGCCGGCAATCAAGCAGCATCATGCTTCGCCATTACTGCTTGGGTCTATGACCGCATGAAAAGGGCACGCGGCAGGGTTGATGAACTTTGCGTCGCCACTCTGTCCCTTGCCCAATGGCCAGAGCTGCTTGCTTGCGGATGCTACACCTCACAACGACCGAGCGTATTACTACTTGAAGACAATACGAATTTGGACAGCATAGCCCAATGCCTACAATTCGTACGGGATCGCAAAGACGATCTGCAGGCCATAGTCTCGATAGGCAACCAGCTGGCACTTGGAGAAACCGAACTCCAGATGCTCTGTTACGAACTTGAATACTAACCCTCTTCTTCTTTCAAATTCTCAAGATACGAACGCAAGGCATCTTGCCACGTACGCATCTCATCGCCAATCGTCTTCGCCAAATGATCGTTAGATAAAGACGAGTACGCAGGCCTCTCGGCACTTAAAGGAAAACGCTCTTTGTATTCAACGCTGGTCAGCGGTATCTTTTCACAGGGGATCGCCGCGCCGTCGACCACCGCGCAGGCGAAATCGAACCACGAGCATGTACCTTTGTTGGTGCAGTGGTAAACACCATAATCGTCGGTAGCTGCAATCTTGAGGATCTCATACGCCAGATCATTGGCAGACGTGGGGTTGCCGAACTGATCGGAAACGACGCTTATCCTCCCCTTCTCATGAGCGAGGCGCATCATAGTCTTTACAAAATTCTTGCCAACGTAACCATAAAGCCAAGCGGTGCGCACAACGAAAGCCCGTTCGCAAGCAGCACGTGCCAAAATCTCTCCCGCCCACTTCGTTCGCCCGTAAGCGGAAAGAGGACGAACAGGATCGCTTTCGCTACGCGGTTCCGGGTCAGTTCCCGGAAATACATAATCAGTGGAAACGTGCACGAACTTACCTCCGCACGTTTCGCACGCAATCGCCAAATTCTCAGCTCCATATGCATTGACTCGGAATGCTGCTGCCTCGTCGCGTTCACAGCCGTCAACGTTCGTCACGGCCGCGCAGTTGATCACAAGGTCATAAGGACCCTTTTCGGAGAACCAAGCTGCCACAGCTGCTCTATCGGAGATGTCCAGATTGTCGTAATCTGCATAATCTACCCGCGCATCGGCATACAACCGATCTATGGGACCGATTTCTGCAGCCATGGATTCCAAACAACTTCGAAGCTCGTTACCTAACTGCCCTTTCCCGCCCGTAACGAGAATATTCAAGCCTAATCACGCTCCTTATGGGAAATGATCTTGCCTTCGGCAACCTTCCTCAAGTGTTGACCGTAAACCGACTTTCCATATTTTGCAGCCGCATCAAGAAGGCGATCCTTGTCAATCCAGCCATTCTGGAACGCTATCTCTTCCACTACAGACACCGAAAGTCCTTGGCTGCGCTCAACTGCTCTCACAAATTCGGAAGCCTCGTAGAGCGACTCCATGGTTCCCGTATCAAGCCAAGCATATCCGCGGCCCAACGTAACGACATTGAGAGACCCGCCCTCTAAATACATTTGGTTGAGGGTAGTTATCTCGAGCTCCCCTCTCGCAGAGGGCTTGACCCGCTTCGCCAGTTCGCAAACACGGTTATCATAAAAATACAAGCCCGTGACTGCATAATTAGACTTTGGATGCTCCGGCTTCTCCTCGATAGACACCGCATTGAAGTCCTCGTCGAATTCCACTACCCCAAAACGCTCAGGGTCATCTACATGGTAGCCAAACACCGTAGCCCCGCCCTCTCGTTCAGCGCTTGCAACCGCATCCCGTAAATGACGTCCCAAACCGTTGCCGTAGAAGATGTTGTCGCCCAGTACGAGCGCGCAACTATCACCGGCAATAAAATCTTCGCCAATAATGAAAGCCTGAGCAAGGCCATCTGGACTAGGCTGCTCCGCATAGGAAAGACTCACGCCGTAATCCGAGCCATCCCTGAGCAACCGTTCGAAATTCGAGAGATCTTGGGGTGTCGAAATAATAAGGATCTCGCGAATCCCAGCCATCATGAGTATCGACAAGGGGTAATAAATCATGGGTTTATCGTACACTGGAAGCAACTGCTTGCTAGTGACCGAAGTCAATGGGTAAAGCCGAGTGCCAGAGCCTCCAGCCAAAATAATGCCCTTCATTTCGCTCCTCAGATAGACTCACAACCATTACAATTTCGATTTAAATGTTAGCGTACACCAGAAGTTATGTGGAACAGCTTGATCAAAAGCCACCAAGAAAACCAATCGGCGCTTTTTCTTTTATACTAGGAAAGCATGAGCACAATCGACATTTGAGGAAATCGCATGAAAATCAGCACCCTTTGCGCATGCCGCGGCGACGGCAGAGGATACATTAGCTTCAAAGTTACGCAATTAAACCAAAACAGCAGAATGAATCTTTCGGGTGTGGCTCCGGCAGGCAAACAGGTGCCTATGCAACTCTACGTAACAGCCGAGTCGGCGCGAGAAAAGACCGTAGTGATCGCGTTTCCCCTCGTTCCATGCAAGATTGACTACACACTCTCAGAAATCGACAGGGAGGGCAACACGCTATCTTCCTGCAAAAAGAGCATTCGACCTTTTATCTTGAAGTGGGCATCGCGCTACAACTATCGATTCAAGAAGCAGCAATGTCACTCCATTCGAGATATTGAAGAAGTGGACTACTTCAAACATGCAACCATAGATTTCAAAGAGTGTATACCGACCGCCACCGACACGATCCTGCGGATCACCTTGACGCTTCCCACCCGAAACGATATTCCATACAAGCTCAGGCTCCTCGACGAAAAGTTTAATCAACTTCCCCTCAACTCAACCATAATGAACGACTCGCTTGTGTCGCTCGAATACGACGAAGTATCCGAGCTGAGATTCATAG
>OLRQ01001321.1_pt1 | contig 19664 bp, 16 predicted proteins | sample 1671971 | NCBI WGS metagenome assembly OLRQ01 (sample SAMEA3136631, study PRJEB25190) | human gut metagenome | biome: human gut; feature: human-associated habitat; material: faeces | place: Austria | collected 2013
TCAAGCATCCTTTCGACCAAGGACTGTCAGCCAGAGAGGGAATCGAATATTAAAAAATATAGTACAAGGAGACATGAATATGAATACAACGATCAAAAATTACGAAGATGTGGATAGCTGGAAGACGATCATGTTCCTGTATAACGCAGCGTTAAAAGAAGTGGGGACAAAACTGGAGATTTTAAATGATGAATTCCAACATGTTCATCAATATAATCCCATTGAGCATATCAAGACAAGAATTAAGACACCAGAAAGCATTGTGAAAAAATTGAAACGGTACGGACATGAGACTTCCATTGAAAATATGGTGAAGTATATCAATGACATTGCCGGAGTACGTTTGATCTGTTCGTTCACTTCTGATATTTACCGTTTGGCAGGGATGATTGGAAACCAGAGCGATTTGAAAGTGCTTGCGGTTAAGGATTACATTAAAAATCCAAAAGAAAGCGGATATAAAAGTTATCACATGCTTGTATCGGTGCCGATTTTTTTATCGGACAGTGTGGTAGATACAAAGGTGGAAATTCAGATTCGAACGATTGCCATGGACTTCTGGGCAAGTCTGGAGCACAAGATTTATTATAAATTTGAGGGGCATGCCCCGGAATATATCAGCCGGGATCTGCGTGCCTGTGCAGAAATTGTTTCAAACCTCGATGCAAAGATGCTGCAGCTGAATGAAGCAATTTTAGAAGAAAAGGAAAAAGAGGAACAGAAGAAAAAGGAAGAATAGTTACGAAGAATAAAACTATTACGGAACAGTCGGAAAGAAGGGAATGCTATGGTACCTTCCATTGCACGTCAGAGTGTGATTTTAAAATGTAATATGCAAAAATCCGTGATGCTTGGAAACTACGAATTTTTCTATGCTGCGGGATTGATGAGAAAATTATACAACATAGAGATCCGGACAGATATGGAACCGGAACAGATTCTGGAAGCGATTCTGCAGATGCAGGATAATCTGGCTCCGCAGAGTGAACAGGAAAAATATCTGATACAGATCATAAAGAATTATGAGCCGTCAGCGGATCATGATGCACAGATGGATGAACTGTTTGCCTGGGGAGAACAGGAACCTGACATGTGGCAGGTCACGACATCGTTCCATCCGGTTATAAGGTAACTATGAGCGATAGTTACCTTATATTTTTGCAATTTTCGTACATACTACAAGTAATTTTAAAAGAAAGATGAGGATGTATGAAATGAGTAAGATGACTCTGGAACAGGAAGAAGTGCGCAATCAGGAGTATAATGAGTATGTCGAACAGATGACACCGAAACATAATCTGTGGGCAAATATGGGAAAAGCCTTTTTGCTGGGGGGAGGTATCTGCCTGTTGGGACAGATTATTTTACAGATTGCAGCCGGGGTATTCGGACTTAAGGCAGAGGATGCCGCTCTTTGGTGCAGTTTACTTCTTGTTCTTCTTTCGGTGATCCTGACGAGCTGTAATGTATATGGGATTCTTGCCAACTGGGGAGGTGCAGGGGCATTGGTTCCGATTACCGGATTTGCAAATGGCGTGTGTGCTTCTGCGGTGGAATTCCAGAAAGAGGGACAGGTATTTGGTATCGGATGCCAGATTTTTAAGATTGCCGGTCCGGTGATTTTGTATGGAATTTTTTCAAGCTGGGTGCTGGGACTTATTTACTGGCTATTTTAAATTCGCTGGGGAACTGCGTGGCCCGTCGCATAGAGAAAACTTATGTTTTTCCGTGTACTCCTTTTCAATTTTGCACATACTACCGTAGAGAATAAGTAATCAAAGAGGTGCAGAATGAAAGAAAAACGGGAAATAGTTTATCTGAAGGCAGACCGCAACAGTGTCTGCCATGATCCAAAAATAAAGATACAGGATGTGATGTCTGTACAGTGTGCAGATTCTGCAATCTGTGCCGGAATAAAAAATAAAACACTGTATACGTTTAAGAAAAACGATGACCAGAAAAAAGAAGGAAAAAAGAAAAAACGAATGGAAGTATTTTCGATGCTAAATGTGATCGAACGGATACAGACGGATTACCCGGATGTGGAAATTGTTAGTATCGGGGAACAGGATTTTGTGGTGCAATTGTTAGATGCACCGATGGCACCGAAATGGCTGGAGACGCTTAAAGTTGTTGTGATGGTTGTAGTAATCTTTCTTGGAGCGGCATTTACGATTATGGCATTTAACAATGACGTGTCCGTGGGGGAAGTGTTCAACCGGTTTTATCAGCAGGTGATGGGAAAAGAAAAACCGAAAGTATCAGAAATCGAAATTTTTTACTGTCTGGGACTGGCAGTGGGAATTTTGGTATTCTTTAACCATATCGGAAAGAAAAAAATTACTTCAGATCCGACACCGATTCAGGTTGAGATGCGAAAGTATGAACAGGATGTCGATATGGCGTTTATAGAGAACGCGGGAAGAAAGGGGCATGAACACGATGTTTCTTAGACACATTTTTATGGCGGGCCTTGCGACAGCCTGCGGCATTGCGGTTTCTGCCGGAACGTTTGCGTTTCTTCTGGTGATCGGGGTCATTCCGCGCATGATCAAACGCTGCAATTTTGGAGAACGGATACTGATGGTCGAAAATACGGTTATACTGGGGGTATTGACCGGTGCCGTATTTTCTGTGGTGGAGTGGAAGGCACAGCTGCCGTATCCGTGGCTGGCGCATGTCATTTTGGGCGCTTATGGAACTGCAGCGGGAATTTTTGTGGGATGTATTGCGGTGGCACTGGCAGAAATATTAAATACTTTTCCGATCCTGTTCCGGCGTCTGTATATCAACCGTGGACTCAGTGGTGTTATGATTGCCATGGCACTGGGGAAAATGGCTGGTTCTTTTTATTATTTCTTTTTTGGTTACGGGCTTCCAAAATATTGGTAAATCCATATTTTCTAATTGCAATCTTCTTTGTGACTGGCGTATAATAAAAGGTATGATTAGTTTCAGGAGGATTTTAAATGGGCAGATATGCATTGGATATGGAAAAATATGCAGATTTGGCAAGGACTGCATCTGCTGAGGGATGCGTGTTATTGAAAAATGACAACAGTACCCTGCCACTTAAAAAAGGAGATAAAGTTGCTGTATTTGGGCGCATGGCGTTTCATTATTACAAGAGCGGACTTGGCTCGGGCGGACTGGTAAATACACGCTATGTGGTTGGAATCCTTGATGCGCTGCGCGCCTGCAAAGATATTGCGCTGGATGAAGAACTGATTGGGATCTACGAAAAATGGATCAAAGACCATCCATATGACGAAGGTGAGGGATGGGGGCTGGTTCCGTGGTCACAGGAAGAAATGCCCGTGACGGAAGAGATGCTTCAAACCGCATCCGGGGATGATGTGGCACTGGTGATTCTTGGACGTACGGCGGGGGAAGACCAGGACAATACGGACAAGCCGGGCAGTTATAAGCTGACACGGACAGAAGAAGACCTGATCCGTAAAGTGAGCAGTCAATTTTCACGCACGGCCGTTATTTTAAATGTGGGAAATATCATTGATATGAAATGGGTCAGAGAATTTGATCCGGCAGCGGTACTCTATGCATGGCAGGGAGGTCAGGAAGGTGGAAACGGTGTCTGTGATGTACTTACGGGGCGTGTGAATCCGTGCGGAAAACTGACCGATACGATTGCAGAGGATATCAGTGACTATCCATCCACGTCAAATTTCGGGGATTTACAGAAAAACTATTATAAAGAAGATATCTATGTGGGATATCGGTATTTTGAGACATTTGCCAAAGATAAAGTTTTGTATCCGTTTGGATTTGGATTGTCGTATACTTCTTTTTCCGTGCAAGCGTCTGCAGAAGAAAAGGACGAGCATACGGTCTGTGTGAAGGCAACAGTGAAAAATACCGGAACAAAACCGGGGAAAGAAGTGCTTGAAGTATATGCCAAAGCCCCACAGGGGGTACTGGATACACCGGTGCGTGTTCTTTGTGGATTTGCAAAGACAAAGGAACTGGCAGCAGGGGAAGAAGAGCATATTACTCTGGAGATTCCGAAAAATACATTTGCCTCCTATGATGACAGTGGTGTAACCGGACACAGGGACTGTTTTGTGCTGCTGGAGGGTACTTATACCATTTATGTGGGAACCGATGTGCGGACGGCACAAAAGGCAGGCAGTTATCCGCAGACGTTTACGGTGATTGAACAGCTTGAGGAAGTCTGTGCACCGCAGAAACCGTTTGCCCGTATGACAAGAAAGCCGGGTGATGTGATCGGATATTCCGATACACCGGAACGGATCTATGGTCCGTATGACCGCGTGGAAAAACCGGCAGAGATTTCACAGACTGGCGATAAAGGCTATCGTCTGGAAGATGTATATGACAAAAAGATTTCCATGGAGACATTTGTGGCACAATTATCGGACGAGGATCTGATTATGCTGTTCCGCGGAGAAGGCATGTGCAGTCCGAAGGTGACTCCGGGTACTGCAGCGGCATTTGCAGGACTGACTCCGTCTTTGAGGAAGTTTAGAATTCCGGCAGAATGTGCATCGGACGGACCATCCGGAATACGTATGGACTGCGGAACAAAGGCGTTTTCCCTTCCGAACGGAACGCTGCTCGGATGTACATTTAACTGTGAATTGGTGCGTCAATTATATGAAATGACAGGGCTTGAACTACGGTTAAACCGTGTAGATACATTGCTCGGACCGGGATTGAATATTCACAGAAATCCGTTGAACGGACGAAACTTTGAGTATATTTCCGAAGATCCGTTTTTAACCGGAAAAATGGGAGCCGCACAGCTGCAGGGACTTAATATTGCAGGTTCCACAGGAACCATCAAACATTTTGCGGCAAACAATCAGGAAACGAAACGACATGAGGCAGATTCGATTATTTCCGTGCGGGCACTGCGGGAAATTTATCTGAAGGGATTTGAAATTGCGGTAAAAGAAGGACCGGCCCGCTCTGTTATGACTACCTATGGCCCGGTCAACGGGGTGTGGACTGCAGGAAGTTATGATCTCAATACCATTGTATTGCGCAAAGACTGGGGATTTTCCGGCATCGTTATGACCGACTGGTGGGCAAAGGCAAACCATGAGGGACAGCCATCGGATCCGCGTATACATGCGGTCATGGCAGCGGCACAGAATGATGTATATATGGTGACTGCAGATGCGCAGGATATGCAGCAGGATGATATGCTCGAAGAATTCCAGAAGGGAAATCTTACGAGAGGACAGCTGCAGAGAAATGCCATCAATATATTGCAGTTTGTACTAAAATCCCCGGCGATGCTTTATGAGATGGATAGGATTTCTCCGGAAGAACTTAAAGACCGGAAGAATGCTGCAAAAGATGATCCGGATGTCTCAAAGATGATGAAATTTGTGGCAGATGAACAGGGAAACATCCGCATTTCCGGTGGCGGCTGGGATACACATCAGGGAAAAGAAATACTTGCGGATCTGGATATGAAAGCCGGAAGTTATGAACTGCAGATGAAAGTGAAATCAAATCTGGATGATCTGGCACAGCTTCCGGTAACAGTATATCTGGATAATATCATCAAAGGAACACTGTCATTTAGGGGATCGAAAGGGCAGTGGGTGACACAGCAGATCCGGTTTGATACATTCGAGGGACATCATTATATGAAATTATATTTTGGGGCAACCGGACTTACGGTAGATCATATAGCGTTTCAGCTGTCCGGGGGCGCAGACAAGGAGCAGTAAGACATGAATGTTTTAAAGGTAAAAAAGGGAGAAACGCTTGCCAGAAAACAGGACAAGGTGATGGAATGGTATCTGATTCAGGAGGGATCGGTGATCCGGCAGTTTGCATTTGCAGAGATCATTATGCACCGGAATGCAATTGTGGGTATTCTCGAGAACGAATGGTTTGCCTGCGATTATGTGGCAAATGAAGATACGACATTGATTGTGATTCCATGTAAAAATGCACAGGATCTGCGGAAGATTTTGTCCGAACATGAGAATTTCCGCCCGATTTTTTTGCGTACGGCAGTGGAACAGCGGCATCAGGCACTGTGTCTGTATGCCAGTCTGCAGAAAAAATGCATGCTTTTACATAATGCTGCGGAAACGTTGTACAGCGAATACAAAAATCTGTGCAGCGAGAAGCTTCTTGATGAACAGGATTTTCCACGTATGGAACAGTTTGCAGCTTTAAAAATGCAGCACCGTGCGGAAAACTGGGAGATTGCAAACAGTAACAGTCTGGTCCGGAGTTATCTGAAAGAATATATGCAGCTGATGATCAAAGATGACAGTCTGTGTGTGGGAGCAATCATGGAGGCGGCGGCACAGATGCGCCGTGTGACACAGGGAATCGGCGAGATGGTAAATTATCTGCAGTACAACAGGGATATTTTATTTTCAGATTCCAGAGATGATATTTTTCATCTGTTTTTTGCAATGGCAGTCCAGCAGTCGCAGAAAAAGCAGGACATTTCCGAGATCAAAAAGCGTCTGTTAAATATGGTGGATGTCATGACAAAGCTTGATGTATACGACAAAAAGCAGATGGCGGAGGCACATGAGCTCTGCGAGAATTACGACTTTACCAAGGAGTCCGAAGGCCGTATCAATATTATGCGTGAGGATTGTATTGCACATATTATGGAGTATGCAGGATATGGCAGCGATATGATCAGGGATTTCCACAGCATTGTGCAGCAGTACCGGGAGCTGCCGGATATGATGTCTACAGACAATGAGGCGAGACAGCTGCGCAGGGAAATCACAAAGGTCTTTTACGATATTTATACCAAGGCGTTTATGAGATCAGTTGAGGAACTGGTCAAGCCGTCACCGATCATGATGATGTTTTTCAATTTTGGGTTTATGGATGCGGAGGTGCTGGGGGAAACTAACACAAATGCACTGTATAATCTGACGGATTCGCTTGGATTGTTTCATTCTGCAAATGTCTATACGGTTTATGACTGGCTGGTACAGATTTATCAGGGAAAGAAAGAACCGTCCCGCAATGAATTTGACCAGGATTTCAATGCATTTCTGCTGGAAGAAAAGAGAACTGGGAATATTACGGAAGAGCAGATGCAACAGTATAAAAATGACAGCAGGCAGAAAGTACAGTTTGAGATCCGCAATATGTTTACCTCCGGAAACCGTGTGACCTATGGCCGTGTGACTACATTCTGTCCGGTTCTGATGGAAGAGGATTTCATCAATACCGTGGAAAAGATGGCAGTTACCGCAGAAAAAATTGCCGATGCCATCAATAAGGTGCGCTGTGTGGATTATTCTGCACTCTATCATGATGTCATGTTTTCCGATCCGGATCGCGGAATCAATCAGGAATGGATCAAAAAGGAGATTCTGCCGGATGTGATTCTGATGCCAAATGCCGGAACCCGTACCCTGATGTGGCAGGAGACATCCGGTGCCAAGATTGATACACCGGCGCGTTTTCTGTTTCCGATCTTTTCCGCAGTGGATCTCGATGATCAGATGGTGGAATGTATCGGCCGATACCGCTGGGAGATCTGCAGACGTGTGCAGGGTGTATACTGGAACGATATCCGGGAGAAATCGCTTACGGCGGAGTACTGTGATTTTATTCAGTATTATCGCAAAAATTCAGATCTTTCTGCAGATGCAAAGGAAAAGATCAAGACTGCATTGTCCCGTGCGCGCAACAGTTACCGTGAGGTATTTGTCAAGGATTATCAGGCGTGGATGAAGTATGAGTCACAGGGAAGTTTCCGACTGAATAAAGTGGCAAGAGATATTCTGGTAAGGTATTGTCCGTTTGCAAAGGATATCCGCCAGGGACTGGCCACCAATCCACAGTATCAGAATGCATTTCACAGACTTGATGCGGAAAACAGAAAGAAACTGCAGCGGTTCCGTTCTGTTTACGATAAATATGAAGCAGCAGGTGGAGAGATCACACCGGAACTGAAAGAAAATCTGCGGTTTTATCAGATGTAGGAACGGATATGGAATATATAGCTTATGTAGAGACCCCGTATAAAGAAAAATTTGGAATTCCCAGACAGAGTGGGCTGGCGGAGAGTACCTGTGGGGAAATTATTTTCACACCGAAATTCCGGAATCCGGATGCAGTGCGTGGAATCGAAGAGTTTTCCCACCTGTGGCTTCTCTGGGAGTTTTCGAGGGCAAAGCAGGATACCTTTCATGCAACGGTAGCACCTCCCCGTCTGGGAGGAAAAGAAAAACGGGGCGTGTTTGCCACACGTTCCCCCTTTCGCCCGAATTCGATCGGTCTTTCGTGCGTGAAACTTGAAAAAGTGCGCATCGATCAGAAGCTTGGACCGGTTCTTACGGTTTCCGGGCTGGATCTGCTTGATCACACACCGCTTTTTGATATCAAACCGTATCTGCCGTACGTGGATGCCCATCCGGAGGCAAAAAACGGTTTTGCGGAAGAATTCCGGGAGTTTCAGATACCGGTAGTATTTCCGGAGGAATTGCAGGCACAGATTCCGGAACATCTGCGGGGACCGCTTCTTGAGGTTCTTGCACAGGATCCCAGGGCGGCATACAACAAAAAGCCGGATTATATCTACGGGATGGCATTTGATGATTATGACATCCGGTTTACGGTGGCAGAGGGAATCCTGACGGTAAAAGAGGTCACAAGGCGCACGCAGGAATGGAAAAAAGTCAAGTGAGAGTTGCGCTTGTGCGGGGAAAGTCTTATAATAGAAACATCAAAAGTCAAAAACGCGAAGAAATTCGTGTAGTAGTGAGGTAAGAGGATGAAAGAGTTAAAAGAGTACATTCGCAGTATCCCGGATTTCCCGGAGAAGGGAATTATTTTCCGTGATGTCACAAGTGTACTGCAGGATGCAGATGCACTGAAGCTTTCCATTGATGAACTGGCAAAACGCTTAGAGGGCGTTGATTTTGATGTGATCGCCGGAGCAGAATCCAGAGGTTTTATCTTTGGGGCACCACTTGCTTATGTCATGCATAAGCCGTTTGTACCGATTCGTAAAAAAGGAAAACTGCCGTGTGAGACAGTTGAAAAAACATATGATCTGGAGTATGGTACGGCAACGATTGAAATGCATAAAGATGCCGTTAAAAAAGGAGAAAAGGTTGTACTTTTGGATGATCTGATTGCAACCGGCGGAACCATGAAAGCTGCTGCAGAACTGGTAGAGGAACTTGGCGGTGAAGTGGTAAAGATGCTGTTTCTCATAGAGTTAAGCGATCTCAACGGACGGGAAGTCTTAAAGGACTATGACGTGGACTCTGTTGTACAGTTCGAGGGAAAATAAAATCTGGTTTGAGACAGGCGTAAAAGAATGGATGAAAGCCCTTCACGCTATGGGGCACACGATGGTGTGTCCTGTGGTTGTGGGGGCTTTTTAATATTTGATTGTAAATAAAAAGGTAATTTGTTATTATAATCTTATCAGCGTTTTAATGGCGAAACGATTAAAATCTATCTGTTTGGAAAATATGAGCAGTATGAGATCATTGAAATTGAAAAACGAGCGGAGGAAAGAGCATGGCAGAAGTAGAAGGTAGTAAAGATTTGATAAGTGTATTATGGAGTGGCGCAGATATTCTCCGATCCAAGATGGATGCAAATGAATATAAAGATTATTTACTTGGAATTGTATTTTATAAATATCTTTCGGATACATTTTTAATTAAAGTTTATGATTTGATTTATGATGAAAAGCCGAAGAGTTTAAAAGTTGCATTGGATGCATACAAAGAAGCACTGGAAGACGAAAGTGCTGAGGAACTGAAAGAGCAGATAAAGTCAGAATGTCATTACTTGATTGAACCGCAACTTACCTATACGTGTTTTGCTGATGCGGCGAGAAACAATGCATTCAATCGGGAGTTATTGCAAAAAGCTTTTAACAATATTGAACAGAGTGATCCATTGTTTGCAGATTTATTTACAGATATTGATTTGTACTCTAATCGTTTGGGAAATGGAGATCAGAAGCAAAGTGATACCATATCCAGTCTTGTTAAGGAAATTGATAAGGCAGATTTGTTGAATTCAGACGCAGAGATACTTGGAAATGCATATGAATATTTGATTGGACAGTTTGCGTCAGAGACCGGAAAAAAGGCAGGAGAATTTTATACACCACAAGCAGTTTCAAAGATATTAACAAAGATTGCAATTGCAGGGCAGGAAAACAAAAAGGGATTATCTGTATATGATCCATGCATGGGTTCTGGGTCTCTTTTGTTAAATGCCAAAAAGTATGCCACTGAACCAGGTTATATTAAGTATTATGGGCAGGAGCTAAATACTTCTACTTATAATCTGGCACGTATGAATATGTTTTTACATGGAATTACTCCGGAGAATCAGGTACTTCGCAATGGTGATACGCTGGATGGAGACTGGCCGACAGGAGAAGAGACCGATTTCAACATGGTACTTATGAATCCACCATACTCTGCAAAATGGAGTGCAACAGTCGGATTTTTACAAGATGAAAGATTCAGCGACTATGGAGTATTGGCTCCAAAATCAAAAGCGGATTATGCTTTTTTACTTCATGGTCTGTATCATTTAAAAAGTAATGGAACAATGGCAATTGTATTACCTCATGGGGTTCTGTTCCGAGGGGCAGCAGAAGGAAAAATCAGGGAAAAACTGCTTCGTGCAGGGAATATTTATGCAGTAATTGGATTGCCTGCCAATTTATTTTATAATACTTCAATTCCTACTTGTATCATCGTTTTAAAGAAACACAGAGATGGAAGAGATGTATTGTTTATTGATGCATCAAAGAAATTTGACAAAGGAAAAAAGCAAAATGCCATGACAGATGAACATATAGATGCTGTTATGGAGTTGTACAGTAAAAGAGAAACAGTAGAAAAAGAATCCTATCTTGCAAGCTTTGAGGATATTGAGAAGAATGATTTCAATTTGAATATTCCGCGTTATGTAGATAATTTTGAAAAAGAGGAAGAAGTCGATATAAATGCTCTTTTAACGCAGATGGATCAGACGGATAAGGAATTGGAACAGGCGCAGGGAGAATTTCTGTTCTTACTTAAGGATTTGACATCTACGGATGAAACTATTATGTCCTCGTTGAATGAACTGATTAGGAAGATGGAGGGGTGATAGCGATGGGAAAACCTAAAATTAGATTCAAAGGGTATGAGGACGATTGGGAACAGCGTAAGGTTGGAAATTTTTTGACTGAAAGCAGAGAAGTCGGGCATAAGGGGGATGTTGCACATAAGATGACTGTTAAATTGTGGAGCAAAGGTATTTGTGAAAAAAACGAAGCAGGAAGTTCAAATACACAGTATTTTATAAGACATACAGGACAGTTTATCTATAGCAAATTAGACTTTTTAAATTGTGCTTTTGGAGTAGTCCCGAAAAATCTGGAAAGCTTTGAAACTACGGCAGATGTACCGGCTTTTGATTGTAATGAGATTAATCCATATTTTATGTTTTATACTGCAATTCAGCCTGCGTTTTATAAAAAAAATGGGATAATTGCAGATGGTAGCCGAAAGGCAAAAAGAATACATGTAGAAACTTTTTTAAATATGCCATTTTTTATTCCAAATTTAGAAGAACAAAATAAAATAGTAGATGCTCTAAGTTCATTGGATCACCTCATCACTCTTCACCAGCGTAAGTGTGAAGAAACTAAAAGTTTGAAAAAATATATGCTTCAAAAAATGTTTCCGGAAAATGGGAAATGTGTCCCGAAAATTAGATTTTCTGGATTCTCGGACGATTGGGAACAGCGTAAGTTAGATGGCTGGGGAACTTTCTATTACGGAAGAAGCTGTCCTAAATGGTCAGTAACAGAGGATGCAACCATTCCGTGTATTCGATATGGAGAACTTTATACGAAATTTGGAGCAAAAATAGACAGAGTTTACTCCTATACAAATATGCCGCCAGAAAATCTTAGATTTAGTAAAGGAACAGAGGTTTTAATTCCACGAGTTGGGGAAGATCCTATGGACTATAACCACTGCACATGGCTATCTATGCCGGATGTTGCGATTGGTGAAATGATTTCTGTATTCAACACGGATAACAATCCATTGTTTACAGCAACAATGTTTAATGCTACATTGCAGAATGAATTTGCTATGAGAGTGGAGGGTGGAAGCGTCACGAATCTTTATTTTGAAAAGTTGAAGAATATAGAAGTTTCGTTTCCTTCTATCCAGGAGCAGGAGAAGATCGCCGCATATTTTGAGAACCTTGACCACCTCATCACTCTTCACCAGCATAAGTGTGACGAATTACAAAAATTAAAGAAATTTATGTTACAAAATATGTTTGTGTAACAGTTTTATAGTGATTTATGAATGCAAAATGCAAAATAAATATAAAATATTTAAATTAAATAAAAATACGCAAAAGAAATATACTTACGATGTAATTTAGTGCAGTATTAGATTTAGGGAAAGAAGGTAAGAATTATGATGTATCCGTTTATGACGTTAAATGATGAAACAGAAATTGTGCATTCTGATATGAATGCAGATGGAACAGTAAAAGTTTATATTGAGACACCAGATAAAAAAGATGGATTTCATAATATGACATGTTATTTGCCGACTTATGAAATAAAAGAAATCAATGGATATTCAGATAAACAGGTTGAAGAATTTATGGAAATTATAAAATCAACGGCACATTTGATTATGGAATTCGCAAAAGAAGGGGGATTTGAGCATGCCTCAGGTTTTTAAGGTAGGAGCCTACTGGATATATTTTTGGGCAAATGAAGGGAAACCGTTGGAACCGATACATGTGCATATTGCAGAAGGACGTCCACATCAGAATGCAACGAAAGTGTGGATTACATCTGCCGGAAAATGTATTGTTGTGAATAACATATCAAATATTCCAACAGTTGCTTTGAGAAATATTGTAAGGATTATTGAAGCAAGAAGTGATGAGGTAAAACAAAAATGGTTTGAGTATTTTGGAGAGATACGGTATTTTTGTTAAACACTTTATATTATCGTAAGTTTTTATAAAAAGAAAAATATAAGAGAAAACTTGGGAACAGCGTAAGGTTTCTGAAATTGGTAATATCGTTACAGGTTCAACTCCAAAAACAAGTATTAGTGATAATTATGGTGGAGAATTTTTATTTGTTAGTCCTGCTGATATACAAGAAAATCGTTATGTTGATGAAACAATAACTACACTTACAAAAAAGGGATTCGACCAAGGTCGCAAGATAAGGGAGAAGGCTTCTCTTTTTGTGAGTATAGGTTCAACAATAGGAAAAGTGGCACAAACAAGCCAAGAATCAACAACGAATCAGCAAATAAATGCTGTTGAACCTTATGATAACTTTGATGATGATTTTATTTTTACGTCCTTAGAAAATATATCTGGAAGTATAAAAGCTATAGCATCTAATCAGGCAGTGCCAATTGTAAATAAGACCACATTTGGAGAAACTGAAATTAAAGTACCTTCAGAATTGGCAGAACAACAAAAAATCGGAGCTTATTTCCGTAATCTCGACCACCTCATCACTCTTCACCAACGTAAGTGTTATAGATTTATCGATATTGCGCTGGACGCTTGGGAACAGCGTAAGTTGGGGAATGTACTGCTTAGCTTGCAGAATAACACACTTTCCAGAGCCAATTTATCGGACGAGTCAGGCATTGCAAAAAATGTACATTATGGGGATGTACTTATCAAGTTTGGAGAGATTTTAGACGTAAGAAAAGAGAAACTTCCAATGATAACAGATGAAAATGTTTTATCAAAATATAAAGCCTCCTTCTTGCAAAATGGAGATGTGATTGTTGCCGATACAGCTGAGGACTCAACTGTTGGAAAATGCAGTGAAATAGCCGGATTGAATGATGAAGTTGTGTTGTCTGGTCTTCATACCATTCCATACAGACCAATAGAAAAATTTGCTTCTGGATATTTGGGATATTATCTAAATTCTGGTGCATATCACAATCAGTTGATACCTTTGATGCAGGGCATTAAAGTGACATCAATTTCAAAATCTGCTATGCAGAATACAGATATTGATTATCCTAAATCACAGGAAGAACAGGGGAAGATAGGTGCATATTTTAAGTCTCTTGATGAGATGATTACTCTTCACCAGCATAAGCTATTTTGCGCAAAAAATGTAATGAAATACATAACAACCGATATAAACACACCCAAAAAGGAGGCTATTATGGCAGAATTAGAGTCCGTGATAGAGCAGAAACTTATTGAACAACTGATTTATGGTGATTCACAATGGACGTATCGCGAAGACTTAAAAACAGAAGCAGATCTTTGGAAGAATTTCAGATATATTCTTGAACAGAATAATAAGGAACGTTTAAATGGAGAACCACTTTCGGATGCAGAATTTGAACAGGTAAAGAATCAACTGCAGTTTTCATCATTCTATAAGGCTGGCGAATGGTTAGTTGGTGAAAATGGAAAAGTAATGGTACACGTACAAAGGGATACCGAACGGTTGCATCTTGTTGTGATGAATCATGAGCATATTGCAGGTGGCAGCAGTGTTTATGAGGTGATTAATCAGTACAATGCGTTAAAAATGGATGAGGATAGTAGTGTAAATGCAAGAGACCGAAGATTTGATGTTACTCTTATGATCAATGGATTGCCGATGATTCATATAGAATTGAAAAATAAGCAGCATTCGTACATGGATGGATTCTGGCAGATAAAAAAATATATTGGAGAGGGAAAATTTACGGGAATATTCTCAGCTGTACAGATGTTTGTAATCAGTAATGGGGTTGATACAAAATATTTTTCAGCTGCAAGTGATACCGAATTGAATCCGAAGTTTATCAGTGGATGGCTGGATAAGGAAAATAACGCAGTTTCCGATTACCTTGTTTTTGCAAAAAGTGTGCTTCGTATTCCTGAGGCACATGAGATGATCGCAAGATATACAGTATTGGATGAAGAGGCAAAGCGTTTGATTTTGTTGCGCCCTTATCAGATCCATGCAATAGAAGCAATTCGTGATGCTTCTAAGACTGGAAAATCTGGTTTTGTATGGCATACAACTGGATCAGGAAAAACCTTAACTTCTTATAAAGCTACCAGAAATTTGTTAATGGATATTCCGGCGATTGATAAAGCTATTTTTTTAATTGATCGAAAAGATCTGGATACGCAGACCACCATGGCATTTCAGGCATATGCGAATAATGATCTTATAGATGTAGATGAGACAGACAATGTGTTTGATTTAAAGAAAAAGTTGAAATCAGATGATCGTCAGGTGATTGTGACAACGATCCAGAAATTGCAGAGATTAATCACCAGAAAATTGCAGGAAGGTACACCGGAATATCACAAAATTAAAAACCTGAAAATTGCATTTGTTGTAGATGAATGTCATAGAGCTGTCACTCCTGGAACAAAACGGGAAATAGAAAGATTTTTTGGAAATTCCTTATGGTATGGATTTACAGGCACTCCCCGGTTTGCGGAAAATCCATATCCACAGATGGGAGATCTGCCTCGTACTACACAGGAATTATATGGAGATTGCCTGCATAAATATACGATTCAGAATGCCATTCATGACAATGCCGTTTTAGGATTTCAGGTGGAACATAATGGTCCCAAAAATAAAAAGGATGAAACGGACAGTAATCTTTATGTAACCGAAAGTCATATGTTGAAAGTACTCGAGGTGATTTTGAATAAATCTTATTATAAGTTGGGATTTCAAAATGGAAAAGGAAAGACATATGAGGGGTTACTTACAACAAGTTCCATCCAATTGGCACAAAAATATTATGATTTGTTGAAAATGGTAAAGGAAGGGAAGACAACACTTAAAATAGATGAAAAAATAAAACAGGTATTACCGGATTTTCCAAAGTTTGCAATTACTTATTCCGTAACAGAAAACGAAGAAGGTTCCCATGTAAATCAGCAGAAGATGCAGGAATCATTAGATGATTACAATAAAATGTTTGGAACAAAATATGAGATTTCTCAAATACAGGGATACAATGGAAATCTGAATAAGCGTCTTGCAAGGAAGGATGCAAAATATAAGAGCAGAAATGAGCAGCTGGATCTGGTGATTGTAGTCGATCGACTCCTGACCGGTTTTGATGCACCGTGTCTGTCAACGATATTCATTGACAGACCGCCAATGGGACCGCACGATTTGATTCAGGCATTTTCCAGAACAAATCGTATTTATGATAAAAATAAAGTATATGGTCAGATTGTTACATTTCAGGCACCAAAATTATTTAAGGAGAGTGTTGACAATGCGGTACGATTGTATTCTGCAGGAAGTACACAAACAGCTCTTCTGGCAGATTGGAAAGAGGTGGAATCGGCATTTCGCAAGTCATTAAAAGCACTTCGAATATCTGCAGAGACTCCGGAAGAAGTTCCGGGAATGTCAATAAAAGAGAAAAAAATATTTGTTAAGCTGTTTCAGGATTTTGACAAGTTTTTTGCGCAATTAAAATCATTTACACAGTATGAAGATAATATGCTGGCTGGATATGGTATTACGGAAGATGAGTATACGGATTATGCAGGACAGTACTTAAATGCAAAAGAGGAAATTAAAGAAGATACCGATGGTCAAATTGATGATCCGGGAGTGCCTGTCGTAGATGAAGATTATGAATTAATGGCATACAGTCATACAAAGATTGATTATGAGTATATTATCAATCTGATCCAGAACATTGTATCACCAGATGAAGAATCACAGGATGTTACACAGGAACAGAAACAAAAGCAGATGGATGAGGTAAAGCAATATGTGGAAGAACTCAGAAAAGATAATCCGAAAGTAGCTGAGATAATGACCACTTTAATTGGAGAAATTGAGCAGGATGTAAATAAGTATAAAGGACAGTCCATTCTGAATATTGTTGAAAATATGAAACAAGAGTGTATTGAAAAAGTAGTTACAGATTTTTGTATTACATGGTATACGTCTAAAGATGATGTTATGTATGCGGCAATGCATTATCGAAATGGAGAGATCCCGAATGAGAGTGCAATTAAAGAGACAGCAAATTTTACCAGTTACAAAGAAGTACAGGAGAGAGCAATTCCAAAATTTAAATATTATACAATGATGATTGCTGAGTTAAGAAAAACTCTGGATGAAGAAATTAAACCTCTTATGAACCATTAGGATTGATTTGTATATATAAATATTCTTTACTGTTCTTATCAGCGTAAGTAGTACAGGAAACGGAGGTGCTTATGCGAAATGATGAGAACACCACAGAACTTTTCTGTAATTATTATAAGGAATGGGTTAATGTATATAAGAAGGATGCCATAAGAGAAGCAACTTTGGCAAAATACCGAATGACACAAAAGTGGGTAGAAAAACTGGTGCCGGATTTGAAAGTATCTGAACTTACAAGAACGATGTATCAGCAGCTTTTAAATGATTATGCAAAAGAACATGAAAGACAGACAACACTTGATTTTCATCATCAGTTGAAAGGAGCAATTCTGGATGCCGTTGATGAGGGACTGATAGAAAGAGATCCTACAAGAAAAGCAATTATTAAAGGAAAAACACCAAAAGTAAAAAAGATTAAATATCTCAATCAGTTTGAACTTCATACATTGATTGCACATCTTGACATAAAGGAAAAACCAAATTGGGATTGGTTTATTCTATTGGTTGCCAAAACGGGTATGCGTTTTTCAGAAGCACTTGCAATTACTCCAGCAGATTTTGATTTTGCAAGGCAGACATTATCGGTAAGCAAAACCTGGGATTATAAAGGAACAGGTGGTTTTTTACCTACTAAAAACAAGTCATCGGTCAGAAAAATACAAATAGATTGGCAAATTGTTGTAAAGTTCTCTGAATTGGTTAAAAATCTGCCGGAGGATAAGCCGATTTTTGTAGGAGAAGAAAAAATATATAATTCAACGGTTAATGATGTTCTTGCGAGGCATTGCAGGGATTGTGGTATTTCAGTGATTTCAATTCATGGGCTTCGACATACACATGCATCACTGTTATTATTTGCAGGAGTATCCATTGCCAGTGTAGCAAGACGCTTGGGACATGCCAGTATGACTACTACCCAGAAAACATATTTACATATTATACAGGAACTTGAAAACAAGGATGTAGATCTGGTAATGAGGACATTATCTGGATTATAGAACATTAAAATTTTAAAATTGTGCTGCTTACGCTGAAGCTCTCTGTTTCATGACACTGTATACCATTATAGCAGAATAAAACAGCATGACCTGTACATACTATCAGAAAAACAAAGTAAGGAGAGACAGTATGGATCAGCAGGTTGGATCAGGGAGTCTTTGCTTTGCAAAGGCTCCTTTTATTATTGGAACAGCATCTGTGGTTGGAACCAAAGAGGGGGAAGGCCCCCTGGCAGATGCATTTGACTGTATCGGACCGGATGATAAATTTGGTCAGCAGACATGGGAGGCCGCAGAGAGCAGTCTGCAGAAAGAAGCATTGACGCTTGCCCTCGGGAAAGCAGATCAAAAGCCGGAAGATATGCGGTATCTGTTTGCTGGAGATCTGCTTGGACAGCTGATTGCCTCATCATTTGGACTGAAAACGTTTGAAATTCCACTGTTTGGACTGTACGGGGCATGTTCCACATGTGGAGAAGCACTGGCACTTTCTGCAATGACGGTAGCGGCCGGATATGCGGATCGCGTGGCTGCAGTCACTTCGAGCCATTTTGCCAGTGCGGAAAAACAGTTCCGTTTTCCGCTGGAATACGCAAATCAGCGTCCGGTAAGTGCCACATGGACAGTGACCGGAGGCGGTGCATTTATTCTGTCAAAGGATGCGAAGCAGCCGCTGGCAAAGGTGGCGGGAGTCACAACCGGAAAGATTGTAGATTACGGAATCAAAGATTCCATGAATATGGGAGCTGTGATGGCACCGGCTGCCGCTGAGCTGATTGCGCAGAATCTTACGGATTTTAAACGAAAACCCGAAGATTATGACCGGATTATCACGGGAGACCTGGGAGAAGTCGGTCAGCAGATTCTGTTTGATCTGCTGCTGAAAAAAGGCATGGATATCCGCAAGCAGCATGAGGACTGTGGCATGTTAATTTTTGATTCACAGACACAGGGAACCGGTTCCGGAGGATCGGGATGCGGATGTGCAGCCTCGGTGCTGAGTGCGCATTTTCTGCCAAAACTGGCAAGCGGGGAATTGAAAAGAATACTCTTTGTGCCGACAGGCGCACTGCTTTCTACGGTCAGTTTCAATGAAGGACAGACAATACCGGGGATTGCACACGGTGTTGTGCTGGAAAGCTGTATTTCATCCGCAAAAAAGGAGGGATAAGGATATGCAGTATGTAATTGCATTTGTAACAGGGGGAATGATCTGTGCACTGTCACAGATCCTGATGGAAAAAACAAAAATGCTTCCGGGACGTATCATGGTTCTTTTGGTCTGCCTTGGGGCCATCCTTGGATTTGTGGGGATCTATGAGCCGTTTTCCAAATGGGCGCAGGCGGGCGCGAATGTGCCGCTTCTGGGATTTGGAAACAATCTCTGGAAGGGGGTCAAAGAGATGGTGGACAAGAAAGGATTTATCGGTATTTTTCTGGGCGGCTTTAAAAACTGTGCGGCAGGGCTTTCCGCAGCACTCGTTTTTTCTTATATTGCCTCC
>OLRQ01001332.1_pt1 | contig 19463 bp, 20 predicted proteins | sample 1671971 | NCBI WGS metagenome assembly OLRQ01 (sample SAMEA3136631, study PRJEB25190) | human gut metagenome | biome: human gut; feature: human-associated habitat; material: faeces | place: Austria | collected 2013
ACAGGAAGCCGCCGTGATGCCAAAGATCACCGTAAACGTAATGCCGACTACCAGCAATGCGCAGCCTGCGCTGTACCGCTTTTTGGCACTGGCGCGGATCTCGTCTGCCGGGGTCGTCTCTGCCTTGCCGAACATCTGCCGGAACCAGCCGGAAACACCTGCGGCCTGCGCGTTGATATTGTCCTCATTCAAGCCCTGTTTTTTCGTATTCTGCGCATTCTGACGGCTGCGGTAGTATTCATCCCGGCTGCTGCGAAACGCCTTTGCCGCTTCGCCAAGGCCAAAGTTTGCAGCATTCACCGCCGCACGGCCCACACCATAGGCGCGGTCGCCAATGTCCTCCCCTTTGCCCTCAAAGCCATGGGCAAAGGCATCCGACACGGTATCGCCAAAGGCGCGCAGCTGGTTTTCCAGCTCCTGCTGCACCTGACGGCCCTCATTTTCTCTCATTGTATCGTTTTCACGATCGTTCATCAAATTCTTCTCACCCTTCTGCCGGTGCATACCGGCTGATGATGGCGCGGGCCACCCGCAGGCCATCCACGGCGGCGCTCATGATGCCGCCCGCATATCCGGCGCCCTCGCCGCAGGGATACAGACCTGCCAGCTGGGTGCATTCAAAATTTTCTTCCCGCTTCAGCCGCACCGGGCTGCTGGTGCGGGTCTCAAGACCCGTAAGGATCGCTTCCGGCGCGGTATAACCCGCAATTTTGCGCTCGTAGGCGCGCAGGCCCGCCCGCAGCGTTTCGGCCAGCTCCTGCGGCAGCAGTGCGCCGAGGTCTGCCGCAGCAACGCCGCGGTCATAGGTAGGCTGCACGCGTCCAATGTTCAGCTGGCCACGCCCTTCCAGAAAGCTCTGGATGTTCTCTGCCGGAGCGGCATACTCCCCTGCACTGCGCCCAGCGGCGTAGGCTTTGGCTTCCAGCTCCCGCTGGAACGCGATGGCCCGGCGCGGATCGTCTGCAAAGTCCTTGCCTCCCACGCTCACCACCACGGCCGCGTTGGCATTTTTGCCATTGCGGGCGTGGAAGCTCATGCCGTTGGTCACTACACGGCCTTCCTCGCTGGCCGATGCCACCACCTGCCCGCCGGGGCACATGCAGAAGGTGTAAACGCACCGCTCCCCCACATGCTGGGAGAGCTGATACTCGCCCCGCGGCAGAGCCGGATGCCCGGCAGCCTCGTGATATAAGCTCTTTTCGATCTCACTCTGCAGATGCTCGGCGCGGAAGCCCACGCTGAACGGCTTGCATTCCAGCTGCAGGCCGCCGTCCATCAGCATCCCGAAGGTATCGCGGGCCGAGTGGCCCACCGCGAACACCAAAGCTTCGCAGGCAAAGGTACCATTTGTGGTAAAAATGCCGGTGAGCTGACCATTTTTCTGTTCAAAGCCGGTCAGGGCCGTGTTGAAATGCACCTCACCGCCCAAAGCTTCGATCTCCTTGCGGATAGAGGTGATCACACCGCGCAGCAGGTCGGTGCCCACGTGGGGCTTCTGCTTCCAGGCGATCTCCTCCGGCGCACCGTGCTGCAGGAACACCTCGGTAACAAAGCCGCACAGCTCATCGCCGATGCGGGTGGTCAGCTTGCCATCCGAAAAGGTACCGGCACCGCCCTCGCCAAATTGAATGTTCGCATTCACATCCAGTTCGCCGGTAGCAGAAAAATGTTCCACCGCCTTTACGCGCTCGTCCAGCGCCGGGCCGCGCTCCAGCACAATGGGCTGATAGCCCTGCCGGGCCAGCAGCAGCGCTGCAAACAGGCCCGCCGGGCCAAGGCCGCACACCACAGGCCGATGTGCCAGTGGCTGGATGCCATTCTGCACCGAAAAATCCACCTTCTGCTGCAGAGAAGCATCACCACAGCGGGCTGCAAAAGCCGCTTCCTCGGCAGGTTCTTTCAGGGTGACAGCCACGGTATACACCAGCTTGGGCTGGCCGTGGCGGGCATCCACCGAGAGCTTTGCCACGCCCAGATGCTGCACCTTTCCGCGCGGGATGCGGGCGGCGTGCAGGGCTTTTTCAAATGCCTGCGGCTCTCCTGCGGAGAGGGGCAGACGGATGTTGCGAACCAGAATCATTTGTTGTGTTTTCCTTTAAATTTAGTTGCTTTCAATGCGGCACTGCAGCACATAGCTGCCCAGTGCAAAGATCTTGCCGTTGGAGGGCACATACAGGCGGCAGGCGATGTTCTGCTCGCCGGCCGCCACCGAGAAATCCTCGGCATCGATCTCAATGACCACCTGCTCCGGGGTCAGCGTTTCGATCGCGCCCTTGGGGCCGCAGAGCGTTACATTCATCAGGCGTTCGGTCTGCACCGTCAGCTGGTAGGTAGAGGGCAGGTTGACCACCTGCACGCAGGTATTGGGCAGGTTCATGGTCTTGGTTCCCAGATTGGAGCAGTCAAAGCTGACCGTTATGGTGGAAATGTTATCCAGCAGATAGATGTCTGCGGGCAGGTCGATGGGCAGCTCATAGCTCTTGTTCAATGCAAAGGTGGAAAGGTCGATATTGCCGATGGGCAGCGTGGACAGCATATCGATCTTATCTGCCGGACCTGCCACCTTGAGCTGCTTGCGGCTGAGTGCATATACCAGCATCGAATCATCAAAATCACGCGGTGCATTGATGAAATTCACGTCCACCGGCAGCGTTGCCATCTTGTACACCTGCAAGGTCACATCCACGCTGTTCTCTTCCAGCTCCGTGTACTCAAACTTGACTTCCTTGCCGCCGGAGGTATAGAAGCGCAGCGGCGTGTTCAGCGTGATGGACTCGGTCAGCTCGCCGCTGTAGGTCACCTCTGCTGTGCAGGTAGCAACTTTATTCAGCTCACTGCTGGGGCCGGAAAGGGTGATATTCTCCTTGGAAACATCCGTACTATAAAGGATATAACCGTCCGCGATGGTCAGGTAGTTGGTGGTAATGGTAACGGGCAGGGTCTTTTCCTCCACCACGTCAAACACCACATCCACCGTGTTGTCATTGCCTTCCATGGTCACGGTCACACCGTTCAGCAGGCCGTTGGCACCGCGTACCAGCAGGCGCAGGGTCTTTTCGCCGCTGTCGCGTACGCTGGAAAAATCCGGGTAGACCACAAAGTCGGAAGCCGTCAGCCCGCCGATGGTGTAGCCGTCGCCGGAGATTTTCAGGTTCACGGTCTTATCCTCGGCGCTGACGATGCTCAGGCCCCGGGAGGTGTAAGCAGCGGAATCGTAGGTATAATCCACCGGCACATTGTAGATGGTGTTGCTGGTGCCGGGCTGCACGATGATGGTGACCACCATCCATGCAACGATGGCACCCAGCACCGAAAGTGCCAGCCGGATGCGGCGGTCGTCCAGAATGTTTTTCTTATGGGCGACCGCAGGCTTTGCGCCATTTTTCTTGTTGGGTTCGTTATTCATTGCGCATCGTCCTCCTTCTGGCTGACCCATTTCCACAGACGGTCCAGCTGACCGCGCCAGCCGCTGACCGTCGTCTTTTCGGTGGTGGTCTCCTTAGGGATCATCTCATCCACCAGACGGGTATACAGGGTCTGCCGGTCAAAATGGCGGATCAGCACGCCGTTCTTTGCCATGGAGATGATGCCGGTCTCCTCGCTGACCACGATGGCAATTGCATCGGAATTTTCGGCAATGCCAAGGCAGGCGCGGTGACGGGTGCCCATATCCTTGCCAAGATCCAGATTGTTGGAAAGCGGCAGCACACAGCCCGCGGCTTTGATGCGGCCATTCTCAATGATGGCAGCACCATCGTGCAGGGGCGTGCCCTCGTAGAAAATGGTGCCCAGCACTTCCAGATTGACCGCACTGTTCACCGGCGTGCCGGTGCGCACGATCTCCGAAAGGTTCGTGTGGCGTTCCAGCACGATCAGTGCACCGGTCTTGGTCTCAGAAAAGCGCTCTGCCGCATCGCAGATGGCAATGATGGCGCTGCGCCATGCGCCCTTCAGGCTGGGATCGTTGTAGCGGCCTTTGACATTGAACAGCTTGGCGGCCCACTGGTCGGTCTGGCCCATGCGCTCCAGCGCACGGCGGATCTCCGGCTGGAACAGCACCACCAGCGTCAGCAGGCCCACCTGCAGCAGTGAGTTCAGCAGCCATGTGACGGTACGCATATTCAGCGTTTCTGCCACCAGATAGACGGCCATCACCAGCAGCGCACCCTTGAACAGCTGGCCGGCGCGGGTGCGGTTGACAATGCCCAGCAGCTGGTAGATCAGGAAGGAAATGATGATGATATCCAGCAAATCGACCAGTTTGAAGGTCTGGAAATTTGCAATGATCGCGTTCAGAGTCATTGGTACACGCTCCCGTTTACAGTGTTTCGATCAGGGCAACAGCGTGGGCGGCAATGCCCAGCCCCTCACCGGTAAAGCCCAGATGTTCCTCGGTGGTGGCCTTTACGCTCACGGCATCCACCGGCAGGCCGAAGGCATCGGCCAGATTCTGGCGCATGGCCGGAATGTACGGCGCAAGCTTGGGCCGCTGACACAACAGCGTCGCGTCGATATTTTCAATGCGGAAGCCGTGCTCCTTTAAAATTCCGGCCACACGGCGGGCCAGCTTCAGGCTGTCGGCACCAGAGTAGGCCGGGTCATTGTCCGGGAAATGCTGGCCGATATCCCCCAGCGCAGCGGCACCCAGCACAGCATCCATCACCGCATGGGCCAGCACATCTGCATCCGAGTGACCCAGCAGGCCTTTTTCAAAGGGCACTTCCACGCCGCCCAGGATCAACTTGCGGCCTTCCACCAGACGGTGCACGTCATAACCATGTCCAATGCGCATTTTGTGTTCCTCTTTCTGTTCCGGGCGGGGCAAGTCCTCGCGGGTCGTGATCTTATAATTGGCGTAATCGCCCTGCGTCAGCTGCACGGCGCGGCCGGTCAGCTCGAACAGGCTGCAGTCGTCGGTGACAAGGCGGGCTTTTTCGGCATCCAGCTCTTCCAGCGCAGCAAGGTACTCTGCGCGGTCAAAGCACTGAGGGGTCTGCACCGCATACAGGGTGCTGCGGTCGGGCGTTGTGTACACAAGGCAGGCATCCGGCACAGTCTTTCCGTTGCCGCGCGCTGCAGCCTTGATGGTATCCTTTACCGGTACGGCAGGTGCAGCTGCGCCGCACCGGGCCGCTGCTTCCAGCGCTGCTGTGATGACGGCCTGACTGACAAAGGGTCTTGCCGCGTCGTGCACTGCCACAAGCTCCCCTGCTGCCGCCAGCACGCCGTTTTTTGCGCTCTCGGCGCGGGTGGTGCCGCCCGTTACGATCTGCACAGGCTTTGTGCAGTCTGCTGCCTGCTGCTCCACAAAGGCGCGGTTCTTACCGGCCACCAGCACGATCTCCGTGACAAGCGGGTTCTGTTCAAACGCGCGGATGCTGCGGTGCAGCACGGTCTCGCCGCCCAGATCAAAGCTGAGCTTGTCAAAGCCCATGCGTGTGGAAGACCCCGCCGCCACCAGTACTGCGGATACTCTCTTTTCCAATTTTTTCACCTGCCCGATTCCTATAGTAAGCCATATTTTATTATAGCGTATAACTTCCCAAACTGCAACCAATATTCTACAGCAAAAATGCCCCTCTGCACACAGCAGAGGGGCACAAACTTGTTCTTGATGGAGTTTACTTCAGGATCGGCTCAATGGCAGCAGCCAGAGCATCCTTCTGTGCCTGTGCTTCCGCCAGATCCTTGCCCAGCGTGGTGAAATAGGTCTTGATCTTCGGCTCGGTGCCGGAGGGACGCACCACCACGGTAGCGCCGTTTTCCAGCGTGTAGATCAGCACGTTGGCAGCGGGCAGGCCGGTCTCTTCCGGCTTCTTGTAATCGGTCACCTTGACCACCTTATGGCCGGCCAACTCCACAGGGGGCTGGTCACGCAGCTTCTGCATGATGGAAGCCATCTTCTCCATGCCGGTCAGGCCGGGGAACTCGAAGCTGTCCACCTTGTTCAGGTAGCGGCCGTACTGAGCGTAGATCTCTTCCAGACGCTGCTTGATGGAGGAGCCGATGCTGCGGTAGTAAGCAGCCATCTCGCAGATGAGCATGGAGCCGATGACGGCATCCTTATCGCGGACGTAGGGACCGGCCAGGTAGCCGTAGCTCTCCTCAAAGCCGAAGATGAAGCGGTCGACCTCACCGGCAGCTTCGAGGTTTGCGATCTGGTCGCCGATCCACTTGAAGCCGGTCAGCACATTGCGCATCTCCACGCCGTAGTGCTTTGCCACAGCGTCTGCCAGCGGGGTGGACACGATGGACTTGACTGCCACGGGGTTCTTGGGCATGGTGCCCTTCTCGATGCGGCCTGCGCAGATGTAGTCCAGCAGCAGAACGCCCATCTCGTTGCCGGACACCAGCTCGTAGCTGCCGTCCGGGCACTTCATGGCAATGCCCACGCGGTCGGCGTCGGGGTCGGTGGCCAGCATCAGGTCGGCACCGGTCTTGGTGGCCAGCTCCAGACCCAGCTTCAGCGCCTCGAAGATCTCGGGGTTGGGGTAGGAGCAGGTGGTAAAGTAGCCGTTGGGGTACTCCTGCTCGGGCACGATGGTGATATCGGTGATGCCCATATCGTTGAGCACATGGGTCACGGGCACAAGGCCGGAGCCGTTCAGCGGGCTGTACACCAGCTTCAGGCCGGCAGTCTTGCACAGGCCCGGGCGCACCTGACGGGCCTCGATGGCATCATACAGTGCCTTCTTGCAGTCGTCGCCCACAAAGCGGATCAGGCCCTGCTCCACGCCCTCGGCAAAGGAGATGTACTTTGCACCGGTCAGCACATCCGTCTTCTGGATCTCATCGTACACGATGGCAGCAGCATCATCGGTCATCTGGCAGCCATCCGGGCCGTAGGCCTTGTAGCCGTTGTACTTGGCCGGGTTGTGAGAAGCCGTGACCATGATACCAGCATTGCACTGGTAGTAACGGGTAGCAAAGCTCAGTGCAGGCACAGGCATCAGAGCATCGTAAATGCGCACCTTGATACCGTTTGCCGCCAGAACGCCTGCGGCGGTCTTGGCAAAGACATCGCTCTTCAGGCGGCTGTCGTAGCTGATGGCCACAGTCTGGCTACCGCCCTGAGTCTTGACCCAGTTTGCCAGACCCTGCGTGGCCTGACGCACAACATAGATATTCATACGGTTGGTGCCAGCGCCCAGAACGCCGCGCAGACCAGCGGTGCCAAACTTCAAAGCCACAGCAAAGCGGTCCTTGATCTCATCATCATTTCCCTCGATCTTGGCCAGCTCCGGCTTCAGATCAGCGTCTTCCAGCTCTGCAGCCATCCAGCGCTTATATTCATCCAAATACATCTTGCACACCTTACCTTTTGTAAATTTTTCCGCAAAAAAGAACAGGTTTAGTTAAACCTACTTATAATATAAACTCTCCGCGTTCATGTGTCAATTGCGTAATCTGCAACAAGATTTGCAGTTCAAAACCGGCATATGGCACAAAATTCCAAGTTTTTCCCGGTAAAGTCGGGAACCATCCCGGTCTCGCCTGCATTTTCCAGCAGTTCATAACTCTGGCCTGCATCGTCCAGAACGTCCAGCCACTGCTCCAAACCGATGCTGTTTTCACACAGGTAGCGCAGCAGCTGCATTGCCCGGGCAAAACTGTCCTGCAGCAGCACCGCGCTGCGGCGCACCCGGCCATCCTGCTCCTGCCGCAGCTCCATTACAACACCCTGCGCAGCGGCGGCACCGCAATATACAAGGGTGTGGGCATGCTGCAGTCCTTCCAGTTCTGAATATGTACGGATATAGCGGCAGTATTCTTTGCTCATCATGGAAAACTCTCTCCTCTCTATCGCATTGACATCTTTCCTGCCCTTTACTATAATGAATTCAGAAGTATTTTTGTGTCGAAGTATGACATAATCATCCAATATTTTCCACTTTTGCCAATTCTTTTCCGTCATATCATCCGCTGGGATAAGGGAGAACAACATGTATTCTGTTACCAGAAGCTTTGGTCTGAACGGCCTGAGCGGCTTTGCCGTGGCAGTGGAGGCCGACATTTCCGGCGGTCTGCCCGCCTTTTCCATCGTGGGCCTGCCGGATTCCGCTGTGCGTGAAAGCGCCGACCGTGTGCGCGCCGCCATCAAAAATCTGGGCTTCAAGTTCCCGGACCGGCGCATTACCATCAATCTTGCCCCGGCGGATGTGCGCAAGACCGGCCCGGTGTACGACCTGCCGCTTCTGCTGGCAGTGCTCACTGCCAGCGGCCAGCTGGAGGATGTGCCTGCCGACGCGGCATTTCTGGGCGAACTGGCACTGGACGGCACCTTGCGGCCGGTTTCCGGCGTGCTGCCCATGGCGCTGGCTGCAGCAGAAAATGGCACCCACGCCCTGTATGTACCTGCCGAGAATGCCGCCGAAGCAGCCGAGGCCTGTGCCGACAGCATGGCCGTCTACCCCGCCCACACGGCACGCGAAGTTGTAGATGCCCTGCGCGGCATCTCCCCGCTTGCCCCGGCGGCTGTTGTTCCCTTTGACCCTGCAGACGCATGGGCACAGGTGCCGGATTTTGCGGACGTGATGGGCCAGTCGCTGGCGCGGCGGGCTATGGTCATTGCTGCCGCAGGCGGACACAATGTTTTGCTCATTGGCGCACCCGGCACCGGCAAATCCATGCTGGCAAAGCGTCTGCCCGGCATCCTGCCGCCGCTCACCCGCGAGGAAGCCGTGGAGACCACTAAAATTTATTCCATTGCAGGGCAGCTGCCGCAGGGCCGGGGCCTGATCTCTGCACGGCCTTTCCGCAGCCCGCACCACTCGGCCAGTGCCGCGGCTCTGGCTGGCGGCGGCGCACAGTTCCGGCCCGGCGAGTGCAGCCTTGCCAACTGCGGTGTGCTGTTTTTAGACGAATTGCCGGAGTTCTCCCGCGAGAGTCTGGAAGTGCTGCGCCAGCCGCTGGAGGACGGCCAGATCACCGTGAGCCGAGCGGCAGGCAGTGCCACCTATCCCAGCCGCTTCCAGCTGGTAGCCGCCATGAACCCCTGTAAGTGCGGCTACTACGGCCACCCCACCCGGCAGTGCACCTGTTCGCCCAGTGCTGTGCGGCAGTACCGCAGCCGGGTGTCCGGTCCGCTGCTGGACCGCATCGACCTGTGCGTGGAGATGGACCCCATCGCCTTTGACGAGCTGCACACCGCCGCACCCTCCGAGAGCAGCGCGGAGCTGCGCAAACAGGTGCTTGCTGCCCGCGCCATTCAGGCCAAGCGCTACGCCGCCCCGGGCTTTAAGGGGGTGCACTGCAACGCCCAGCTGAACGCCGGACAGGTGCGGCGCATCTGCCGCATGACCCCCGGTGCCGAGCAGCTGCTGCGCAGCTCCTACGATGCACTGGGGCTTTCTGCCCGGGCGCACGACCGCATTTTGCGGGTAGCCCGCACCGTGGCCGACCTTGCCGGTAAGTCCCTGCTGGACGAGGATTCCCTGCTGGAAGCGCTGCAGTACCGGGCGCAGGAAAAATTGGACGGATAATACAGCACATCAAAAACGCGAGTGGCCGAAACGGTCGCTCGCGTTTTTGTTTGCTATCGGGAGGTGCATTTTCTCTTTTCAGGTGCCGCCCGGTGTGGTATACTGGAAATGCAAAAACCAGAAAATGGAAGGGGTAAAGCACAAATGAACATTCGTAAAGCCGAGGAAAAAGACATTCCCAAACTGCTTGCGCTGCTGGGGCAAGTGCTGCAGATCCACGCAGAGATACGCCCGGATATTTTTATTCCCGGCACCACAAAATACACCGTCTGTGAACTGGCAGCGCTTTTGAAGCAGGAGGATAAGCCCATCTACGTTGCCGTGAACGAGGAGGATGTGTGCATGGGCTATGCCTTCTGTCAGCTGAAGGAGCAGCCTTTTTCCACCAACATGGTGCCCTTCAAGTCGCTGTTCATTGATGACCTTTGCGTTGACAAGCAGACGCGCGGACAGCACATCGGGGAAAGTCTGTTTGACTATGTAAAGCAGCAGGCAAAAGCACTGGGCTGCTACGAGGTGACCCTGAACGTCTGGGCGGGAAACACTTCGGCAGAGCGCTTTTACGAAAAAATGGGCATGAAGACCAAGGAGCGGCAGATGGAGTATATTCTGTAATTCGGGCGAGCGCGCCTTATTTCGGATGTCCAAGTGGGAAAATAGGGTTACTGTCCAGTATGTTTACTGCGCCAAGCTATAGAAGAAAAGGCATCGCAAGAGAATTGCTTTCCCGGGTGATAGCTGTTCCCTGAACTGTGCGAATGCCCTGCTTGCTACAATCGCATACCGCTTATCTCGCTGGAACACTTCTTGATTTTAACACAATCGGATGTTACCCTATTCTTATAGAAATCTCCGAAGGGCAGGTGTTTTCATGTACAATCATCAGCTGGAAACCTTCATCCGTGTGGCGGATGCAGGCAGCTTCAACAAGGCGGCAGAGGAAAGCTACATCACGCCAACGGCCATCATCAAGCAGATCAACCTATTGGAAGATTCCCTTGGTGTCAAGCTGTTCGAGCGTACTCGCCGGGGACTAACACTGACCAAAGCAGGCCGTTCCATGTATCAGGATGCCAAGTACATCATTCAATACTGCCATGATTCTGTCATTCGTGCCCGGAACGCAATGCAGGAGGATTCCAACGTCATCCGCATTGGTTCCTCTCCCATGACACCTGCCCAGCTGCTCATGGAACTGTGGTCGAAAGTGCAGACCATCTGCCCGGACATCAAATTCCAGATTGTGCCTTTTGAAAACACCCCGGAAAATGCACGGGAAATTCTGGCGAACCTCGGCACGAACATTGATGTAGTAGGCGGCATCTTTGATGATACGATGCTGCATCTGCGCAAATGTGCCGGTCTGGAACTGGTTCGCGGGCCGTTTTACTGCGCGGTTTCCATCCATCATAAACTTGCGGCAAAAGACCGCTTGCAGATCACAGACCTGTACGGCGAAAATCTACTGCTGATGCACCGTGGATGGAGCCACTATGTAGATGAACTGCGGGACGATTTATGGCAGCATCACCCACAAATCAAAATCGTGGATTTTGAATTCTATAATATGGACATCTTCAACCGCTGTGAAAACAGCAATGATGTCTTATTGGCGATTCCCGGATGGGCCAATGTCCACCCATTGCTGAAAGTGATTCCAGTAGATTGGGATTACGGCATCCCCTATGGTATCCTGCACTCCCCCCACCCAACACATACCGTTCAGCGTTTTCTGGATGCGGCTAAAATAGCCAGCAAGGAATTGTATAGCTGATACGCCACTGCAACGAGAAGCTGCTGCATGAGAAATCATGCAGTGGCTTTTTCTTTTTGCAAAAGATGCACTTGACCTAAAGCTGACTCTAAGTGTTACAATCAGGGGGTCAAGCGGGTTGTTTGAACCTTTGAGTTCAAACAAGTGAACAAAGTGGAGATTCCGGGAAATGCAGACTTGCGCTATACTGGAACCAGAAAAAGAGAGTACCTCAAAGGAGGAACGACCGATGAAGAAAATTTTGATTTTGTCCGGCAGTCCCCGCAAGGACGGCAACTCCGACCTGCTGTGCAGTGAGTTTATGCGTGGTGCGCAGGAGAGCGGCAACGAAGTGCAAAAGATCTTCGTGCGCAGCAAGAAGATTGTGCCCTGCAATGCCTGCTATTACTGCCGCGACCACGGCGGAAAGTGTGCCCTGAACGATGACATGAGCGAAATTCTGGACGCAATGCAGGCGGCAGATGTTATCGTGATGGCAAGCCCAGTGTACTTCTACTCCATTGATGCACAGATGAAGATCATCATCGACCGCAGCCTTGCCCGGTGGACGAACATTCCGAACAAGGAGTTCTATTTCATCATGACCTGCGCGGACGATAACCGTGCTGCCATGGCCTGCACCTTGGAGTGTTTCCGGGGCTTTACCGCCTGCCTGAATGGTGCCAAGGAAAAGGGGGTCATCTACGGCACCGGCGTATATCGGCCCGGCGAGGTGATGTCCTCCCCGGCCATGAAGGAAGCCTACGAGATGGGCAAAAACGTCTGATTTCCCAGTTTTATATAAAGGAGTGTAACGGCTATGAACAATTTTCTGTTTGAAAACAAGACCAAGGTTTATTTCGGCAAGGGTGGCGTGAAGGAATATCTGGGCTGTCTGCTGGAGCACTACGGCGATACCGTGATGCTGGCCTACGGCGGCGGTTCTATCAAGCACAATGGTATCTATGATGAAATCGTCGGTATTCTGAACGCCGAGGGTAAGCGCATCGTGGAGTTTCCCGGCATCATGCCCAATCCCACCTACGCCAAGGTGCAGGAGGGTGCAAAGCTGGCCCGTGAGAACCATGTGGATTTGATCCTTGCCGTGGGCGGCGGTTCCGTGTCCGACTGCTGCAAGGTGGTGTCCGCACAGGCCAAGGTGGACGAAGATTTGTGGGAGCTGGAAAACACCAAGCATACTCGTCCCACTGCGTTCATCCCGCTGGGCACCATCGTCACGGTGTTCGGTACCGGCTCCGAGATGAACAACGGCGCGGTCATCACCCATGAGGAAAAGAAGATCAAGGGGGCCCTGTGGGGTGCACAGGCCGACTTTGCTTTCCTCGACCCCACCTACACGTTGTCCGTTCCCATGAAGCAGGTCATTTCCGGTGCGTTCGACACCCTGAGCCACGCGATGGAAACTTACTTCGGCAAGCCGGACGAGAACAACCTCTCCGATGACATCAACGAAGCCGTCATGCGCAGCGTCATCCGCAACATCCGCGTCCTGTTGACCGACAAGGACAACTACGAGGCCCGCAGCGAGCTGGCATGGGCTTCGGCTATGGCCGAAAACGGCATCCTGAAAATCGGCAAGGTCACCGACTTCCAGTGTCACATGATCGAGCATCAGCTGGGTGCCTACACCAACTGCAACCACGGTGCTGGTCTGGCGGTCATTCACCCGGTGCTGTACCGTCACCTGCTCCCGGCCAACACCGCACGGTTCGCCCGCTTTGCACAGAACGTCTGGGGCATCGACCCGGCGGGAAAATCCGAGCTGAAACTGGCACAGGCTGGCGTGGAGGCTCTGGCGGCCTTCATCAAGGAGATCGGGATGCCCACCACCTTTGCAGAACTGGGCATCCCTGCCGACATCGACCTCAAGGCTGTGGCCGATTCCACCGTGCTGACCGGCGGCTGCTGCAAGAAGCTGAGCCGCGAAGAACTGCTGGACATCCTCAGCGAGTGCAAGTAATCAAGGAACGAAAAATACAAAAGGAGCTATTTATTATGGAATTCATTACTCTGAACAATGGCGTCAAGATGCCGGCAGAGGGCATCGGCACCTTCCTGCTGACCCCGGACGAAGCTGAAACTGCCGTGCTGAGTGCGCTGAAAGACGGCGCACGGCTCATTGACACCGCCAACGCCTACTGCAACGAAAAAGCCGTGGGCCGCGCCATGAAGAAGTCCGGCTTGCAGCGGGAGGAAATTTTCCTCGAAACCAAGCTGTGGCCGACCTTCTACACCGATGCCGATGCTGTGGACAAGACGCTGGCACGTCTGGACACCGACTACATCGACCTGCTGCTCATTCACCAGCCTGCCGGTGATTACGTTGCCGGTTATCGCCTGATGGAAAAGGCTTACAAGGAGGGCAAAGTCCGTGCCATCGGTCTGTCCAACTTCAACGAGGAGCAGATCAAAGAAATTCTGAGCATCTGCGAAGTCAAGCCCACCATCCTCCAGACCGAAGTTCACCCCTACGCCCAGCAGAAAGAACTGAAAGCCTTCCTCGCCGAGAATGGCATGGTGATTCAGGCATGGTATCCGCTGGGCCATGCTGACAAGGGCCTGCTGGAAGAGCCGTTGTTCGCCCGCCTTGCAGCAAAGTACGGCAAGAGCAACGTGCAAATTATTCTGCGCTGGCACATTCAGGCAGGCAATGTGGTCATTCCCGGCTCCAAGAACCCGGCCCACATCCACGACAACTTTGATGTGTTCGATTTTGCGCTGACCGATGCAGAAATGCAGGAGATCACCACGCTGAACAAGGATAAACGGTATTATGAGGTCACGGAGGACAAGCTGGCGGCATTCGCCACCATGTTTCCTCCCGTGGACGATCAGAAGTAAATTTCAAGCAGTTTGTAGCTGGGTGCGAAGAGTTTTTTGCGGAAAATGAACCAGATGAAAGGATAAATGAAGATGAATAAGATCACGCGCAAAAGTTTTCTGAAAGTTCTTGCCGCCACCATGGTAGGTGGTGCAGCCGCTTCCGCACTGACGGGTGCAGCGGCTCCTGTTTTCATTGACGAGACAAACGGCAAGGTAAGCCGCTGGGTAAAGAACAGCCTGAACCCGGACGGCCCGCTGACGATTGCCAAGTAAGGAATGTTCTCCTCCGGCGGCACGGTCACGGCACCGGTGGCAGGCACTTATGATGCCACCACCAACTGGCTGGACACTACCCGTGCAGGCAACACCGCTCATGTGGATCACGCTAATGTTCTGTATCAAATCCCGGCAGACAGCAACGGTTGGCCGATGGTTTATCTGCACGGCTATGGACAGTCCCGCATGGGCTGGATAACCACCCCGGACGGCCGTCAGGGCTGGGCCGATCTGTTTCTGCGCAACGGCTACTCTGCGTTCTTGGTAGACCAGCCCCGCCGTGGTGAGGCTGGCAGTACCGCCCAGATGAGCACGGACGGTTTCCTCGATGCTTGGTCTGCCGACTCCAAGGACTACAAGCCCGGCGATCAGGCATGGTACACCCACTTCCGCATTGGCCGCGTTGCCCCGGAACGGTACGAAGGCTCCCAGTTCCCGGAGGGCGATGCTGCACAGAATCAGTTCTTCCGCCAGATGACCCCCAACACCGGCGACTTCGATCAGGCAGTTGCTGCCGCCGCACTGGGCGAGGTGATGAAGGACGTGCAGACCCTGACCGGCCACAAGTCCATTTTCGTCACCCACTCGCAGGGCGGTGCAGTCGGCTGGAATGTGCCCGCCGACAACATTGCCGCCATTGTTGCCATTGAGCCGGGCGGAACCCCTGCCATCGGCTCGGAGCAGTACACGAAACTGCTGAGCGCAGGTATTCCAATCGCTATCTACTTTGGCGATTACATCGACAACGGCCCGGAAGATATCATGTCCACCGGCTTCTGGCGGCAGGTACGGGACGGCGCACTGGCCTTTGCCGCCCAGTACAATGCCGATGGCGGTGACTGCACTGTGGTCGATCTGCCGAAAATCGGCATCACCGGCAACTCCCACTTCATGTTCCAAGAGCTGAACAACAAAGAGATCGCTGATCACATTTATCAGTGGCTGGAGAGCCGCGCACTGGCATGAGCGGTTCTCTGAGATTCCCGGCATTTTACATAGATAGAGGCGTGTTTCGTATGAAGAATAAAATTTCCCGCCGCCAGTTTTTGCAGGTTGCCGGCGCATCTGCTGCCGCCCTGCTGCTGGCTTCCTGCTCCGGCAATTCCGCTAGCAGTGTGAGCAGTTCTTCTGTGGCTTCCTCGGCGGCATCGTCTGTTGCCGCATCCAGCGCGGCTGCTTCTTCGAAAGCTACCAGCACGGTAACGACTACGGGCAAAACGCTGGTGGTGTATTTCTCCGCCACCGGCACGACGGAAGGTGTGGCGCAAACCATCGCCGACACCGTGGGTGCTGACCTGTTTGAAGTCGTTCCGTCCGACCCCTATACCTCCGATGATTTGAACTGGACGAACAATGACAGCCGCGTTTCCCGTGAACACAACGACGAGGGCCTTCGTGCCGTGGCTTTGGAAAGCACCGATGTGGACGGCTGGGACGATTACGACACCGTGTTCATCGGCTACCCCATCTGGTGGGGCATCGCCGCATGGCCCATGAGCAGCTTTGTTGCCGTCAATGACTTCACCGGCAAAACGATCATTCCGTTCTGCACTTCGACTTCCTCCGGCATCAGCCAGAGCGGTGAGCTGCTGGCAGAATTAGCCGGGACTGGAAGCTGGCTGGACGGCCAGCGGTTCAGCCGCGGCAGCAGTGAAGCTGACATTGCAAGCTGGGTAAATAGCCTGAACCTGTAAGCAGAGCTTTTGTGCGAGGAGAATTTTCTCTTGCGGTAATTTTTGAAATCCAGATAGGCAAGCAACAGATCGGCCTGCCCGAAAAAGAACCTGCTGTCTTCACAAACTTCCATCATTGAGGAAGTGTTCCATATTCCTCCTTCTTTGTTGCAGGGAAAGCCGGGACGGAAACGTCCCGGCTTTCCCATTTCCCTGATTTTTGCGAGGTGATTTTATGCGCAGCGTGATTTTCGCGGTTTCCACCGCTTTGACCGTTTTATTATCCGCCTGCACCGGGGCGGCATCCTCTGTGCCAGTCAATACGGTTTCCTCGGTTTCGGCCAGCACATCCATCACGGCCTCGTCCGAAGTGGATTCAGCTGTTTCGGAGAGTGCTTCTTCGGAAACCGGAAACATCCAGACTGGGCTTGTCCGGGAGCAGATATTGGACAGCACTGAGGGGCTCATCCATTACAGCTACTACCTGCCGGAGGATTATGACCCCACCCGGAAGTACCCCATGATGGTGGTCATGCCCGGCTACCATGCTGCCGCAAATGTTGTCTTTGATGATGCCGATATTCTGAACTGGATCGTTTCCAAACACAAGTGATAGGAGAGAAATTTTGAACCGACGGCAATTCACAAAACTTCTGGCGAGTGCAGGGCTGCTTCTGGCAGGCTGCCGGGCAGGTGCTACACCCAGTTCCTCCACCCCGGAAAGAAAGGATTCCATGCAAACGACCACCCAAACTTATACCCGCACCACGCCCATCGAAACCGTACGGAATGACCCGGTTTTCGGTGATTATGGGCGGCTGATCTTCCCTGTGGAACGCTCTTATTACAGCGGCGACACGCTGGAGCAGCTGCATCTTACCTACTATAACAACATCGACCCGGACGAAACAGTGGACATCTGCAACACCCTGCGCCAGCGTGCAGCGGACGGGCAGACCATCTTTTACGATATTTACACCGAGGACGAAAAAGCCGCTGACCCGGACAAAGCTGACACCGGCTTATTCTACTTCAAGGGTAATCCCGGCGCAAAATTTGCCATCTGCAACGCAGGCGGTGCGTTTGCGTATGTGGGGGCCATGCAGGACAGCTTTCCTCATGCACTGGAACTTTCCCGCAAGGAGTACAACGCTTTTGCGCTCATCTACCGCCCCGGCGCACAGACCGCCTGCGAAGATCTGGCACGGGCCATTGCCTTTGTCTTTACCCATGCGGAGGAACTGGAAGTAGACACCAGCGGCTACTCCCTCTGGGGCGGTTCTGCCGGGGCACGGATGGCGGCGTGGCTGAGCAGCTACGGCACGGCATCCTTCGGTGAACAGGCGTATCCGCAGCCGGGAGCCGTCATCATGCAGTACACCGGGCTGGGGGAAGTCTACGGCAACGAGCCGCCCACTTATGCCTGTGTGGGTGACCGGGACTATATCGCAGACGAACGCGTAATGCGCTGGCGCATTGAAACCATCCGCTCTCAGGGCACCCCTGCCGAGATCGAAGTCTTTCCGGGCCTTGCCCACGGTTTTGGCTTGGGCACCGGCACCTCTGCCGAAGGCTGGCTCGATCATGCCGTAGCGTTCTGGGAAGAAAACACCTGAAACCGTGAGGAAACTGTTATGACGAAAAAATGGACTGCACTGCTCTGGATGAAAGCTATGTACCCGATGCGCTGGATGCTGTTCCGGCTCACGCTTCGGCGGCGGGCATGATCTATTCGTTCTATGGGCGGCTCAGCGTGGGCAACATGGACCCGGACTGGCTGGCCGAGGGTGATCTGCCGCCAACATTCTACGTTTACGGCACGGAGGACCCCTTCTACCGCCAATTCCAGCAGCAGTATGATGTGATTCGGAATATGGGCATTTCCACCGGACGCATCGTGCTGAATGGCTGGCCCCACGGCTTTGGCTCGGATGGCGGCTGGGTGAACGATTACGCCGCATGGCTGGAAAGTGTTTTTACAAATAAGGAGGAATCTTAACATGGAATATCGTACTTTGAGCAGTGACCTGACCGTTTCGGCTGTGGGTCTGGGCTGTATGGGCATGAGCCATGCCTACGGCGCACCTGCCAACAAGAAGGAAATGGCCGAACTGCTGGCGCAGGCCGTGGACATGGGCTATACGTTCTTTGACACCGCCGAAGTCTACGGCACACCGGATAATCCCCACGACAACGAGGAACTGGTGGGTGCTGCCCTGAAACCCTACCAAGATAAAATCGTTCTGGCGACCAAGTTCGGCATCCATTTTGACATGACCAGTACGGCAGTCAACAAGCCGCTGGTGCCGGATTCCCGCCCGGAAGTTATCCGTGCATCGGTAGATGCCTCCCTCAAGCGGCTGGGCACCGACCATATTGACCTGTATTATCAGCATCGGCTTGACCCCAAGGTGCCCATTGAGGAAGTGGCCGGTGTCATGGCGGAGCTGATCCGCGAGGGAAAGATCACCCATTGGGGGCTGATCTTTGCCTACGATCTTACTTGTCACTCACTGGGGCCTTTCGGAAGCCACCGAGGAGACCATCCGCCGAGCACACGCAGTCTGCCCGGTAACGGCCATCCAGAACCGTTACTCCATGATGGCCCGCTGGTACGAAAGCCTGTTCCCGGTTCTGGAAGAACTGCACATTGGTTATGTGGCATTCTCGCCGCTTGCAAACGGTTTTCTCTCCGGCAAATACGATAAGACTTCCAAGTTTGAAGCAGGCACGGACTACCGCAGCGTCATGCCGCAGTTCCAGCCAGACAGCATTGACCAGAACCGCGCCCTGCTGGAACTGTTACACCGTCTTGCCGCCGAGAAAAATGCAACACCTGCCCAGATCTCACTGGCGTGGATGCTGTGCAAAAAGCCTTATATCGTACCAATCCCCGGCACCCGGAAACTTAACCGTTTACAGGAAAACGCCGGTGCAGCGGATATTGTGCTGTCTGCCGCAGAAGTGGCTCTGATTGACGAAGCACTGGCGCACATGGAAATGTCGCATGTGTTTGGCGGGAGCCGCATTGTGAAAGAGTAAATTTTATGGAAAACTCATCCGGTAATCTTGCACGGATGGGCTTTCCGGTCTATAAAATACCGCCAGAAAATGGAGATTTTTATGATCAAATCCAACTACCCGGAACGTACCCGGCAGAAAATTGAAGATGACAGAGCTGCACCTGTTTATATCCGAACGATTTCCAACCTTGGCTACCAATTCATGCCGACTGTTTCCGCAGAATCCGTAGAAAAAGATTCCTGATAACGATAAAAGCCATACTCAAAGGGCAGTTTAGACCTTGGGTATGGCTTTTATCATTATAATGTGGACGACTGAAAACTGACATCCTTGCAATCGAAAACAATCTTTTCTAAAATCCAAGGCGTTCAAAATCGCCATTGTTCCCAGCGCAGACCGTAGCATGGACAC
>OLRQ01001335.1_pt1 | contig 19427 bp, 20 predicted proteins | sample 1671971 | NCBI WGS metagenome assembly OLRQ01 (sample SAMEA3136631, study PRJEB25190) | human gut metagenome | biome: human gut; feature: human-associated habitat; material: faeces | place: Austria | collected 2013
CCTCATCTGCCATTGCAAAGCCTTAGTTTTATTAAGTTTTATCATACTGCCTTATCAAACCTCAGCATTTATAGATGAGGATTCATTACCTGTACCATTATTTGTACCATTATCAAAAATATTTGTATTTGTTCTGTAAATATGGTATATTTAGTTTATATTAATATACAATCAGGAGAATGAAAATGGACACTAAAAAGGAACAAGAGCGTGACGAGCTTCACCGTGCTATATGGGCAATCGCAGATGACTTGCGTGGTTCTGTTGACGGCTGGGATTTCAAGTCTTATGTGTTGGGATTTATGTTCTATCGCTATATAAGCGAAAATCTTACGAACTATATAAATAAAGGCGAGCATGCTGCAGGCAATACCGATTTTGATTATATCGCTTTGTCGGATGAAGAAGCCGAGTTTGCAAGGGAAGACCTTGTAAATGAAAAAGGCTTTTTCATCAAACCATCGGAGCTTTTTTGCAATATTAGAAAGAAAGCACCTAATGATGATAACCTTAACGAAACGCTTGAAAAGGTGTTTCGCCATATCGAGGAGTCTGCGCAGGGTGCTGACAGTGAAGATGATTTTGCAGGCTTGTTTGATGATATTGATGTAAATAGTAATAAACTCGGCGGTACTGTTATCAAGCGTAATGAAAGGCTTGTTAAAATCATTAACGGTGTCGGCGATTTGCAACTTGGCGATTATCAAGATAATACAATTGACGCATTTGGTGACGCTTATGAGTTCCTTATGGGTATGTATGCATCTAATGCCGGTAAAAGCGGTGGCGAATACTTTACTCCTCAAGAGGTTAGCGAACTTCTTACCCGTATTGCAGTTGCAGGCAAAACCGAGGTTAATAAGGTTTATGACCCGGCTTGCGGTTCAGGTTCTCTTTTACTCAAGGCTGCTAAAGTTCTTGGCAAAGACGCTGTTCGTCAAGGCTTTTACGGTCAGGAAATCAATATAACTACATATAACCTTTGCCGTATCAATATGTTTTTGCACGATATTGATTACGATAAATTTAATATTGCTAACGAAGATACGCTTATTAATCCACAGCATTGGGATGATGAGCCTTTTGAAGCTATCGTGTCTAATCCGCCTTATTCCATTAAGTGGGAGGGTGACGATAACCCTGTTCTTATCAACGACCCTCGTTTTTCTCCTGCCGGTGTGCTTGCGCCAAAGTCAAAGGCTGACCTTGCGTTTGTTATGCACGCTCTTTCTTGGCTTGCAACTAACGGTACTGCCGCTATTGTTTGTTTTCCAGGTATTATGTACCGTGGCGGTGCAGAAAAGAAAATCAGAAAATACCTTGTTGATAACAACTTTATTGATGCAATTATTCAACTTCCCGATAATCTTTTTTACGGCACTTCAATAGCAACCTGCATTATGGTGCTTAAAAAGTCAAAGAGCGAAAACACCACTCTTTTTATCGACGCATCAAAAGAGTTTGTTAAGGTGACAAATAACAATAAGCTGACCGACGAGAATATTGAAAAAATCGTTTCAACCTGCTATGAAAGAACCGAAACCGAATACTTTTCAAAACTTGTCCCTAATGACGCTATCGCCGAGGAAGATTATAACCTTTCCGTTTCAACCTATGTTGAGCAAGAGGATACTTCCGAAAAGATAGATATTACCGAACTCAATGCTCAAATTGCCGAGATAGTGGCAAAAGAAAACACACTCCGTGCAGAAATTGATAAAATCATTAAGGAGATTGAGGGATAAATGGGCAATAAAAATGATGAAAAAGATTGTATAAATAAGGCTTTGAAATATTCTAAATCACAACATGGAAAAAGCAAAAGAATAATCAATATGCTTAATGGAATAGTAAAGGATTCTGAAAGACCTGATTTTATTGCTAAAACGACAGATATTAACGGAGAACAAATTGTTCTCGGAATTGAGCATTTTTAGGTTGACGGAGTATGCATTAAAACGAAAAACGGCAAGTATGCTGGTACCGAGCAAAAACGCTTAAAAGATACACGGGCTGTTTTTGATAAGTATAAAGACAAAGCTGTCGACAATGTTTATATAAGCGAAAAAATATTTAAGTGTGTAATAGATGAAGTGCTTAATGTCTCGAATAAGGCTGTAGAATATTCTTTTAATGCGACTTATAAAGATTTTGTTAATAACTTTTTTCAAAAGTTGACTTCGCACGCAAAAAGCATAAAGACATATTACGATACAATAAGGAAATATAGCAATGGGTTTGAAAAATCAAAACTAATGTTTTTGATTGATGTTGTTGGAAACTTTAACGGATTATTCCTTAATTCAAATAACAAAGTTAATCAAATCACGATGTATGAAATACCTCTTTTTTCAGATATAGTAAATCTGCTTGATACTATAGTTGGTAATAAAATAGATTATATCGTTTTGTGTTTAGGAAACGGAGATAAGACAAAAGTTATAGCATTAGATGCTAAAAATATCTTGGGTGAATTAAAAAGACAAAATATAAAAGTATATGAATATCTTTGTTATGATTGTTTATATCCGTTTATGACTCAATCAAGATGTTCGTATGAAATTGCTGAAATAACAAAAGAAGAAATAAAAGTCAATTTTCAATGCGCAGGCAACCAACTTGATACAGAAATATTGATAATTCTTTGCTATTATTGTTATTACTTTTGTTATCAAGCAAGAAGAAAAAAGGAATGTTTTGTTACAAATAATGTTATACAATTACTGCTTGATGTTTTTTCAAAATATCTTCGCAACTGGAAAGTCTATATTGAAGGTAAAGCAAAATTATATTATCCAATTTTTGATATAAAAAATACTGAGACTTTAAAGCAGGATATTACTGCTTTCGAAAAGTTATGGAGTATAAATGATGACTAAACTTGAAGAACTTATAAATGAACTTTGCCCTAACGGTGTGGAGTATAAAACAATTAACGAATTATTTGATGAAAAATCGATAAATTGTATCACTCCGTCTTTCAAAATAAAAAGAAATGATTATAAAACAAATGGCTTAATACCTATCGTATCGCAAGAAGCAGAGTATATTTCAGGTTATTGCGATTTAGAAGATAAACGAATTGAAAATAGTGAATATGTTTGTTTTGGTGATCATAGTGAAAATATCAAATATATAGATTTTCAATTTGTTCAAGGCGCTGATGGTTTAAAAATAATTAAAAGTAAAAAGGTAAATACTAAATATTTGTATTATTCGTTGTCAAGTTTTTATATAAAAATGAATAATTACGAAAGACATTTTAAATATTTATTAAAAACAAAAATTCCTGTACCTCCTTTAGAAATACAAAGTGAAATAGTCCATATTTTGGACTCTTTCACTTTGCTTACAGCAGAGCTTACAGCAGAGCTTACAGCAAGGCAAAAGCAATATGCCTTTTACAGAGATTATCTTTTAGATTTCAGCAACGAAGATGTAACAAAGAAAATCCCTGATATTGATTGCTCAAATGTTGAGTACAAAAGGCTTGGAGATATTGCTACCGCTATTTATAGAGGCGCAGGTATAAAAAGAGATGAAGTAACCGAAATGGGTATTCCTTGCGTTCGTTATGGCGAAATATATACAACATACAATGTTACTTTTAATAATTGTGTATCTCATACAGATGAAGATAAAATACAAAATAAAAAATATTTTGAACACGGTGATGTGCTTTTTGCTATTACAGGCGAAAGCGTAGAAGAAATTGCAAAATCTTGTGTTTATTTAGGACATGACAAATGTTTAGCTGGTGGTGACATAGTTGTATTAAAGCATAATCAAAATCCAAAATATATGGCTTATGTTCTTTCGACAACTAACGCACAAAGCCAAAAGAGTAAAGGAAAAGTAAAAAGTAAGGTAGTACATTCAAGTGTACCTGCAATAAGCGATATTATTATCCCTATTCCACCATTGGCTGAACAAGAAAAAATTGCTAATATGATTGAAAGGTTTGATCGCCTTTGCAATGATATTTCAAATGGTTTACCTGCCGAGATAGAAGCACGCAAAAAGCAATATGAATACTATCGTGATACTTTATTGTCGTTTGACGATAAGGCTTGTTCACATATTGTTAAAGTAGAGAGAGAGAGAGAGAGCTAACACGCAGTAAAGCGATAAAGTGGCTTTCCATTCAGGATTTATTTAATTTGCGAAATGGTTACACTCCTTCAAAGAGCAAAAGCGTGTATTGGACAAACGGAACTATACCTTGGTTTAGAATGGAAGACATTAGAGAAAATGGTCACATTCTTAATGATTCAATTCAGCACATTACCCCTATTGCAGTAAAAGGAAAACTATTTCCTGCAAATTCAATTATTTTAGCGACATCCGCAACTATTGGTGAACATGCTTTAATTACTGTGGATTCACTTGCTAATCAAAGATTTACATATCTTACTGTAAAAAATGAATATTCAAATCAACTTAATATGAAATATATTTATTATTACTTTTTTAAGATTGATGAGTGGTGCAAAAACAATTTGAATGTTTCAAGTTTTGCTTCTGTTGATATGGATAAATTTAAGAAGCTGAAGTTTCCAATCCCACCTCTTGAAGAACAAGAGCGCATTGTATCTATGCTCGACAGATTTGATAAACTTTGCAACGATATCAGCGAGGGACTTCCTGCCGAAATCGAAGCAAGACAAAAGCAATACGAGTATTATCGTGATAAGCTGTTATCTTTCAAGGAGAAAAATCATGCATGATTTTAAAGAAAAAATATATATAATTGCCTATGTGGATTTTTTAGGAACAAAAAATGCTATGAGTTCTGATGATTCGGAAAAGATATTAGAGTGCGTTAAGTTTCTGTATGATATGATAAAGCAAGATAAATGTGATATGCGTTTAAATGATTGTGAAGTAAGGACTTTTTCAGATAATATTCTTTTAGCATTGCCTGTTGATACTAACAACAATGAAGAAAAACTTGTTAAACTAATAACTGCGTTATGCAGATTTCAATTTTTATCTTTATATAGGTATCAGCTATTAATGAGAGGTTCTGTCTCAATTGGAAAAATGTATATTGATGATTCTATTGTATGGGGCGAGGGTTTAGTAAATGCATACACTAAAGGCGATTATGAAGGTAAGCCACCATGTATATCAATTTTGTCGCATAAAACTGAAAAAGGTGATGATGTATTGACTTATGATAATGTTTCAATAAGAATATTGCCGAAAGTAAATACTTTTATTAGAAAAGTTGATGATGAACTAATTATTGATTATTTAGGTAACCAAGCTTTTTATACAGTTAGAGCTTTTAATACGGTTAAAGTAACTAATAAATCTATTTGCGATACTATTACCACAAGTATAAAAGAGCAAATAGGCAAATATAGCGAAGCGTTAGCAAAATGGAACTGGGTAAAAGACAACTTACAAGTAGAGAGGAAGTAAAGTTCATGAGCGAATATAATGTTGTAATGTCGACTGCCGAAAGTACGGTTGTAACTGAATATGAACCACAGCAAACCCGTTCGGACGCATATCAAAGCGAAGCTGCACTTGAAAACGCTTTTATAAAAATGCTTACGGAGCAAGGCTATCAATATTTGAAGATTGACAGTCCGTCTGCTCTTATTGATAATTTGCGACATCAACTTGAAAAACTAAACAACTATAGTTTCAGCGACAGGGAATGGAAGCAATTTTTTGAAAACAAGATTGCTAATTCAAACGAAGGTATTGTTGAAAAAACGAGAAAAATTCAAGAGGATCATATTCAAGTTTTACGCCGTGATGACGGTTCTTCCAAAAACATTTATTTGATTGATAAGGCGAATATTCACAACAACAGCTTGCAGGTTATCAACCAATATGTTGAAGAAGGCGGAGCACACGATACTCGCTATGATGTTACAATTCTTGTAAACGGATTGCCTTTGGTACATATTGAACTTAAAAGGCGAGGCGTTCCGATTAAGGAAGCGTTTAACCAAATCGAAAGATACCAAAGAGACAGTTTTTGGGCAGGTTGCGGACTGTATGAGTATGTTCAGGTGTTTGTTATTTCCAACGGTACAAACACAAAATATTACTCTAACACTACCCGTAACGCTCATATCAAAGAGCAAAACGGCAAACGCTCAAAGGGTAAAAAGACAAGCAACAGCTTTGAATTTACCTCTTTTTGGGCAGACGGCAACAACAGAGTTATAGCCGACCTTGTTGACTTTACAAAAACATTTTTCGCAAAGCATACGATACTTAACATTCTTACTAAATATTGCATATTCACAAGTGAGCAGTTATTGCTTGTTATGCGACCTTATCAAATTGTAGCAACCGAAAGAATACTTAACCGTATTGAAGTTTCAACCAATTACAAGCAAACAGGCACAATCAAAGCAGGCGGATATATTTGGCATACCACAGGTTCGGGCAAGACCTTAACCTCTTTTAAGACTGCACTTCTTGCATCAAAATTGCCGTATATTGACAAGGTGCTTTTTGTAGTTGACCGTAAAGACCTTGACTATCAAACAATCAAGGAATATGACCGATTTGAAAAAGGTGCAGCAAACAGCAATAAAAACACCGCCATTCTTCAAAAACAACTTGAGGACGATACTTCAAGCATTATTGTAACTACTATTCAAAAACTTGATGTGTTTATTCAAAAGAACAAGGGCCACGAAGTTTATGACAAGCATATTGTGCTTATCTTTGATGAATGCCACCGTTCACAGTTTGGCGATATGCACACAAGAATTGTAAAATATTTTAAGAATTATCATATTTTTGGTTTTACCGGTACACCTATTTTTGCACTTAATGCAGGCACAGGCTCACACCCTGATTTGCGTACTACCGAGCAGGCTTTTGGTGATAAGTTGCACACATATACTATTGTTGACGCTATCAATGACGGTAATGTTCTGCCTTTTAGAATTGATTATATCAACACCGTTAAGAAAAAAGACGGTATGACTGATAAGCAGGTTGCCGCTATCAATACCGAAGAAGTGCTTGAAGGCCACGAAAGAGTTGCCAATATTGTAAGCTACATTATTGATAACTTTGATACTAAAACAATGCGTAATGCGTATTACAGCCTAAAAGGTCAAAGAGTAAACGGCTTTAACTCAATGTTTGCTGTCAGCTCAATTCCTATGGCTAAAAAGTATTATCTTGAATTCAAAAAGCAACTTAAAGAGAAAAATAAAGATTTAACCATTGCTACAATTTACTCTTATGCCGCGAATGAGGAAAGTTATGAGGACGGTATTCTTGCCGATGAAAGTTTTGATACCGAAGCACTTGACAAGTCCTCCCGTGATTTTCTTGACAGTGCCATTGATGATTATAACAAGATATTCAAAACCAATTTTGATACTTCGTCAAAAGGCTTTCAAGACTATTACAAAGACCTTTCCGACCGTGTAAAAAACAGAGAAGTTGACCTTTTAATTGTTGTAAATATGTTCCTTACCGGCTTTGATGCAACAACACTCAACACCCTTTGGGTTGATAAAAACTTAAAGCAACACGGTCTGATTCAGGCATATTCAAGAACAAACAGAATACTCAATTCCGTTAAGGCATACGGCAATATTGTTTGCTTTAGAGATTTGCAACAGGAAACAAATGATGCTATTGCTCTCTTTGGCGATAAAGAGGCAAACGGTATTGTCCTTTTGAAATCATATAACGATTATTATTACGGCTACGAGGACGATAAGGGCAAAAGACAAAAAGGTTATGAAGAACGCATTGCCGAACTTTTGCAAAAATATCCTCTCGGTGAGCAAATTATCGGCGAAACAGCAAAAAAAGATTTTATCATTTTGTTTGGTAATATTCTTCGACTTCGTAATATTCTTTCGTCTTTTGACGATTTTAAGGGTAATGAAATCTTGAAGCCGATTGATTTTCAGGATTATACGGGTACATATAACGACTTGTACCAAGAATTTAAAAAGCCTCAAGGTGATAAAGACAGTATCAAAGATGATATTGTTTTTGAAATGGAACTTGTAAAGCAAGTTGAAGTGAATATTGATTACATTCTTATGCTTGTTGCAAAGTATCATCAGTCTAATTGTAAAGATAAAGAGATACTTGCATCTATTGATAAGGCTATCAGTGCATCGCTTCAGCTTCGTTCAAAGAAAGAACTTATTGATGGATTTATCAGCACAATCAATGTTGAAACAAATGTTACCGATGATTGGGGCAAATTTGTTCAGGAGCAGAAAAAGCAGGATATTGATGCAATCATCACAGAACAGAGGTTAAAGCCTGAAGAAACAATCAAGTTTATTGATAACTCTTTCCGTGACGGCGTACTCAAAACAACAGGAACTGATATTGACAAGATTATGCCGCCTGTTTCACGCTTTGGTAGTGCTGGTAAAAATCGCTCCGAACTCAAGCAAAAAATTATAGATATACTTCAAAAGTTTTTTGAAAAGTATAGGGGCTTGGTTTAATTTCTTGAGGTAAAATTGTATGGACGATAACGAAATTGAAAGGCGGCTTGCCGGTCGTGCTGCCGAATATATGATGTTCAAGGACGATGAAGAAGATATCGAAGTTCCGGCAGATATTTCATCAACAGATAGTATTAATGATTATGGTTTTGTGTTTTGGTGATAAGAACACGGCAGATAAAATACTTGCAACGGATGATGTCGCCGAGATTAAAGCTCTTGGCAGGCTTGTCGCAAATTATAACGAAAGCTATTGGAATGGCGTTGAGGGATTGCTTGCAAAGTTTTTCCAAAATGAGGACTTGAATAAACAACTTAAAGCAACAGAAAATTGTGTTTTAGCTGAATGTGCAGTTAAGGACAAAATATGGGGTATCGGTTTGTTAATGTAAGATCCTAATAGGTTTGAAATTGATAAATGAAATGGACAAAATTTGCTCGGATATGCTCTTATGATGGTGCGTGAATGGTTGTAATTGTTCTTTTTTGGAAAATTAAAAAACTCACTTGGCTCTTATTTTTATGAGTTGAGTGAGTTTAATTTTATTATAATTATTATAAGTCTATGTTTGACAGTTTTGATTCTGATTTTTATGTTGGTATAATTATTTTTATAATTGACAAAATAAATTGCGTTAATTGTTTAAAGATATATTTATATTATTGTATAATGGGGTACATAAAAGAGTTTATTCATTTATCGTTAAATGTTTAGGAAATTTTACATTTCTAACATTGAACTCTAAGTCGCTAATTTATTGTTTAATGTGAAAGAAGGTTTTTTAATGGGAACATTAAAGGAATTGTACAAAAATTTAATCAACGATCCTGATAGATGGTTATACTATAATTCAAATCAGCCTAGTTTAAAATATGAGATTCAGCCTCGATTAAAATATGAGATGTTGTTTGACGAAACCGCTTCATATGATTTTATCAAAAACTACTTTAAATGTGGCGGCAAAAAAAAGGTATTTGAGGATGATCCATACATAATTAAAAATGAGTTTGTTTTAAAAAAACGCAGTCCGCACATTGTTTCAACATTTTTGCTTGGAATATGGATTGCTGAGTATTTGAAATTTGATATAAACAAGAATAACAATGATAAAATTAATTTTAAATATTTGTGGTTTTTAGCTTGTTTGTATCATGACATAGGATATGTATATGAAAATGATTATAATTGTATGAACATAAGAATGGTTCAAAAAGAAGGATTAAAGGCATTAAAAGAGATATGTGATATTAAATATATGTGTAATAATGAATTTAAGACCTATAAAAAAGGATATATCGATTTATATTTTTCGAATCGAGCTATATGTTCATCAGGAAATATTGGGAAAATCGACCACGGAATTGTAGGTGGATTATTGCTTTATGATAGATTAAGAAAGAATTTTGATGAAGCGTGGAACAAAGCAAAAAGAAATGACCCAAACATTTTAAGAAATGATTTTACATATAAAGGATTACATTTTTCAAATGAGCATTATAAATATTATTCAGAAGCTGCCGATGCAATAATCGCACATAATATTTGGATTAATACTTTGAATGAATATTTGATAAAAAATAATAAAGTGCCTTTAAAAGGAATTAAAATTGATAAGAATAATAAAATAGCATTTATATTGGCATTGGCGGATACATTGGAGCCAATAAAGAAATATGGAATTTTTGCTTTGAATATGATTTCTTTTAAAAAGATGGATGACGGTTTTGATTTGATAATGTCAGATGAAATGAAGGAAAATGATTATAACTATATATGTAACTTGTCAGATTGGATAAATGTTGACGTGAATAGATGCGGAAACTGTTTTAGTATACGATATAAATAGTGATAATATACCGCAGCTATTATAAAGACTTCTGTTAATTCTGAATCCTTTTTAATTTCGTCACTAAAATTCAAAAATGATATAGTTATCAATTGATTAATTATAAAATCAACTTTATTAAGACAAGTTTTTTCGCATGAACTTTCTTTAACAACAGCCTCAATTTCTTCTGCCCACGCCAAATGTGATAAATCCGAACTTAATTACCGTGATAGGTGATGTGTTCGGATTTATTGTTTTTATTGAAACAACAGCATAGGAAGTCGTTTGTCGATAAAAGTAGAAATATTATTCAACCTGTTGAATGTTAAATAATTTTGTGCTATAATATCTCAAGAGGATGCTTAGTAATTATATAACACAGTAATGTGTTATAGTGCCTTATGTTAAATAGGGTCAGTTATTTTGGGGCTCTTACAAGCAGTTGCTACGCCACGCTTGTAATCCTCATTACAAGCGCAGCGCATCAACTGCTTTGATGTAAGTGTTCTCTGAAATCATTCGGGGCAGGTGATAAACATTGGATTCGAGAATTTATTCAAAAAAGATGATTGAAAGCATGAAATCTCACTTGGGTAATGATACGAACAAGTTTATCACCTACCCCAAATTCGTTTTTTTATGTGGTGCAGCATACTCTGAAAATGAGTATGATAAAACTAACCGTGGAGTAATCGATAAGTATTTAAAATCAAAATCAGATGATATTTTTATTGTCCTGTCAGAAAGACTCTGGGAAGATAGTTTTGACTCTAATATAGATTTGCTTACTTTTGAGGAATTTTTAGCAGAAGTTAGTGATGCTATAATATTATTTGTTGAAAGTCCTGGCTCATTCTGCGAATTAGGTGCTTTTGCTTACGCCGAAAAATTATTTAGTGATAAATTAATAATCGTTATTGATGAAAAATACAAGGACGATAAATCGTTTATAATTACAGGTCCTACAGCTAAAGCTAAGAAAGATGGTGCAAAAGTGATTTATGCACCTTTGTCTGGAACAGGACTTCTTTCAAGTGCGGATATACGAAGAATTGTTGATGAAAAATCAACAGAATTTGCATCAAAAAGTTCTCCAAGTAACAAAAGACATCCTAATAAAGACGAGGCTTCTATATCTGTCAACACCTTTATTCTTGAATTGTTAGAATTGATAAAAATAGTTCAACCAATTTCTCGAAAAGATTTAATTGATATTTATAAAGAAGTCAAAGGTTTTTTAGCTTTTAAATTTATAAAAAATGATGGCACGAATTTTCATAATGAAATAAAATATGACTATATAATTAAGTTGCTTGTAACGGTAGGTTTGATTAAACTTGACGACAACTTGATTTCTACAGAGCTACATCAAAAGTCTCAAGCATTAATGTTTGATTATCCTAAAAAGTCCGAAAATCAAGAAAGAAACAAACTGATATGTAGAAAATATAGATATAGAGGCAAGTAACATGGATATAATTGATAGAATAGCATTAGATCTTAAATTGGATAAATCGTATCTTGCTCGTATCGCATCTCGTTCTTCTTTCTATTATAGAGATTTTAAAATAAAAAAACGTAATGGTGACGAAAGACGCCTTGCACAACCAAGTCCCGAATTAAAGACGTTACAGTATTGGGTGCTAAACAATGTGTTAAATAAAATCCCTGTATCAGAAGCTGCCTGTGCATATAAAAAAGGTGATTCAATAAAGAAGCACGCTCAACTACATAGCAAATCACGATTTATATTTCACACAGATATACGTGACTTTTTTCCTTCGATTCACTCGTCACACCTAAATGATATTTTGCGCACACATAAAAATGTATTTGATGATTTAGATCTTGATTTGGAATCTTCAATATTAGATATCAAAAGAATTTGTTTCAGAAAAGATGCTTTGTGTATTGGAGCTGTAAGTTCCCCAGCAATATCTAATATTATAATGAGTTCGTTTGATGGCGCACTTTTAGATTATTGTAAAGCAAAGAATTATATTTATTCGCGATATGCCGATGACATTTATATTTCGTCGAACACTTATATTGACAAAAGTATAGTTGACTTTTTGCGTTTGGAGTTAGAACGCAAAGAATTCAAGATTAATTATAGCAAAACAAAGTTTTATTCACCTAAATATCGAAGAAAGATTACAGGGGTTTTCTTGACAGAAAAATCTCAGATTTCCGTTGGTACAGAACGTCGTACAAAAATCAAAAAAATGATTTATGAAAAACTAATTCACAACAAGGGAAATCCGGATGAGATACTCGGTCATTTATCTTTTTTAAAAGACATAGAACCTAACACCTACAATAATCTTATAATCAAATATTCAAAATACTGTGATGAAGATATAATAACCGCATTAAGTAGAAAATAACAACAAGGGCAGAGAGTTTTCGCTCTATACCCTTGTGTGCATTTTAGCCGTTTTATCGGTGGTCTTTACCTTTAACGCGGCTTGCTCGGCCTTCCATTCCTCATGCTCCTTTCGCCCTTCTTTGCTCTCAAAGAAGGCTTGAATTTGCGTAAGAAAGTGCCGTGTGAGGATTTCCAATTCTTGTTTTGGAATATTACATTTGTTTGCTGCCGTAAGGCAACACTGCTTTTATTTCAACTGTTGTTTAGTCATTCCTCCTTTACATTACCAAATCATTGCCGTGGGGAGAAGAAAAGAATAAACCTCTGTACGAGAGGTGTAAAGCCCTTGTCGAAAGAGAAAAAGGTAATATTATTATTGAAACCCCCGCTATTGTTTGCGTTAATCGCAATTATATAATTGATATTTCTACAAGAGCAATTCGCGACGTAGAAAATGGTGAGTATGACAGTGCAATAACAAAATCAAAAAATTATAGATATACTTCAAAGATTTTTTGAAAAGTATAGAGGCTTGGTTTAATTTCTTGAGGTAAAATTGTATGGACGATAATGAAATTAAAAGGCGGCTTGCCGGTCGTGCTGCCGAATATATGATGTTCAAGGACGAAGAAGATACCGAAGTTTCGTCAGAAATTTCATTGTCCGATAGTGTTATCGACTTTTTAGATCTTGAAGAGTCAAAAAATAAAATTCAAAGTGACAATAAGATGTCACTTTGGGGCGCTGAAATAAAAATGCTTTTAGGTTTATTCCTAATTCATTTAACACATAAGGCGGGCGCATATACTAATCATTAAGTGAATTTTAATCAAATAATGTTATAATAAATACATAAATCTTACGAGAAATTTTAGTTTTTAGAGGTGCAATATGGCGCTTGAAAATATCGATAAAATGACTAAAACAACTTTCAAGGCTGAAGAATTATAAATTTCATACCGAAATGGTTTTACTATTATTTGTCACTATTTCTTGCAGTGGGGTGCATTATATTTGAGTTGTGATTCTTCTCAATTTTCAAGAGCATCAAAAAAGCATCAATTTTCAACAAAAACTATAAAGACAAAAACGAACAGCACTTTCAAATCCTGAAAGTGCTGTTTTTATGCGAAATTTTGAGGGACTGTATTTTAACACGCGGCTTAACTGAAAGTGTGCTTTTCGCTCCAAAACCGCGTGCCGAGGGTTCAAGTCCTTCTGCCCCTGCCAAAACAAAAAGACACCTGCGGGTGTCTTTTTTGTTTTGTTGTTAAAGCAGAAGGACTTGAACCACGAAATTCAAAAGTGCGTGCACTTTTGACAGTAAACAGTCCGGTGGACTGTTTACGCATTGAGTTGATTATAAAGCCCCTGCCAAAAAAAGCGCCGAATTTTTGGTGCTTTTTTCCTTTATTTATGCTGTATTACGCCGTTTTTACTTGCTTTTCCCATATAGATAAAATTACGGCGCACGGTCTTTTCCGCACGCTGCTTTTTCATTTTCACATTGTTTTTTGTTCACTTTGTGCCACACAATCTACGCAATCCGTTTGGTACATCATCAAAAAAGCATCAATCACAAGTCAAATTCGTTAGTGATTACTTTTTCTTTTTTTATCTAATTTTTTATTCTTTGTGTGAATTCATATATGCAGATTTAATGCTGTTTGGTAATTCGTTCGGAATTATATTTTTGAGCCTTTCCTCGTTTCCGTCTTTGATAGCCTCGCTGTAATACCAACATTTGAAATTTAACATATCAAGCGTTTTATTCAACTTGGCAATCTCAGCTTCTACTTGCTTTTTTTGGTTTTCAAACAACTCTTTCCTTTTGGTATATGTTGAACTTCCTTCCATACACCAAGACATAAATTGCTTAATGTCTTTTATTTGTAAACCTGTTTTTTTCAAGCATTCAATCACACGCAATGCCTCAATTTCATTTTCGCTAAATTGTCTAATTCCCGATGTGCGATTTAATTCAGGAAACAGCCCTTCTTTATCATAGTAACGCAAAGTTGATACCGGTAAATCAAACATTTCAGATACTTGACCGATTGTATACATATTTTTTCCTCCAAAAAAATAAAAAAACTCTTGACATAAAGTTAGGTTTAGGTGTTATTATCAATATAACAGAGATTAAAAAAATATTCAATAGCTAATTTCAAAATTTAGGAGGTTGAAATTTATGGCAGTAAAACAAACAGCCGGTAGAAAAGAATTAGGAGAATTTGCTCCGAAATTTGCCGAATTAAATGATGATGTATTATTTGGTGAGGTTTGGAGCAGAGAAGACAAGTTATCGCTTAGGGACCGTTCACTTGTTACAGTTACTTCTTTAATGTCGCAAGGTTTAATTGATTCCGCTTTTCGTTACCATTTGGAAAGTGCGAAGAAAAATGGAATTACAAAAGAAGAAATCACGGAGATTTTAACACATAATGCTTTTTATGCAGGATGGCCCAAAGCTTGGGCTGCATTTCGTATGGCAAAAGAAGTGTGGAATGATAAGAACGAGGAAACCGAAGATAACACGATTGAAAAACACGCTTCATCAATGATATTTCCAATTGGTGAGCCGAACGACAGCTTTGCACAGTATTTCAGCGGAAAGAGTTTTCTTGCCCCTGTTTCTAAAGACCAAGTTGGTATTTTTAATGTGACCTTTGAGCCGAAATGCAGAAATAATTGGCATATTCATAAAGCAAAAAACGGTGGCGGTCAAATTTTGATTTGTGTTGCCGGAAAAGGATATTATCAGGAATGGGGCAAGAAAGCTATAGAAATGCTGCCCGGCGATGTTGTAAATATTCCTGCGAACGTCAAGCATTGGCACGGAGCTTCGGCTGATAGTTATTTTTCACATTTAGCTATTGAAGTTCCCAGAGAAAATACATCAAATGAATGGCTGGAAGCTGTGTCAGATGAGGATTATTTTAACGCAATAAATTCTTAAATGGAGAACTTAGTACATTAAGCGATTTTATAATAACAAAACAGGTTTGTCCTAAAATTTTGGACAAACCTGTTTTGTTTGATAAGTTGAATATTTCTAATTTAATATATCCTTGGGCCAAGATTTTTTTAGCGCTAAATAAGAAATGACAAAGTTTGCAAGCCAACCTGCCGGTACGGCAAGCCAAACAAAGGCAATACCGAAACGGGGCGCAAAAATCAATGCTACGGACAAACGAATTGCAAGGTTAACCATATTTGCAATTAAAAACGGTCGCATATTTCCGATTCCACGAAGAACACCGTCTGTTGCCATTTTGATGCCCATAAATATGAAAAAGCAGCCGAGCCATTTCATATAATCACCGGACACATGATACGCTAATCGAGTTCCGTCTTTGCCTAAGAAAAGCGAAGAAATTTGAGTGTGCATCGTTTCAATAATTACAAATGCAAGAACGGCGAAGCATACATCTAACAGTAAAGCGGCACGGTAGCCTTTTTTAATACGGTCGATTTTTCCTGCGCCGAGATTTTGCGAAACAAAGGGTGACACCGCATTTCCGATGGATACAAATATCAGAGAGAAAACATTTTCTACTCTCATTGTTGCCGCATAGCCTGCGAGTGCTTGCGTGCCAAAAGGATTTACAACCGCTTGCACAATCATCATACCGATTGATACTGTTGATTGTTGAAGGATAGACGGAACGGCGATTTTAAGCATTGTACGCAGTTCTTTTTTGTCAAACCAATGAAACAAACCTGCATATTTTCGCATACGGTAAAGAAAAATCAAAAGCGAAAGTATGGCTGAAATACCTTGTGCAATAAGAGTGGCAAGAGCTGCACCGAATACTCCGAGTTTAAGACCTCCAACCATCCAAAGGTCCATAATGATATTCAATACAGATGAAAATATTAAAAGCCATAACGGGATTTTTGATTCACCGATTGAAGTGAACATGGTTGACAGAATATTATACATAAATAAAAACGGGAAGCCAACAAAATAGATACGTAAGTACAGTACCGCATCTTTCATTATATCCGCAGGCGTTTGCAGTATGCTCATCATCCAATGAGAAGTGCAAAATCCAAAAACACCGAGAAATACGCTTAAAATCAAAAAACTTATTAAAGAAGTAGAAACGATTGTTTTCATCTTCCCGTAATCTTGGGCACCAAAATAACGGCTTACAAGTACACCTGCGCCTACACCTGCACCGAGTGCTATGCAAATAAAAACATTAGTAAGTGCGGCACAGGCACCAACTGCCGCAAGCGCAGATGAGCCTGCAAATTGACCGACGATGATTGAATCAGCCATATTGTAAACTTGTTGAAAAAAGCTGCCTAAAATAATAGGCATTGCAAAAACAGTCAACGCTTTTAGGGGTGGGTCCGTTATTAAATATTCGTCCTTTGTCATTTTTATATTCTCCCGAATTTTGCTTGAATTATTTCTGTATAAGTTTTACTGAAATTACATCAAAAAACAATTATATTATCAAAAAGCCGAACAAGCTGCAGCTATCTCAGTCTGCACCCTGTTCGGCTTTTGCTTTTTACTGAACAATCGCTCCCTGAGCGAACGTTAAAATTATATCATTGGTATAAATGAAAGTCAATGAAAAGTAATAAATTGACAATTTTGCTTGTATGCTGTAATATAAAACTATCAAAATTAGGAGTAAAATTATGAAAACTAAGGAAAAGGTTGAAAGTAAGAAAGGGAAAAAATTGAAAATTGTTTTGCTTGTTATTGCGGCAATAGTTATCGTAGCCGTTGCTTTTATAAATTTAACTACTTTGCCGAAATATGACGATGATAAAAATGTTATTTATGTCGGTTCTATGGTGAAGTCAAAAACAATAGATTATAAGGATAAAAGCGGCGAGGGGCTGACTAAAAATCCTGTTATTAAAATTATGCAAATGGTTTGGCGCTTTTGTGACGGCGGTGATAAAAGCAAGCACGCAAAGCAAAATCCGCCTCAAAATATTGAAATTATAAGCGATATTGCGTACATAGATGACGGAAATTATTATCATAAGCTTGATGTGATGTGTCCTAACAATATTTCTGAAAATGATAAGCTTCCGGTTATTATTGATATTCACGGCGGCGGTTGGATGTATGGTGATAAAGGGCTTAATGAAAATTATTGCCGTGCGCTTGCCGACAGGGGATATGTTGTTTTTGATATTAACTACCGTCTTGTGCCTGATGTTAATGTTAATGAGCAGATTAAGGACGTTATGTCTGCGCTTAAATGGATAGGCGAAAATATTGACAACTATCCTTGCGAGCGTGAAAATATTATGCTTACAGGTGATTCGGCAGGCGGTATGCTGGCATCTTACGCAGGTGTTTTACTTCAAAGTGAAGAATTAAGAGATATATTTGATACCGAAAGCGCCGATATTAAGCTGACTGCTCTGGTTTTGACCTCTCCTGTTTCCTATATGAAGGACGGCGGTTGGTTCAGCGTTTATACAAAGCCGCTTTGGGGAAAAAATTATAAAAATAGCAAAACGTACAATTATATGGATTTTGATGAGATTTTGCCTTTTGCAAATGAAATGCCGCCTACATATTTGATTACAAGCAGCGGGGATACTCTTGCAGAGAAACAAACCGTTCAGCTTTATGAGCTTTTAAAAAAGAACGGCGTTTCGTGTGAACTTGCAAATTACGGTAAGGAATACGGCGAAACTTTGCCGCATGTGTTCAGCGTTTTGCAACCGTTTGAACCTGCCGGTAAGGACGCAATAGACAAAGCGCTTGCCTTTTATCAAAATGAAATGAAACAAGGCGTAAATTAAGATTTTAATTACGCCCATTATGCTGTTATGACAGAGACTCTATGATAAAATCATTTTGGTGTTATATATGACGAAAAACAAATTGCTTGATTCTAATCAGCTTAAAATAATTGCAATTGTCGCTATGACGGTTGACCATATTGCGTGGATGCTTTTTCCCGGTTATCCGAGGGAAGCGTTGCCTGTTATTATGCATATTATCGGAAGGCTTACTTGCCCGATTATGTGCTATTTTATAGCAGAGGGATATCATTATACTAAAAATATAAAGAAATATACTTTTAGATTGTTCCTTTTTGCATTTATATCTCATTTCGCATATATTTTTGCATCTAACGATTTTGTTGATGTTAAATCCTTTATCCCTTTTTATTACGGCAATTTTCTTAACCAAACGAGTGTAATGTGGTCGCTTGCATGGGGACTTGTTATGCTTCGAGTGGCTTACAGTAACAAGTTAAATAATGTTTTAAAAGTTTTATTTGTTATTTTAATATGCATAATAACTCTTCCAAGCGATTGGAGTTGTATTGCCGCACTTTGCATTATGGCGATAGGTACAAATAGGGGAAATTTCAAAAATCAAATGCTTTGGATGATTTTTTATGTGTTCCTTTATTCATTAGTTTATTTCTTTGCTATTGATAAGCTTTACGGTATTATTCAAATGGCGGTTGTTATTTCAATTCCTGTTATTTATCTTTATAATGGGCAGCGAGGAAAAAATGAAAAGGTCAATAAATTTATGAAATGGTTTTTCTATATCTATTATCCTCTTCATCTTGCAATAATCGGAGTAATAAATTTAGTATAAATATAAAAAAGACGTGATGCAAAACTGCATCACGTCTTTTAGACTGTCGATAAAGTGGCTAAACCGTGCCGTGCTTAAATTATCATAAAGTGATGACGTTGGACAAGGATTTGCTCTTGCCGAAATAAAGTCAAAAATACATTTATAGAAAAGTGGCTTGAACACAA
>OLRQ01001341.1_pt1 | contig 19357 bp, 16 predicted proteins | sample 1671971 | NCBI WGS metagenome assembly OLRQ01 (sample SAMEA3136631, study PRJEB25190) | human gut metagenome | biome: human gut; feature: human-associated habitat; material: faeces | place: Austria | collected 2013
TGCTCTTCCGATCTAAAATCCTGAATGTTGTAAATGTATTTGGCATGTTTCATCCACTTGCCCCAAACACCTAACAGACCGCCGAGAATTGGGGGCTGAGAGATGGAAAATACATAATCCATCTTTCCTACCTTAAAGGTTGCTCCCATTGCTCCAAAGAAGTAAGAAATAATATTCTTTACACGGCTTTTCTTGTTGGTTTTACTAAACTCTGGAACACGGATTCGCAGAACCTTTACACCATTAATTTCTTCTTCATAGTATTTCTGGGTCTTATACTTATCCTCAACAATACCCAAATAGCTTGGAACTACACAGATTACAGTAATATTAAATTTATCCAGCATACCCTCCGCCAATTCACGGAGAATCTGCCCCGTTGACGCGGTATCCGGAATATAGTAATGCGCATAAATTAAAAGATTTTTCTTTTCGTTTTTATTTTCCATTTTCCATATTCCTTTAAAATTATTTTCCTACTCCCATACAAATTCTGCATTCCAGACATCCACACCGGAATCCTGGAATACTTCCAGAAGTCTTTTCCTTAACATCTCTTTCGTTACATTTTTCTTTAGAATTACCTGCAGGAATCCGCCGCCGCCAGCACCTGAAATGAATTTTCCATCAATTAGATCCTCGCAGCTTGCAAAAATTTGATCAATGCAGGTATTAGTCGAACCGTCATCTAATTTCTTAGATACTTCCCAATGCTGGTTCAGGAGTTTGGCAAATTCATCTACATTTCCCTGTTCCAGTTCATAGCGCATCATCACTGCCAAATGCTTCATCTCTTCTAATGCTTCTACGGATTCTTTTCTGCCGCCAATATAATTTCCAACCACATAGCGCAGCAGATTTCTTGCCAAACGACGTTGACCTGTATAGATCAGTGCAAATCTTTCCTGCAATTCTTGCTTGGTTTGCTCATCCAGTTTCAAATATTCTACGTTAAGGTGCTGTTTCATTCCTGGCCGAGATGTAATGTACTTTACACCGCCAGTCAGACCACCAACCTGATCCTGCCAGCCTCCTCCAGTACTCATAATCTGTTCCAGATTCAGAACCAGTTCATATACATCAGAATCGCTCCAGTCAGTTCCCAGGAACTCACCTAATGCACGAACACAAGCTCCTGAGAGGATGCTGCTGGTTCCAAGTCCAGAGCCTTTTGGAACCCCGTTTACTCTGGTGGACATGTAAAAGCCTCCACCCATTTCATTCAGGATTTCCTCCAGATCAGCTTCTCCTTCCATAGGAACAATGCCGCATGCGATCAATGCTGCTTTATGTAGTGCAAAAGAATCATATGGATTATGGCAGTCCTGAATTTCCGCTACTGTAGATGCAGTTCCATAGGCATTGAAATCAAGACTCGCAAATTCAATATGATTTTTTTGGATACGCCTTAGTTCCACTTCAATTGGCTCTTTTCCATTCAGTAAAATGGCCGCATTTAATACAACTCCCCCTTTTTCGTTGCAGTAAGGAGGGGTATCTGTCCAGCCTCCTCCCCAGTTCACACGTACGGGAAGGCTTACTTTCACTTCATCTTTGGCAATGTGATACTGATGTACCCGGTTTACACTGCTTGCCTTAAAGATTTCCTGCTGCAAAACAAAAAAACATTTCTGTTCAATCTGGTCATAACTGATTCCATGAAATGTTTTATTCATAAATTTCATGGATCTTGACATATCATACAAAACACGAATTCTTTCGGAGAATGGCAAACTTTCCTCTGCCATCTTCATAAGGAGATCAAATTGTTTTTCATTTAATTCATTGGTTCCAAAGGTCTTTAGCGCATCTACATAATGTGCACCCTCCTGGACTTTTCCGAGGAAGCGCTCTGCGAGAATACGATTTTCCAATTCCTCGTTCCATGGAACTAATACGGAAGCATCAGCTAACCGGAAAGATTCTTCCAGGGAATATCTTTTTAATGCTTTCCATTCTGCCACTTCTGCTGCAGTTGCTGTCTGATAACTCATAGTGTACAGAAGCATTGCCCAATGGATCGCTTCTTCCTGACTTTTGGCAGCAGGATAAAGCTTTGCTTTCCATAGAGAATGATCTTCATCAACCCAAATATCATCTACATCTAAGGAATTTAATTCTGTAAGATTTTTTAACCCGCCATTTAAGAAACTGCCATTTTCTTCCCATGTCTTTTTGGGATTATCTTTTATTCCATAAGCACGGACAATATGTTCTTTTTTTCCATTTGCTAGGCAATCTGCATTCTGTCGTAATACAATGCCATGCAATACCATTGGCGGAACTTTTACGTCTGTTAAATTCAAATGAGAGACTACAGTTCCCTCTTCCAGAGTTGTATTGCCACACAGACAGCTGTTTTCTACATAGCAATAATCTGCCAACTGTACGCTTTTCTCGATAAGAGAATTGTGTACTGCTACGTGCATGCTACCTTCTGGAATATAGTTGGTAAACACCAATGATTTCCAATCTAAATACTCGTAATCTGCAATATCATTTGTAAGAAGTTCCAGAAGTTCCCATGTAGTACCGAAATGAATAAATTCAGCTGGTGAAAGACAAATAAGCTTCATTCCATAATTATGCAGAGCATTCCAGATTTCTGTTCGGCAAGCAGTTAATTCTTCACAGAATTTACCCTCAGGCTGTTCTTTATAATATTGTTCAAGAGTGGAATCCTCAGCCAACGGATAAAGAAAATCTCCATATAAACTAATACGGGAAGTATCATTTACAAAACGCGCATATTTCTCTTCATCAATTTGACCGTTTGTCTGGATCAGTGATAAAAGAGAGTTGACCAAATCTACATCAAAAAGTACAGCTCCTGTATCCAGATCTACATTTCCATGATTATTAACAGCACCTAATTGCTGCAAAGTTTCTATAGACTGCTTATGCAAAAACTTTTTCACATAATCATTTCCATTATTCAGGAATACACCATGGTCTTTTCCAATTTCTACAGGAGATTTCATTGATATGGCAGCTGCACCATGAAACTGTGCATCAATTTGCAGAGGATTAAATAAAAGCAGCACATCACCGGAAAGAACCAGCATTCCTTCTCTGAATCGTGACGGCACCCCTGCCATTCCGATAAGGAATTCATCAAAAAGTGTGGATGGTCTTCCGTCAGGCAGTTCTCTTGGAACAGGTGAAAATAATTTGCCGCATACGGAATATTGAGGAACGCGTTTGCTGTCACCACCAGAATGGATCACTAAAATCCTCTTTTTATGAAAATCTCCAGCAATATCTTCTGCTTCTGATAGTTTGCGAAGTACCTGTAAAGTTGCTCCGCCAGAGCCAACTCTTTTTCCGTCAGGATCTGAAAGAACCAAATATTTTGTCTTACATGGAAGAACTTTTTTCTCCTGCCGATATGCAATCGAAAGGCATTTGCCTGTTCTTCATTCGAAGCTGTCAGTACAATGTAATCCCACTGAGCAAAGCTCTTTTTTCTTAATGATCTCTGGTAATCCTCCCAGGCATCTATGTAGCTTTGTCTTAGAAATAAATTTTTCATTTTCTTGTATTGATCATTCATCATATCGTTATGTGCGAATATCTGATTTCTTCAGATTTCCTTTCTTTATATTTATAACTTATCTAAATCATCATCTTACCCATTGGCTTATTTTAATACCAATGAGACAAATCACATTTTTCGATAGTTTTCACCATCGCATTCTTCTAATAAAAATACCACCTCCCCCATGAATTGTCAACTGTACGCCCTTGTTTTTACTCTCTTCTGGAGGAAATTCGTAATTATTTCCACTTATTCTAGGTTTTTGTTCATTTTTTTATTGTTTTTACAGGGGCATAATTCAACCAGTGCCAATTTTCACTATAAAAAAGGCAATTACTCAAAGCTTACACTCTCTTGCCCGCTTTGAATAATTACCTTTTCATTCTTTTGTTCTTTTCTTTTTGAATTCCCCTTATATTTCTACTTTATCCCCAGTTCTTTCATCAACTGTTTCCTGTACTCTTCATCCTTTGTGGCACGTATGCAATCTTCCACACGGTTGGCTGACAGTAACTTTTCTGTTAATGCTAATCCTTGTTTACGTCCAAGTTCAATTCCATCATCCATAATCATCTGTCCGAGTCTTGTCATTGTTACCGCCTCCTTTACTTCATTTAACTCTTCTCCTGTCAGGAATTTGTCCGCCAAAGTGTACAGTATTGCGGTTACTTTATCTGACAGTTCATTGTTTTCCTGTTTCAGCAGAAGAATTCCTTCTTTAATCTTATCTTTCGCTGTCATTTTACCGCCCATGAGCGGGGTCAGGGAAAGCTGTGCGAAATCTGATTCATCCCAGGGTTCTCCAGATGCCTTTTTCTTTCGAAGACGCTTAAATACCTTGTCAGCTTTCTTCTTTCCCATGTATATCGGCATTACGCGGTATGTATAGGCCCCACAGTCCAGTTTTCCCTTGGATTTCTTAATCCCGCCAGTGTAGATTACGTATGTAATTACCTTTTTCCCTGTGTTATGGGAAAATAAAGCTTCATAAGAATGAAAGCGCCTCAAATCCTTGTTCTCTGAACTGTTTGTACTCTGAAATTCTATATGGATATACAAATCTTCCGTAGTTTTGAATGTAAAATCCATATACAATTCGTTTATCGTCAACTCTATCAGCTCTGTTGGCAGAATGTCCTCATAAGTATAATCAATTCCGATCAGCTTTAGTATATGCTCCTGAAAATATTTTACTCCCATTTTCAGCAGAGCATCTTCGTGTTTCGCATTTGGCATGAGATTTCTCCTTTTTTATTTCGTATCGTTATCTCATGTACTTTAAAAGCATTCTCAGAATGTATGTTCCTACTTCAGTGCTATTCACTGAAATTTCTTCATTTGTAAGGTGCGTAAAATGTATTTTCACCTGCCTTTCTTTCGACAATTCTATATTACCAGATTTCCATCAGAAAATCATCCCGCAATCCGAAAATCTGCTAATAAAAATGAGGCAGATCAAATAGATAGTGATCTGCCCCGGTTTCTCATTTTATTTTTTCTCTGCTGCCTAAATACTTTATGCTATCGACTTCTCTTATTGATTCCTCTGTAGCTGTTTCATCTGCGACTACTATATCAGCAGTTACATCAGTTTGCCTCTGTACTGGCAGTTCCATCTGCCTCGTCCTGTGTAACAATCTCACCATTACGTACCTTCGCCATAAGGTCTTTCGCCTTATCAACAGTACTGTAATCCGGTACCATAACATAAGCCTTCTGGCTCATGGAGTATGGCTTCTCGGTTGCACCGGTTCCATCCACACTGTAGGAAACAATCGTCCAATCACCGCCGCCTGCAAGCTGCTGCTGGAGAAGCTGTGCAATTTCTTCGTAGGTAATATTGGTACCAAAGCATCCGTCCAAGCTGGAAAGGATGGAAGAATAGCTGGTAAGGATTTCCGGAGAAAGTGCTTTATCCACAACGCCTTTGATCACTGCCATCTGGTTCTTGCCTCTCTGGCGGTCACCCTCCTGGAACGCATATCGCTCTCTTGAGAATACAAGGGCCTGTTCTCCGTTTACATAGTTCGCTCCCTGATTGAAGTGGTATCCTGTAATATTCTTGGAATCAAAGTCATAATCTGAATATACAGTAATTCCGCCTAATGCATCAATTACCTTCACAAATCCACCGAAGTTGATCCTAAAGTAATAGTTGATATCAACATCATACAGCATTCCCAGGGTGTTCATACAAACATCAATTCCATAGATACCTGCATGTGTTAGCTTATCCGGTGCTCCGTTTGAAATGGAAAGCGGCACATAGTAATCACGAGGTGTGGAAACAAGAAGAATCTCACGGGTGTCTGTATTGATAGTCGCAATGATATTTACATCGCTTCGGCTCTTAGCTGTCATCTCGCCGCGGGTATCAATACCGCTGAGGTAAATGGTATAAACCTTACCGCCTCTGGAGGTGGTTACCGGCTCTGCTGTCTGCGTATCGTTACTGTCTTCAGAGGATGTGTTATTTACCGCAATCTCACTTTCCACGTCAACAGTTCCAACCTGTTTCACCTTTGACTCAAAGTCCGCATACCCATCCATTTCCTCAAGGACATCCAGATATGCGTTATTCAGGATAATCGCACCTACTTCATTTTTGTAAAGTCCGTCTGCCAGCTCGGTAAGTCCGGCGTATTCTGTAGTCTGTACCGCTGTTCCAAACTGACTGTTCAGATGGTTTACAGCACCGTCCGTGTTCTCACGGTCAAGAGAGGACAAAATACCAAAATTGTATCCTGCAGTTGCTTCAACAGAATCCGCAGCATCGTCACTTCTTACATAAACTGCAATCTGGGTTACCTCTGTATTAACGCCGGAAATGCCGCTTAATGCATCTCTTGTCTTGTTAATATAAAAACCGCCAAGGGCAAGAACTGCAACCAAAAGCACTGCAAGTATGGTACCTGCTATAAATCTGCCCTTATGTCTGAAATGCCATACCAGCAGCCAGATCACAGCGGTAAACAATACCAATACAATGCCTATGATCAGCATATAAATCGTGGGAACCATCTTAGTCATTGCAAGAAGTCCCATGAAAACAACAGAAAGCATAAGTACAATGATCGTGATCACTGCGCCTGGAATCCAGTCGTTTCTTCTTCTCCTTCTACTCATCGTGTAACTCCTTTTCTTATAGTCATTCATCGTTACTGTTCACGGAATGAACAGTAACCTTTTATCAGAACATAGCATATATTTTATATGCTGACAACTGGAAAATCAAGTCAAATAGTGATATAATGCAAAAGATTTATATTTATTTTTTTATGAAAACGTTATAATTTCCAGGACGCGGATGGGACTATGACGAAATCTACCGTATCCGGCAGAACTATATCATGTATACCCGGACAAGCGGGCAAGAAAATGTTCTGCCAATCTAAGGAGGAATTATCATATGACAAAACAGGATTTTCAGACACTTACACAGAATGTTGTTCTTCTTGATGGAGCTACAGGTTCTAATCTGATGGCTGCCGGCATGCCAAAGGGCGTCTGCACAGAGGAGTGGGTACTGGCACATAAGGATGTCTTCCAGGCCCTTCAGAGAGGCTATGTAGAAGCGGGAAGCGATATTATCTATGCTCCTACCTTTGGTGGTAATCGCATAAATCTCACCATGCATCATCTTCAGGATCAGATAAAAGAGATCAACACCCGCCTGGTGTCCTATTCCAGAGAAGTAGCAGACGCAGCTTCCCGCAAGGTTTATGTCGCTGCTGACATTACCACAAGCGGCAAAATGATGGAGCCTGCCGGAGATATGACCTATGAGGCTGCTTTTGAAATGTACCGGGAACAGATTGAAATTCTGAAAAACGCAGGAGTTGACCTGATTGTTGCAGAGACCATGATCAATATTGAAGAGACTCTTGCTGCTGTAGATGCTGCTTCCACAGTCTGCCAGCTTCCGATTATGTGTACTATGACTGTAGATGCTGACGGAAGTATTTTCAGCGGCGGAAATGCCATTGAAGCTGCTGTTTCTCTGGAGGCTGCAGGCGCTGATGCAGTAGGTGTAAACTGTTCCGTTGGTCCGGACCAGCTGATTTCTGTTATTCGAAACATCCGCGAGAATGTTTCCATTCCGGTTATCGCCAAGCCCAATGCAGGAATGCCTTTCATTGATGATCAGGGAAATGCCGTATATTCTATGAAAGCCCCGGATTTTGCCAAGCACATCAAGGCACTGATTGATGTGGGCGCTGGCATTGTAGGCGGATGCTGCGGCACCACACCGGAATACATTAAAGAAGTAGCAACTTTATTAGGGCGTTGATTTGTAAAAGCAGCAATAGGATAGCTGGTGAATCCAGATGTGCTACTGCTGCTTTTCACGTAAAAATTCTTATTTTTCCTTAGATGCAAGAAGTGCTCTCAAACGAGCATTCAATCACTTCACCTTAATCGCCTTCTTCGGGCACATCTCCTGACAGCAGAAGCATCGGATACACTTTTTATAATCATATACCGGCGGATTCTCTTTTCCTTTTCGGAAATCCACAGCTTTACCGGGAACAGGGCAGCTGTTTACGCAAATGCCGCAGCGAATACATTTATCCGGTTCAATATAGGGCTTCTTCTGGAAAATATTCAGGGCTTTGGCTAGTTTTGTCCAGATATTGCTGCGTATCTGAGTACGGTCCACATTGAAATCCGGTTTTCCGTACCGGCAAACCAAGTCCTCCATGGATACAGGCTGTTTCGAATGCATGGCATCTGCCACCACAATCTCAATATTCTCTTCCCGGCAGTGTCCAAGTCCCATCTTTTCCCCATGGTAGTTTGTTGGTACCATCTCCGGCTTTAGATACACCAGCCTTGCAAACACACTGTCCAGCGCCACTGGATCTGTAGACATAAGGAGCACATTCATTGCAACCGGATCTCCAGACCCTGGACCGTTGCCTTCCATTGCCGTGATTCCATCCATAATATAAAGCCTCGGCTTCACATATTGATTCAGATCGATCAGCATACGTGCAAAGCTGTCTGCACTTGGATATTTGGTATGGCCGATCGCCTTATTTTTCCCATAGATAAAGCCATAGCTGTTTTTTACAGCACCTGTGATCCGTTCCAGGGCATGGGTTTTCATTTTGGAAAGGGAAATAACGCAGTCTGCCTCCAGAAGCTCCTTTGGGAGAATAAATTCCCTGGCCTGAACCCCCTGCGGATAATCTACATGCACCCCTTTTGTATAGTCAATGGCCGGAATCTCGTATTTTTCCAGGTAGGTATCCATGCCGGTTTCCTGGATCACCTGTCTGGTGGTTCCGTGACCGCAGGAATCTGCAAGGACAATATTGGCATAGCCTTCCTCCCGTAAAATTCTGGCAAAGGCACCAACTACCACAGGATGGGTGATCACCGCCTTTTCTACTTCTGCCTTCTTCAAAAGATTGGGCTTAAGCAGAAGCTTCTCTTCTTTGCCAATCAGCGCTTCAAGCCCGCCAAATTCCTTCAAGCCAGCTTTTAAAAGATAATAAATTTTTTCTTCCTCATATGCCTCACAAGGAAGCACAACTACTTTACTTTTTTTATTCATGCACAATATCCTTTATTTCATCTTCATTTTTCACCCGCGCTGCCTGCAGTGCCTTTCTCACCGGCAAAATACACGCCGGTACCACAGACAATGCGTCTACACCCATCCGCAGAAAGGTCTCTGTCAGCCTTGTATCTGCTGCCAGCTCACCGCAGAGACACACTTTACAGTTCTCTTTGTGTCCTGCATCTATAATCATTTTGATCATACGCACAACTGCCGGATGATGATCGTTATATTTTTTCTGAAGCAAAGGATTCTGGCGATCCATGGCAAGCGTATACTGGGTCAGGTCATTGGTTCCGATTCCAAGGAAATCCACACGTCTGGCAAGCTCCTCCCCGATCATTACGGCCGCAGGAGTTTCCATCATAATGCCCGTTCGGATATTTTTAAAGGGAATCCCCTCACCGGTCAGCTCGTCCTTCACCTCACGGATCAGCTCCTCAATCGCATCCATTTCCTCTTCTTCGCTGATCATCGGATACATCATACCAAGATTTCCATACCAGCTTGCACGGTAAATGGCACGAATCTGTGTTTTAAACAGATTCTTCCGATCCAGACAAAAACGGATTCCACGGTTGCCCATAAGAGGGTTGGTTTCCTGAGGGATTTCCAGGTAGGCCGCCTGTTTATCTGCACCAAGATCTGCTGTTCGAATGACCACCAGACGATCACCCATGGTCTGTGCCGTCTTCTTGTATGCCTGGAAAAGCTCTTCCTCTCCCGGATAGCTCTCTCTTCCCAGATATTGGAACTCACTTCGAAGCAATCCAATTCCCCTTGCGCCATAGTAAAGCGCACTGTTCAAATCATCCAGGCTTCCGATATTTGCATAAATTCCTACTTCCTTGCCATCCAGGGTGATATCCTTTTCATCCTTTAGCTTCAAAAGAGCTTCCCGCTCCACAAGATCCGCTTTTCTGCGGATTTCATATTCCCTTCTTACTTCACGGTCAGGTTCCAGATAAAGAGTTCCGGTATAGCCATCGATTATGGCAACTGTGTCTTCCCATTCCTCTTCGGATGCGGGAATTCCTACTCCTGTTACACAGGGAATATCCATGCTTTTGGCAAGGATGGCCGTATGAGAGGTTGCAGAGCCTTTACGTGTCACAATGCCAAGTAGCTTGTCCTTGTCCATCTCCATCAATTCAGCCGGAGACAGGGCATCTGCTGCCAGAATTACCGGTTCCTCACCCAGATTGATTTTTTTCTCCTCTTTTCCCAGGATTTCCAGAAGAAGGTCTGAAACCCTGCTAACATTGTGAATCCGTTCTTTTATAGAGGGATCCTTCAGATTGCCAAACGTGCCATTTAACTCATCCCGTGTGGTCTGCACTGCATAGGCGGCAGTTACCTTTTCTCCGCTGATCATGCTCTGTACCGCCCGAAGGAAGCTGCCGGAGCCAAGAAGCTCAGCCTGCTCAAGTACCTGATGTTCAATAGCTTCTGAGATTCCTGCACTATCATATTCTTCCTTCAGGGTCTGCATCACATGTCTTCTTGCTACGTCAAAGTTACGCTGTTCCGTCTTTATATCATCTGCCTGATGCTGTCGGAGCTGATATTCTCCTTTTCGGTAAAACTGTATTTTTCCGATGGCAATTCCCGCAAATGCGGAAGCACCCTTATATATTTCCATGTTGTTCTCCCTTTAGCGAATAGTAAAGGCAGACTCAAAAGCCTGCCTCTACAAACTGTTGCTTTTGTATCAATTATACAACGCAACTCTTTTTAATGCAATTTTGAATTAATCACAAGCCGCCTTAAATTCCGTCCAGTTCTTATTATACTGCTCCTCTGCCCTTGCATTTACATTCTTGATACTTTCGCCGCTGGTTACGCTGTCCGGCACTACCAGGTTCTCGTCTACCAGCTGGTCAGCCGCCTTGTTTGTGCAGTAGTATCCAATATAATCAAAGCACTCTGCTGCAATCTCAGGTCTTAAAATATAATCCACAAACTGATATGCCGCCTCAGCATTAGGTGCAGCACTTGGAATGAACATGCCCATTACGCCAAATCCAAGACCCTCTTCCGGGTAAACCACCTTCAGCTCCGGATCCTCTGCAAGAGCTGCCGTTACCTGGGAAGTATAAAGGAGCGCCACAGATGCCTCACCGTTCAGAAGCGCATTCTGGGTATTGTCATCTTGGATCATACGAATATTAGGTGCCAGCTCCACAAGCTTTTCACCGGCCTCCTTAATCGTATCCACATCCTCCTCATTCATGCTTTTCCCCATGGTAAGAAGTGTGATTCCATTGATAACACGATAGTTGGCAATCAATGCCACACTGTCCTCAAGGGACGGATCCCACAGATCCTTATAGCCCTTAATGTCCAGCTCCACCTCATCCGGATCGTAAACGATCAGCGGAATTCCTGCTCCGTAGGGTACGGTGTACTCATCATTTTCATCATAGAACTGTCCCTGATAAAGAGGGTTGATGTTATCCCAGTTGGAAATTTTTTCCTTGTCAAGCTTAGTGGCAAGACCTTCCTCTATAATTTTCTCAAGGATATAATCGTCTGCAATTACCACATCATAATCTCCGCCCTTTGCCATGGAAAGCTTCTCAAGCATGGTTTCATCTGTGTCAAAATTGGAGTATACAATCTTGCATCCTGTCTCTTCCTCAAAGCCATCCAGAACCTCCTGAGGAAACATTCCCTCCCAGGTGTAAAGAACCAGCTCAGAATCAGCTGCATATACAGGTGCCACGCTGCCGCATACTGCTGCCACTGTTAAAATTGCTGCAAGTAACTTTTTCTTCATAGTCGATCTCCTTTTTCGTCTTACGGTTTCCCGCTGCCTGCCCCGTCAGCTTTTGAAAGTGCTGCTGCATCTGCCCAGGTGACGGGGCTTACCTGCATTTACTCGGCCTTGATCTTGGTCCACAGCTCTGCGTATTTCTGCTTGATCTTCGGCTCCTGATAGCGGAAAATCTCACTGTTAGGATTCTCGAAATCCGGAATATAAGAAGAAACGCCCTCATACTCACCACTGATCATGGTCTCGTAAACACTCTTTACAGGAGAAGTATAACCTACTTCTTCCGTATTGGAAAGAGCAGATTTTTCTTCCAGCATAAAATTAATAAACTGATGGGCCAGCTCCACCTCGCTGCAGTCTCTTGTGATTACCATCGCATCATACCAGTTATTGGTTCCCTGTCCCGGTGTGAAATAGTCCATATTCGGATTTTCACTGATAATATAGGAAGCATCTCCGGAATAAACTACTGCCATTGCCTTATTGCCGGAAATCATATTATCGATCACATCATCACCTGCATAAATAGGATCCATGGTGTTTCTCTGATTAACCAGCCACTGATAAGCCTCCTGAATCTGTTTTTCATCCGTTGTGTTCATGGAATATCCAAGGGCCTTTAAGGCTATCATAAAGGAATCTCGCTCAGAATCATACATGTAAATATTTCCTTTATACTTGGTATCACAAAGAATCTCCCAGCCCTCCTGAAGATCTGCCGGATCTACCACCGTCTTATCATACAGAATTCCTACTGTTCCCCAGAAATACGGACAGGAATAACGGTTGCCCGGATCATAGCTCTTATTCATAACCTCTTTCATCAGATTCGCCTTATTGGGAATCTGATCCCAGTCAATATGCTGGAGATAATCCTCTTTGATCAGACGCTCGATCATATAATCGGAAGGTACCAGCACATCATAGGATTCACCGCCGGACAGCTTGGTGTACATCATCTCATTGGACTCAAAGGTCTCATACACCACAGTACAGTTATATTCCTCCTCAAACTCTTTAAGAAGTGCAAGATCAATATATTCTCCTGCATTATACACCTTCAGCACATGGCTCTCTCCTGCTGCACCGCCGCATTTTGCAAGGCCAAAGCCAAGAGCCGCCACTACCAGAAGTGCGATCACACGCTGAATCTTTTTCGTATGCTTACTTGCATGCTTCTCAAGAATCGGCGGAAGCATATTTGCGAAAACAAGTACCAGAATAATAACCACGATTACAATAGTAGACAAGGCATTAATGGTAGGATTGATTCGCTTGGTCATATTGTAGACAACAATAGAAATATTTTTCACACCGTTGCCGGATACAAAATAAGAAATTACAAAATCATCAAAGGACATGGTAAACGCAAGCAAGGCGCCGGCGAAAATACCGTCCTTGATCATAGGCACAATTACCTTTGTCAATGCCTGGAAGGGTGTTGCTCCAAGATCCATTGCCGCATTTGCCAGGTTGGGATCCAGACTTCTTACCTTTGGATAAACACTGGTGATAACATATGGCGTACAAAAGGAAATATGCGCCAGCAGCATGGTGATGTATCCCTTGCGAAAGCCCAGTGAGGAAAAAAGAAGCATCAGTCCGATGGCTGTTACAATATCCGGGTTAAGGATCGGCAGGTTATTAATATTTAAAAGTGTTTCCTTTAACACCTTCCGTGATTTGGAAAGCCCGATGGCTGTAATAGTTCCAAGAACGGTAGAGATCACAGTTGCCAGGATGGCAATCGTCACAGATACGTAAACCGCCTTGCTGACTTCTGTATTATGAAGCAGCTCGGTATACCATCTCATGGAAAATCCCGTAAATTTAGTCAGGGATTTCGATGAGTTAAAGGAAAAAATCATGGTCACCAGAATTGGCAGGTAAAAAAACACCAGGCAGATGGCCACGTAAAATCTCTGAAAAAAGCTTGTCTTCTTCTGCATGATACCCTCCTACTCTCCTTTTTCCTTATCCATTCGCTTCATAAGACTCATGGAAAGCAAAATGATCACTGCCAGGATCATAGAAATGGCACTTCCGAAGTTCCAGTCTCCAACAGAGATAAACTGGGATTCGATCAGGTTACCGATCAGCATGTACTGTCCCCCTCCCAGAAGCTTGGGAATAACGAAGGAGGAAATGGCAAGAAGGAATACCATCATAATACCGTTTACTACCCCAGGCAGAGACAGCTTCCAGATCACCTTCCAGAAGGTCTGGAACCGGTTTGCACCAAGATCGTAGGCAGCCTCGATCAGGGACTTGTCCATTTTATTTAAGGATGTATGGATCGGAATGATCATAAAGGGCATAAAGTTACAGATCAGACCAAGCATTACGGAAAAATCAGTATACATCATATTGATAGGTCCCAGTCCGATTTTTGCCAGAAGGTTATTGATGATTCCGTTATCTGACAAAAGGTTCATCCATGCATAGGTACGAAGCAGCATGTTGATCCACATGGGAATCGTAACCAGCATGATCAGAAGGCCCTGCATTTTTTCAGAGCATCTTGCAATGATCAGGGCAAGGGGATAACCCAGCACCAGACAGATAAAGGTGGTAAGCAGTCCCAGCCAGAAGGATTTCAGGATAACATTTAAATAAGTAGCTTCCAGAAACTTGGCAAAGTTTCCCCAGGTGAAGGAAAGAGTCATAACTTCATTTCCTTCTGTGGTAAATGCATACAGGGCAATGAGAAACAGTGGGATTACAAGGATTATGATTGCCCATATAAAATACGGAATAATAAGTCGTTTAAACTGTTTCATTAATATGCTCCCATTCTGTACATAACATGAATATCTTCTGGTCCGAATTTCAGTCCTACCTGGCGGCCCACCTCCGCATAATCAGTAGTCTGAACCTTATAGGTACGCAGCTCTGTCTCCACAAGGATTTCGTAGTGTACACCCTTGAAGGTAACATTTCGTACCACACCGTTTAACTTAGCCTGAGATGGCTCTACAATATCCAGATCCTCCGGGCGAAGCACAACCTCAATTTCTTCATTGTCTTCAAAGCCTTTGTCCACACACTCAAATTCAAATCCGTCAAACTGCACCAGGAAATCCTTTATCATAATTCCTTCAATGATATTGGACTCTCCAATGAAGCTTGCTACAAAACGGTTTTCCGGCTCATTATAAATATCAGTAGGCGCACCGATCTGCTGAATTTCACCGTTATTCATAACTACCACTGTATCAGACATGGAGAGTGCCTCCTCCTGATCATGCGTGACATAGATGAACGTGATTCCAACCTCCTGCTGGATCTTTTTCAGCTCAATCTGCATCTGCTTACGGATCTTGGCATCAAGGGCACCTAAAGGCTCATCAAGAAGAAGGATCTTCGGCTCATTTACAAGGGCCCGGGCAATGGCAACTCGCTGCTGCTGTCCGCCGGAAAGCAGAGTAACATCTCTTTTTTCAAAGCCCTCAAGGCCTACCATTTTCAGCATTTTGCTTACCTTCTGGCTGATAACCGTCTTATCCACCTTTTTCAGGTTCAGACCAAATCCAATATTATCTGCCACATTCAGATGGGGAAAAAGGGCGTATTTCTGGAAAACGGTGTTTACCTCTCTTTTATATGGAGGAAGCTTGGAAATCTCAATGCCGTTAAATAATACTTCTCCGCCACTTGGCTCCTCAAAGCCTGCAATGATTCGAAGGGTGGTGGTTTTTCCGCAGCCACTTGGTCCCAGAAGGGTGAGAAACTCGTTCTCATAAATGTCCAGATTGATTCCACGAAGAACCTGCTGGTCATCAAAGTTTTTTGTGAGGTTTTTCAATTCAATGAGTTTATTCATTTGTTTTCTCCTTTCCGTAGACAACCATTGCCCTACCTAAGCTTCCTGTAAAGCTTTCTCACAAGAGAATAGACAAGAAGGAGCAATACTGTAAAAGCCAGCATAATCGTACACAGGGCATTGATTTCCGGTGTCACACCGGTTTTTATCTGAGTGTACACCTTGATCGGCAAGGTGGACAGTCTCGGACCATTAATAAAAATACTGATCACCACATCGTCCATGGACATGGCAAACGCAAGTAATGAGCCAGACGCCACGGCCGGCATAATAAGGGGCAGGGTGATGTCAAAAAAGGCTCTGAGGGAAGTCGCGCCAAGGTCTCTTGCGGCTTCCTCAAGGGAAGGGTCCATGCCTACAAGCCTTGCCTTTACTTCCATCAATATATAGGGAATGCAAAATACCGTATGGCCAATAAGCAGGGTCAGCATTCCAAAGGGCAGGTTCAGCATATAAAAGAACGCCATCAGCACCATGCCCAGAATAATTTCCGGTATCATAAGGGGCAAAATAGAGATGTACTCAAGTGCGCCCTTTGTTTTCCAATGGATTCGTGACAGTCCCACTGCTCCCATGGTTCCGATCACTGCGGAAACCGCACAGCTGGCAGCTCCCAGAATCAAACTGTTTACAAGTGCTTCTTGCATGTCACGATCTGCAAACAGCTTCTGATACCACTGCAGGGAAAATCCGGTCAGCCGTACAGGAAGCTTGGATTCATTAAAGGAAAAAATGATCACAACTGCCACCGGCAGATACATCAGCAAAAAAACAATACCCAGGTAGATTTTTTCGAAACGTGTGCTTTTTTTCATCCCAGCCCCTCCACTTCTTTGGCATTGGTCACCTTACGGTACAAAAGGATCATCAAGGTGGTAAGGATCATCATGATCACTGCCAGGGCTGCTGCAAAGGGCCAGTTATTTCCCCTGGTCATCTGATCCTGGATCAGGCTTCCTACCAGCACCACTTTATTTCCGCCCAGAATATCTGCTATGAAAAACAGCCCCATGGATGGGATAAAGGTCAGAATCACACCTGACAAAAGTCCGGGCAGGGTCAGCTTAAAGCTAACCGTCCAAAAGGCTTTTATTTTGCCGGCACCAAGATCCCGGGCTGCCTCCACCAAAGACCAGTCCAGCTTTTCCGCACTGGAATATACAGACAAAATCATAAAAGGCAGCAGCACATAAATCATACCGATTACAATTGCCGCGTAACTGTACATCAGCTTCAAAGGCTTCTCGATCAAGCCAAGCTTCTTCAAAAGGAAATTCAGAAGTCCTTTTTTCTGAAGAATAATGATCCAGCCATAAAGACGGATCAGGGAATTCACCCAGAAGGGTAGCATAAGAAGCAGCATGGCTTTCTTTTTGCCGCCGGCCGGCAGCTTCGCCATATAATAGCCAAAAGGATAGCCGATCAGTGTTATAAACAGGGTGCTTGTAAAAGCAAGCTGAAAGGACTGGGCAAATGTATTCAGATATACAGGCTCTAATAGCTTTCTGTAATTATCCAGTGTAAAAATCCACTGTACCCCGTGAACTTCTCCTGGAGTGGCAAAGCTTAAGGCAACCATATAGAGAAGTGGGCAGGCTACAAATATCAGGGTAAAAATATATAAAGGAAGAATCATCCATATGGAGCTTTTTTTGCCCATCAGTTTGTACCTCCCTTAGGACGGTCCACTAAAACCGCATCCTTTGGTTCAAAACGCCAGCAAATCTGCTGTCCCGGCTGAATGTCTGCATTCATACCGAAGCGGCTGGCTGTAACCTCATCACCATTTGGCAGGGTAAGTAGAACCCTGAGCTGCCCTGCTGCAAAATTTTTCTCCTTCACAGTGGCATGCAAGTTGCCATTTTCCTCCAGCAGAATGTTTTCACCACGAAGGGCAACCGTAACGTCCCCGACATTTACCTTTTCCTCTGTATTAATAGAAGCCACTTCATCTCCCAGCTTCACTTTTATGTGGTATCCGTTTTTCTCTGCTACAGTTCCCTTGAGAATATTGGCATTTCCTACAAAGGCTGCCACATAGCTGGTCTTCGGATGATTATAAATTTCATCCGGTGTTCCGATCTGCTCAAATTGCCCCTGATTCATTACCACGATCCGGTCAGACATATTGATGGCCTCCTCCTGGTCATGGGTAATATAAATAAAGGTAATTCCAAGCTTCTTCTGCAAACGCTTCAGCTCCAGCTGCATAGTACGGCGAAGCTGCAGATCCAGTGCTCCAAGAGGTTCATCCAGCAGCAAAACCCTCGGATTATTTGCCAGTGCTCTGGCAATTGCAACCCTCTGCTTCTGACCGCCGGAAAGCTCTGAGGGCTTTCGCTTCTCATACCCCTCTAGCTGCACAAGCTCCAGCATCTCTTTCACCTTCTTCTTAATCTCAGCCTTGGGAGCCTTACGGATTTTCAAGCCATACCCAATATTATCCGCCACATTCATGTGGGGAAAAAGGGCATAATTCTGAAATACCGTATTCACATCTCGCTGATTAGGTTCAAGAGCAGTCACATCCTGTCCCTCCAGCCACACACTGCCGCTGTCAGGCTGCTCCAGGCCTGCGATAATACGCAAGGTGGTTGTCTTGCCACAGCCGGAAGCACCTAGCAGGGTTACAAACTCGCCCTGCCTGATTGTAAGATTTATCCCCTGAAGAACAGCCTCGCCGGGGGCAAAGCTTTTTTTCAGATTTTTTAATTCAAGAAATGAGTCAGACATTCATTCCCCTCCTCTCTGTTTTTGTGAAAAAAATACGGGCTGCCGAAATAACGAAGCCCTTGATGGACTTCGGCATTAACATAACAAATGTTAATGCAGTGCTATTACTGCACCTTACGAAATCGGTAACCCGTATTCTCATATAATTTGCCGAAAAAAGGTACGCCAAAAGCAGGTCCGTCCTGTTCAAGGTATATTCTATCATGGAGTATACCCTTTTGCAAAATAAAAAAGCTGGAAATGAGACTCGAACTCACGACCCCTTCATTACGAGTGAAGTGCTCTACCGACTGAGCTATTCCAGCTTATGCATCGGCAGATGAAAACATCTGCCGGACACAATTGCTATTTTAATTTATACATCTGCATTTGTCAAGGAAATTTTGAACCAGTCCTCCTGAGAAAATTCCACTACTGTGCAATCATTTGCATAGGTGCATTCCGGAAGAATGATCATGGCATGAAGAACATCATTATGAACCGGAAGTGGACATAAATGCCAGATTGCAGGGTTGATTTTTACCATGCAGCCCTTTGGAACAATAAATGCCTTGGTAAGCTCCGGAACCGGTGTTCCGCCGGAAGCCGGTGCAACATGAATGACCATATCATCATCCAATGCCACAATTCCTTCCCAGGTTGTTGTATGATACTCTGCCATCTTTATAACCCTGTCGTCCTTTTTCACTGAAATAGGAGAAAAGCCCACGCTTCCCATACAGGTTCCAGAAATACGATCCGGATAAAAGCTGTGGATCTCACCCTGCAGCGGATAGCCCTCAGGCTCTGTCATGGAATAAAAGGTTCCAAATGGCGCAAAATCCGATACATTAATTTTTACTGCTGTAAGCTCTCTCATATAAAAAATCCCCCTCAATTAATAGTTCCTGTTATTTTGTGGCAGTCTCCTTCTTTGTTGTT